>Ga0255276_1000001_pt1 | contig 25967 bp, 1 predicted proteins | sample AtltaT_8_FD_183692 | JGI IMG/M metagenome (GOLD analysis project Ga0255276, IMG submission 183692) | Metatranscriptome of freshwater microbial communities from Altamaha River, Georgia, United States - Atl_UVDOM_RepB_8h (Metagenome... | ecosystem: Environmental > Aquatic > Freshwater > River...
GCGACGTACTTGAGGTTTTTGACAAAGCCATCAATGGGGGCGCGGATGACGGCGCGGTCTTCCTGATCGTCCGCACGGGTCACCTGGTCGCCCAGGGTGGCAATGTTGCGCTCGAGTTCTGCAAGCTCATCGGCCGCGCGTCGCTTGAACTTGCCGGTCTCTTCGGCCTTGCGGGCCATCACCTCATCGACTTGCGCCAGTGCGCCAGGTATGGACTGCTCGGCAGCAGCCACGTCACCCTTGAACTTTTCCACGTTGCCCTTGCGCTGTGTGTGCTCGATTTCAGAGACCAGCTTGTCGCCGACCAGCTTGTCTGAAATGGACAGCTCTTGCTGCGCCAGGCGCATGGACTGCTGAGATGAGAGGAGCCGGGCCCGCAACTCGGCCACCCGTTGGCGGGCCTGCATGAGTTGCCCCTCCAAGGCCGCCAGTGTGCTGCGATGCTCGGATTTCCTGGCCAGGAAGGTGTTCATCTCGGCTTGCGCTGCAGGCTGAAGCTTTTCCTCAATCTTTGAAGGCAAGACAAACTCGACGCCAGCACTTTCGGCTTGCAGTCGGGCTTTGGTCAACTTCATGGAGGCCATGCGTGTAGACAGCTCATTGCCGTTGACGCCCACCGTGGCCAAGTCGAGGATGACCAAGGGGTCGCCTTTTTTGACGGGCTGCCCTTCCTTGACGGTGAGCTCTTTGACGATGCCGCCTTCCAGGTGCTGGATGACCTTGACTTTGTCGATGGGGATGACTTTGGCAGGTGCTGTGACAACCCGGTCAATGCGAGCGACCATCGTCCACAAAAGAATCAGTGCCAGTGCGATCAAGGCACGGCGATCCCACAGGCGCCAGGCGGGCTGCCCCACCCGCTCCACGACGGTGTCGAGATACTGCATAGATGCACGATCAGACATGGTTGCCCCCTTTCGCGCTGGCTGCAGCGGGGTTGGGGGCAAAGCCGATTTTGGGCAGCATGTCGGCCGCAGGGCCGGCCGCGAGGACGCGGCCCCGGTCCATGATCACGATCCCTTTGGCGGCTTGCAGGACGGCCGGGCTGTGGGTCACGATCACAATGGTTTTGTCCTGTCCCATTTCCTTGAGTGATTGAACAAGCGCACGCTCGGCCTGGACGTCCAGGTCGGAGGTTGGCTCATCGAGCAGCAAGATGGGCGGATCGTTCACCAAGGTCTGTGCGATGGCAATGCGCTTGCGCTGACCGCCTGAGAAGCGCGAGCCGCCCTCCCCCACATCGGTCTCAAAGCCTTGCGGCAGATCCACTACGAAGTCATACGCACCCGACAGCCGGGCCGCGGCCAGGATGGCTTCGTCGGACGGGTTTTCAGCGCCCATGGCGATGTTTTGTTTGATCGATCCAGCCAGCAAACGTGGCTGTTGGGGCAGATAGCCAATCCAATGGGCCAGGGTTTTTTGTCCCAGCTGGGCCATGTCCACGCCATCGATCAAGAGACGTCCCGCTGTTGGCGCGTACAAACCGCGCAGCAACTTGAGCAAGGTGGACTTGCCACTGCCGTTGTTGCCCACAATGGCGTAAATGCCGCCCGGGCCAATGTGGCCGGAAATGGATTTGATCTGCTCGGCTTCTGTGCCCGGGTATTTGAAAGTCAGCCCTTCCATTTGCATGGCACCTCGGGGCGCACTGAATGCGATGGGGGTGTCCGCCTGATCCAGTGGCAAGGCAAAAAGCTGATCGATGCGCTGAACCGATGACACGAACTGACCAATGGAGCGCCACTGCGCCACCAGTTGTGTCAATGGGGAAACCAGCTTGCCCACCAGGATGTTGGCCGCAATGAGGGCGCCCATGGACATGCTCTGGTTGAGAATGGCAATCGCTCCGACCGAGGTGATGAAGACCGAAGTCAGTGAGCTCAGGCCCTGGCCGTAATCTTTGTACTTGTCGCTTTCAGCGCTGCGCTGCATGGACTCTTCAAGCCATGTGCCATACGAATCCTGCCATTGGGTGCGATCGGCTGCGAACGGGCCCATGTATTTGAGGTGCATGCGACCGGCGGCCATATCGGCCAGCACGGCGTCTCGGCTCATGAGCTTTTGCTTCTCCTTGTCGCCACCCTGGCTGAGTGCAACTTCGGAGCGCAGCGACAGCACCACGAACGCAATGAGAACCACCAATATGGCGGGAATCAGGGGCGTAGCAATGAAGGCCAGCAAGACAAACGTGATGAACATGAAAGGCAAGTCCACCAGCAACAAGGCAATGCCCCCCGCCGTGGTGGAGCGAATGAGCTCGATGTCCCGGAACACCGTTTGCCAGAAAGCAGGCGGGCGCTGCTCCAGGGCCAATGCCGGCAATTGGGTGAGGCGTTTGTAGACGTCCTTGGCGATCGAAGCTTCGATGCGAACGCCAACACGCCGCAGCAAGACGCCGCGACCATTGCGCAGGACCTGGTCCATCGCCAAAGCGATGAACATGCCAATGCACAGGGCCACCAGCGTGACCATGCCTCCTTTTTGAATCACGCGGTCGTAGACCTGCAAAGAGAACAAGGAGGCAAACAAGGCGATCAGGTTGATCGCCATGGCTATCCAGGCGGTTTGCCGGTAGGCCGGTTTGAGTGGACGCAGGAAGTCCTGCATCCAATCCAGCGAAAGCGCCAGCTTGAGCCGTGCAATGCCCCCCTGGAACTGGGTCCAGAGGGTCGATTGCGCGGGGCTGGGTGGTGTACTGCTAGACATCATCGATCAGGTCACCACTCAAGACAGGGTTGCGTTCAGGTCTGTGGCCACATAGATGTCTGTGGTTCCAAACTTGTAGATGGAGAACGAGCCCGTGCCGTTGACAGTGGTGTCAACGCCCGTGTCGGTCCAGCCGCCACCTGTCAGGTTCAGGGTATCGCCAGTCTGGCCCACCACCACAACGATTTCCTTGTTGTTGTAGTTGGTGTCATCCACAGCAGCATTGGATGCGGCAGCAATTTTGCTGACTGCATAGCCGTTCATGGTCAACGCCACATCCACACCCGACAAATCAATCACTTCCATGTTGTCTGCATAGAAGGTTTGTGCTTGTGTCGTAGCCAGGTTCACGGTGGCTGCAGTGGCAAACCACAACGTGTCGATACCGGTGCCACCATCGATGGTTTCATTGGTCTGGAAGCTGATCTTGTCATTGCCGGCGTCGCCGTAAATGAAGTCACTGCCACCGTTACCACCACTGAGGGTGTCGTTGCCGGCGCCGCCGTAGATGGTTTCGTTGTAGCTCGCATGGCCCGTGATGCTGTCGTTACCGGAGAAACCGTCAACCGTGCCTGCATTGGAGTACGCCAAGGTGATGTTGTCGTCACCTTGCGAGCCAACCAGTTTTTCGATGGTGTTGTAGTAGTCGGTGACCCCGTTGTAGGTCATGCTGCGCTGCGTTCCGTCACCCAGGTACAGGTTGGCAATGCTCAATGCAGTGGACAGGGCAGAGAAGTCCAGCACGTCAACACCGCCCTCCCCGAGGTAGTAGTCGGTGCTGGCATCCAGCGTGACCAGCAAGAGATCGTCGCCCGTGCCGCCATAAAGGCTGTCGGCACCATCCCCGCCTTCGAGCGTGTCATTGTCGTAACTGCCCTGCAGGTTGTCAGCACCATCGCCACCGGCGAGGTAGTCGCGGCCGTCACCACCGTAGAGCGTGTCGTTACCGACTTCGCCCATCAGGCTGTCATTGCCGTAGTCGCCATAGAGCGTGTCGGCAGCATCACCACCCGAGATGGTGTCATTGCCCCATCCGCCGTAGACAAGGTCAACACCTGCACCAGCGGACACGAAATCGTCGCCGTCATGGCCCCAGATGCTGTCGTTGCCGTCACCACCCACCAGGCTGTCGTTGCCTGCGCCACCGCCGAAGTAATCGGCGTTGGCCGTGCCGGTGATGGTGTCGTTGCCAGCACCACCAAAGACAGCTTCGAAGCCCGAAATCTGATCGGTGCCCAAGCCTGCCAGCGTGATCGATGTCAGCGCACTGAACCCGGTCAAGTCGAGGGTGAAGCTGTCAGCGCCCGTCAGGTCCAGCACGTCCAGGGTGCCTGCACCACCAGCGAGCGTGTCGTTGCCGGCCCCGCCACCGATGGTGTCATTGCCTGTCGTACCGGTGATGCTGTCGTTACCGCTGCCGGTGATCACGCCTTCAAAACCTGTGATTGTGTCCGTGCCCAGCACGGCATCCGTGATGACCAGGTTGGCCGTTGCCAGCGTGATGGTCAGGTTGCTGGTCGATTCGCGCATCAGCAACAAATCGGAGCCGGTGCCCGCATTGATGCTGTCGTTGCCGGTGCCACCGTCGATGACGTTGTTGCCTGTATTGGCCGTGAACGAGTCGTTACCAGAGCCGCCGATCAACGTGTCGTTGTAGCCGTTCGAACCTACCAGGGTGTCATTACCAGCTCCCCCCTCGATCCACAAGGTGTTCTGGTTGCCGTTTTGCAGCAGATCGTTGCCCGAACCTGCAATGAACTTCTCAACATTGAGGTGCTGAACAGCATTGACGCCGCCGATGGTCAACCAGCGCCAATCGTTACGTCCCAGATACTGGTCGGAGATATTGCCGGTGACTGCGCTCATATCGAGCGTGTCAAATCCGTCAAGCCCGTAAACCGAGTCTTGACCCGCAGAGTAGATGAAGGTGTCGGTGCCATTACCCCCTTCAAGGTAGTCGTTGCCGTCACCACCATTGAGGGTGTCATCGCCCTCCTCGCCATACAGGGAGTCGTTGCCAGCGGCGCCGAAGAGGCTGTCGTTGCCGTTGTAGCCGGTCAGGTAATCTGCAGCGGCACTGCCCGACAAGGTGTCGGCACCCAGGCCACCTTGCACGGTTTCGAAGCCACGGACCACGCCTGTCTGGCCCGCCACCGTGGCGGTCTCGGCCGTCAGATCCAGGTTGACGCTTTGGGTCAGGTAGGTGTAGACCAAGCGGTCGGCACCGGAGCCGGCGTCAATGGTGTCCGCACCCAATGTGCCGTACACCGTGTCGTTGCCGTTGTTGGTGCTGATCTGGTCGGCCCCTGCGGTGCCGTACACGGTGTCGTTGCCGCCACCGAAGATCACGCCCTCGAAACCACGGATCCAGTCCCAGTTGCTCAGGCTGTCACTGACATAGGTCCAGTTGTCGCCAATGACTGTGTCCAGGTAGAACGTCCTGTGGTTGGAGCCAGCGCCCATGTACAGAATGTCAAAGCCTTGGCCAGCGTCCAGCGTATCAGCACCGGCACCACCACCGATGATGTCGTTGCCTGCGCTGCCGGTGATCGAGTCATTGCCGCTACCGCCGCTGATACCTTCCATGTTGGACACGGTATCGGTACCCTCGTAGGTCAGTGTGCCTTGCCAGTTGGTGCCCAGGTTGACTGTGATGGCCGTCGAGATGCTGTTGAGGTCCAGCACGTCCATGCCGTCGCCGCCGTCGATGATGTCGTTGCCGGCACCGCCGTTGATGGCATCGTTGCCGGCGCCACCGATCAGGGTGTCGTCGTTGGCTTCGCCCCACAGGGTGTCATTGCCCACACCACCGGTCAGGGTGTCGTTGCCGCTACCGCCATACATCGAGTCATCGCCCACATCGCCGATCAGGGTGTCAGCACCGCTGCCACCGATAAGGGTGTCGTTGCCCGACTGGCCGTCGAAATAGACAGCCACACCGTTGCCATTGTTCAGGTAGTCGTTGCCCGAGCCACCCAGGATGCCTTCCACTGCGTAGTAGTAGTCAACAACGTTGTTGCTGGCCAGTTTGATGCCGTAACCGTCAGAGTTGTCGGCCATGAACGAACCCCAGTTGTTGTTCGTAAAGATGGCTTCGGTGAATCCACGGTAGTCCATCAAGTCCAGACCGGCACCGCCGTAGAAGTAATCCGTGTCCGCATCCAGAGTGACCACGTAGACGTCGTTGCCGTCGCCGCCGTACAAGCTGTCCTGGCCTGCGCCACCGGTGAGGGTGTCATTGCCTGCGCCACCAATGAGTCGGTTGGCGGTGGACGTTCCTGTGAACGCGTCGTTGCCCGAACCGCCCGAGACGTTTTCGAAATCACTGATCAGGTCCGTGCCACCCTGGCCGTCCGCCACAGAAACCGCCGTACCCACGTTGCTTTGCAGGTTCAGGGTCACACCCGAAGCGGTGCTTGCAAAAACCAAAGTATCGGTGCCAGCACCGCCAACGAGGGTGTCATCGCCTGCACCACCGCCCATGACATCGTTGCCAGTGGTGCCGGTGATGCTGTCGTTGCCACTGCCACCAATGACGCCTTCGAAACCGGACACGCTGTCAGTGCCCAGCCCAGTAAAGGTGAGGCTGCCTTGCCAGCTGGTAGCCAGATCGATGGTCAGGTTGTCGGTGGTGCCCGTGAGGTCCAGAGCGTCCACACCAAGGCCACCCACCAGAGTGTCGTTGCCTGCACCCCCATAGACCGTGTCGTCACCGTCGCCGGCATCCACGATGTCGTTGCCGTCACCGCCACTGATCCAGTCAGCGCCCGAATTGCCAACAAGCGAGTCGTTGCCCAGGCCACCGATCAGCGTGTCATCAGCGTTGTGGCCAATCAGGGTGTCGTTGCCCAGGTAGCCATCGAAATACACCGATACAGCATGGTTGTTCTGGAGCTTGTCGTTGCCTTGGGTACCGATCAAACCTTCGATGTATTGGTAGCCCTGATACCTGCCGTTGTAGTAGAACGAGAGTTCGCTGCTGTGGTTGGCATAGAAGCCGTTGCCAGCGGTTGTGGTGTCCAGGGCCAAGGTGCCTGCGCTGTAGTCGATCAGGTCAAAACCTGCGTCGCCGTAGAAACGATCGTCGAAGGTGTCTTCCGCTGTCACGAACACATCGTTGCCTGTGCCACCCCAGAGGGAGTCTTGTCCCAGACCGGCCACCAAAGTGTCATTGCCGTCTTCGCCATAGAGCTGGTCATGGCCACCGGCACCCACCAGGCTGTCCGAGCCCGCCGCGCCGAAGAAGGTTTCGTTGTCATCTGTACCCGTAACGACATCGTTGCCATTGCCCAGGTAGATCTGCTCGAAGCCGCTCACGACATCAGCCTTGCCATCTGCAGCAGAGAATGTGCCGGCGACCAGGTTGATGTTCAGCGCACTGGCATAGCCGGTGTAGACCACACGGTCAACACCACCACCACCCTCGAGCGTGTCGTTGCCGGTACTGCTGTAGATCGTGTCATTGCCATTGTTGCCTCGGATCCAGTTGTCACCGGTCGAGCCATACAGCAGGTCGCTGCCGCCACCTGCTGTGACGTTTTCGAAACCACTGACAGAGTCGGTGCCTTCACCCGTGACAACCTGGGTTTGCAAATTGACCGTGAGGTTGTTGTTGGTGCGTTCAAAGCTCAGGGTGTCGATGCCTGAGCCACCGATCAAGGTGTCATTGCCTGCGCCACCACCAATGATGTCGTTGCCACTGGTGCCGGTAATGGAGTCGTTGCCCGTGCCACCGATCACACCTTCCATGTTCGACACCTGGTCGGTGCCTTGGTAGGTCACAGTGCCTTGCCAGTTGGTGCTCAGGTCCAACACGAGCGCTGTGGTCAGGCTCGAGAGGTCCAGGGCATCCATGCCGTCACCGCCGTTGATGCTGTCGTTGCCATCACCGCCAGAAATGACGTCTGATCCCGCACCACCCATGAGGGTATCGTCACCTGCCTCGCCAAAGAGAGTGTCCTGCCCAGCGCCACCCAACAACAAGTCGTTGTTGTTACCGCCAAAGAGCGAGTCGTCTCCGGTACCGCCATCGACGGTGTCGTTGCCACTGCCACCGTAGATGGTGTCATTGCCCGTTGCACCAATAGCCGTATCGTTGCCGTCGTACGTGTCAATGTAGTCGTTGCCTTCACCACCGTCCACGCTGTCATCGCCAATGTAGGCCTGGAAGGTGTCGTTGCCGGTGCCACCAATCAAGGTGTCATTGACGTGGCTGCCCACGATGTTGTCATTGCCACCGCGACCATCAAAATAAACCGGGGTTGCCCAGTATTCCTGGGTCGCCATGGTGTCGTTGAACTGGGTGCCAATCATCCCCTCGATCGAGTAGAAGGTCTGGAACTGGCCGTTGTATTGGTAGCTCCAGCCATTTTCATTGGCGGCGTAGAAATTGTTGTAGGTGTTCGTATTGAGTGCAACGGTGCCGTTGCTGTAATCGATGATGTCGAAGCCCGAACCGCCGTAGAAGTAGTCTTGAGCAGTATCAGCCACGCCGATGAACACATCGTTGCCAGCACCGCCATACAGTGTGTCAGAGCCCAGGCCACCTGCAAGCGTGTCGTTGCCTGCATCACCGTAGAGTCGGTTGTTGCCTGTGGAGCCGGTCAGGGCATCATTGCCTTGACCGCCCACCACATATTCAAAGCCACTCACCAGGTCGGTGCCACCCAGACCGTCTGCAACAGAAACTGCTGCAGTCAGGTTGTCGGTCACATTGAAGGTGATGCCTGCTGTGGAGGTCAGGAAAATCAACGTGTCATTGCCAGCGCCACCCACCAGGGTGTCATCGCCAAGGCCACCACCCATCCATTGGTCACCGGCACCGCCTGAGATGCTGTCATTGCCGGAGCCACCGATCACGCCTTCGAAACCAGAGACACTGTCAGTCCCCAAACCGGCAAGCGTCAAGGTGCCTTGCCAGCTGGTGGTCAGGTCGATCGTCAATGCGGCCGTTGTGCCCGTCAAATCCAGCACGTCGTTGCCACCACCACCAATCAAGGTGTCGTTGCCGGCGCCGCCGGTGACCGTGTCGTCACCGTCGCCTGCATTGATGCTGTCATTGCCGAGGCCACCGACCAGGGTGTCACTGCCGCTGCTGGCGGTGATGGTGTCATGACCAGCACCTGTGTTGACGTATGTCGATATACCGGTGTAGACCACCACTGAGTCGTTGCCTGTGCCAGTCAACACCCCTTCAATGGAGTGAGTAAGCGCGCGGTTGGTACCGTCCACGGTGAACCAGCGCCAATCCCAGAATCCAAAGTCGGTAATGCCGATGTCGCCCGTGATGGAGCGCATATCCACTGTGTCAAAGCCGGAATTGCCGTAGTAGTAATCCTGACCTGCAGAGGCAATGATCGAATCATCACCAGCACGTGCATCAATGGTGTCGTTGCCCTCGCCACTGTCGATGGTGTCACTGCCCGATCCGGCATAAATGGTGTCGTTTCCACCTGCAGTAACGATGTATTGCGCGTTGGAAATATTGGTGTCAATGTAGTCACCAAAGTTACCGGTGATGATGGACTCAATGGAATACAGCGTATCTGTGTAACCAAACGAGTCGGTCACATTGTATGCGCCGTTGCTGTAGCCAATCACCACGCCACCCGCATACGAGTAGTCGACTGCATCGTAGCCATCGCCACCGTAAATGGTGTCGTTACCGGCACCGCCACGGAACACGTTGTTGACCGAGTTGCCGATCAGGGTGTCATTGCCGGCACCGCCCCACAGGTTCACAAAGTTGCCGGTGATGACGTCACCATCCGAGTTGCTCAGATCACTCAGGTTGACCGTGATGTTGCCGGTGTGTGTGGAGTAGGCCAGGGTGTCGTTGCCGCCAACGCCGTTGATGGTGTCAATGCCCAGACCACCACCCAGAATGTCGTCACCAGAGGTGCCCGTCACGCTGTCAGCGCCAGAGCCGGTGATCACACCTTCGACGTTGACCACGGTGTCACTGCCCGAAAACTGGCCGGTGGCCAGATTCACAACGGTCGCCACGGTGCGGTCTGTGTACAGCACCACGTCAATGCCCGCGCCACCGTCAATGGAGTCGCGACCATCACCACCTTGCAAGGTGTCGTTGCCAGCGTCGCCAACCAGCGTGTCATCGCCAGCACCGCCAGAGATGAAGTTGGCACCCGCATCACCTGTGATGCGGTCCTTGCCGGAGCCGGAAATGATGCCTTCGATGGCAGTCAGGGTGTCCACACCGGTGTTGCCCACGATCACCACACTGCCAGCGGCATTGAGGGTGGTGGTCAACGGTCCGACATAGTCACTGAAGTCAACGATGTCAAAACCTTCTCCACCGTCGAGGGTGTCATCCCCCAGACCGCCCACCAAGGTGTCGTCGCCGTGACGGCCATAAATGGTGTCATTGCCGGCACCGCCATCGAGGTAATCACCGAAGCTGTTGATGTTGTTATCGTCTTCGATCCAATCATTGCCGTCACCACCGTATACGGTGTCGCGGTTGATGCCACCGTACAACGAGTCATTACCTGCGCCACCGCTCAGGTAATCGTTGCCGTTACCGCCGTGCAGCCAGTCATTGCCGGAGCCGGAAATCAACGTGTCGTTGCCGTCATCGCCTTGGAGTCGGTCATAGCTGATCGCATCGCCGCTGTTGATGTAGTCATCACCGGCCTGACCATAGATTTCGTCGTTGCCGTTACCGCCATAGACTGTATCGTTGCCAGCACCCGCTTCCACATACTCGCGTGCGGTCGAGAAAGTGCCGCCAGTGGCAATGTAGTCGTCACCGTTTTCCCCGTACAGGTAATCCGTATCAGCCCCGCCGAGCAGGCTGTCGTTGCCTTCGCCGCCATAAATCCAATCGACGCCGGCAGAACCACGCAAGGTGTCGTTGCCGTAGTAGCCGTAGAGCGTGTCGTCACCCGTCTGGCCATCGAAATTGTTGGCTTCAACCACAGTGTTCGTGCTGTCAGCCCGAATGTTGTCGCTGTAGGCTGTACCCACAATCGTTTCAAAGCCCACCACAGAGTCGGTGCCCGCCAGGCCGTCGCCCATCGTGAACGCAGTGCCCACTCGAACCGTGTTGACGTTGATGGCGGCCGTTGAGCTTGTGAAAATCAGGGCATCGTTGCCAGCACCACCGATCAAGGTGTCATTGCCAGCGCCACCCATCACGGTGTTGTCAGAACCATTGCCAGTGATGAGGTCATTGCCACTGCCACCGTAGACGGCCTCGAAACCGGTCAATGTGTCGGCTTCGGTGCTGGCCGTATCGGTGTCTTCAGCCGTTCCGGTCACCAGACTGATCGTCATGGCCACGCTGTGGTCACCATAGTCCATCACGTCATTGCCAGCGCCTGCGACCAGGGTGTCGTTGCCCAGGCCACCGCGCATCAGGTTGTCGCCATCGGTACCCGTGATGGAATCATCTCCTGAGCCGGCATAAGCGTTTTCGATGCTGATCAGCTGGTCTGTGGCACCACCGCCATCCACTGCAACGCCCGTTTGCAAATTGATGGTGACTGCACTGGTCTCCTGACTGTAGTCGGCCGTATCACTGCCAGCGAGGCCGTTGATGACGTCGACCACGCCCGAAGCGCCACGAATCGTGTCGTCGCCCAAACCACCTGCCGTGGTCGGGGTGATGTTGATGACTGCAAAAATGTTTTTGCTGCCGTCCTGGTAGACCTGGTAACTGCCTGTGCCAGCCACGGTGGTCGTGATACCTGTATTGATCCAGGAACCACCCGTCAACTGAACGGTGTCGCCTACGCCACCGCTGATGACCAGGGTGTTGCCCTTCTGGTAGGCCACGTTGTCGACCAAGGTGTTGGTGTTGCCAGTGATTTGCAGGATGTCCGCACTGCTGATCACCAGGCTCTGTACGCCCGAACCCAGCACAAGGCGTTCGATCGATTCGATGTTGGCTGCTTGACGCGTCACGGTGTTGAGCGTCATCGCCGCGGTCAGCTCCAGGGTGTCCACACCCTCGCCGCCATCGAGCTTGAAGAAGTTCGCATCGGCGATCTTGAGCAAGTCGTTGCCCGCGCCACCGATCAGGACATCTTCACCGCCATCGCTGATCAGGGTATCGTTGCCCAGGTTGCCAATCAGGCGGTCTTCGCCATAGAAGGAGGCCGCATTGCCACGCTGTGCCGTGAGTGTGGCGCCCGTTGTAGTGGTCACTTGCTGGACGATGGGCACGATGGTGCCGTTGTGGCCCAAGGCACTCCAGGTGTCGGTTTCGGTTTTGGAGAAAACCGTGCTCCCGTACAAGATGGTCGCGGTGTTGTTTGTGGTCAAGCCGACATCGGCCAGGCCGTCACCATCGATATCGCCCAAAGCGGTCCAGTAACGCTGGTTACCGTAGCCTGTGCCATACAGCTGGATGCCGTAGTCTTGAACATTGAGCAGGCTGATGTCGCCCCAGAGGTTGGAGGCGCGGCCCATGATCAGGTACGACGAACCGGTGTTGTTGGAGCCGTTGGCCGATTCGTCATCGCCGTGCGCCATCAGGATGAAGTCGTCGTAGCCGTCGCCGTTCATGTCACCGACACCGGTCCAACTGAAGTAGTTCAGGTAGTCGTCGTCAACGGCACCCACAACGCGGAAGCCTTGATCTCTCGCAGCCAGTCCAGCCAGGTTGATGTCCGAAGTCCACAGCGAAGCGCTTTCCGCAGCACCGAACACCACATAGGAGGCACCGTTGTCACGGGCATTGATGTCTGCGTCGTAAGCGGCGGCAATCAGGATATCGTCGTAACCGTCGCCGTTGATATCGCCCAGCTTGGTGTAAGCACCACGGGTGGCGATGCCGGATTCGGCGACGATGCGTGTCACCGCAGGTGCCGCCCCTACCGCGGCATGGCTGGTGGACAAGTCAGGGGCAGTCCATCCGCTGGCCTTGCCGTGCACCAGGTAAGAGATGTTGACGTTGTCGTCGTGCATCAGGAAATCGTCGTAACCGTCACCGGTCACGTCACCCAAGGCGGTGATGCGTTCCATGCCCGTGTTCAAGGAGACCTTGCGCCATGTCGCCCAGGGGTTGACGGACACATCAATGCCAGATGTCAGGGACTTGCCGAAATACAGCACGGGTGAGCCGGTGCTGCTGATGAAGTCGGAGTAACCATCACCATCCACGTCGCCCAGTACGATGGGGTCCCAGTCGTTGCCCAGGTATTGGTTCGCTGTACCTTTGTAAACCACATCGGCCGTGGTGGCTGTGGTGGTGAAGGTGTAGGTGGTAACGCCGTCTGCAGTCACCGTTGCAGCGGTAGTCGTATCGCGCAACAGTGCTGTTTCGTCAGGCAAATCGGTCGCACCAGGCACCGCTGGATTCCAGGTGGTGGGCAAGCTCGTCTGTCCGGTCACGTTGGCATCTGTCGAATTGTTGGACAAAGCGGTAGTGGTGGCCGAAACAACAGCATTGGAGACATTGGCCAGGAAGCTGTTGCTGCCCAGGTAAATGTATTGACGGCCCTCGCGGCTGATGCCCCAGGAGTCGGAGTTCCAGTTGCTGTCCAGGAAGGACTGGAACTGGTACATCGTCGAGCTGTACGACGATGTGTCCGTATAGTCGTGGGTGTAGGTGAAGGTGCCTGAAGAGGTGGCCGTCGTGCCGTCGGCAACGCCATTGGTCAGGATTCTCTGATCGCCTTCATAGAAGGTGTAGGTCGAGCTGTAATACGGCGCGCCCACGATGAAGTCTTGCTTGCCGTCACCGTCAATGTCACCCAGCGAGGTAATGTAATCACCAAAGCGTTCACCAGGATCAGCGGAACCCACGATGTTGACACCCTGTGAAGTCGTCAGCGAAGACAGCGAAATGTCCCCAACACCGCCTGATTTACCGAACAGAACGAACACTTCACCGCTGTAGAGAGTGTCGTAGTTGGCTTCCTGCGCTCGGAAGTTGTACGTAGTGTTCGTGTAGTAGTAGGTGTTGCCGACCGAGGTGCCGTTCTCCGTACGCCAGTCATCACGGTACACGTAGGGCAAGTTGCGGCTGACGTTGTTCTGATCAGCGATGGCGAAGTCGCTCAGTCCGTCCTGGTTCACGTCACCCAAAACAACGAAGTACGAGTTCAGGGTCGTGTAATCGGCCAGATTCCCTGAAGTGCCCACGGTGAATGTGTCGGTGCGCAAGCCGGTATCGGCTTCCAGTGTTGCCGAACGCAGGTCGATGGTTGCACCCTGGTAAGGAATCGTCCATGAGTCGACATGGGTCACCACATCCTTTTCGACGCGCACACTCATGCCATCGAGGGCATAGTAGTTGTAGGTTGTGTCGGTCTTGACCAAGCTCCATGGGCCTTCCAGATTGACCGTGTCGTCGCTGTCGCCCCGGACATCGAGGTACACGTTCACACCATAGGCCGTGGCCATTTGCCGTTCGAGCAAATAGGCCACTTCCATGAAGTTGGCCGTCAGGCTGTTGGCACCGTCACCGGTCAGGTCAATGATTTCAAACGATCGCAGGCTTGCACCGGCAAAACCGGTCAGGTCCAGGTTGAAGGCGTGACCCACAAACTGCAGCGTGTCTGAGCCTGTACCACCATCGAGCAGGACAAAGTCAAGATCGGTCAAACCAATGGTGTCGGAGCCAGAGCCACCACGGATGATGTCCGAACCACCCAGACCGTAGATCGTGTCATTGCCCGCCATGCCCGAAATTCGGTTGGCGTTGTAGTCACCCAGCAGTTTGTCGGCATTGTTGGTGCCTGAGTCCATCAGGGAATCGGTGAAGTCGTTACCAAGAATGACAAAGGCTTCGCCCGACTGTGTACCGTCGCGCGAGTTGTTGGGCATGCCATACAGCATGTCCACGGTGCCGTCACCGTTGAAGTCACCGCTGCTGATCGAGAAGCCAAATTGCTCTTCGGGCAGGCCACCGGTAATTTCCAGGCCCTGATTGCCCAACTGCGACACGTTGACCGCACGGCCCCAGTTTTGTCGTGCCTGGCCATAGATCACGAAAGCCGAACCGGAGTCCGTGTCTGCATCGTCGCTGGCCTTGTCGTCGTTGGAGTAATAACCACCCGCACTGACCAGCAAGTCAGTGAAACCGTCGTGGTTCAGGTCACCAAATTCGGTCACCCGGGTGATCAGGTTGGAGCCCGAACCATGCAGCAATACAGCCTTCCCAGCCCTGACCATGCCATCCAGATCGGACACCTGGCTCCAGACATCCGCGGCGCCAAAGATCAGGTAGTACTTGCCCATCATCCAGGTGTTGGTCGTGACGTCGTAAGTCGGCGTCACACCGCCCATCACCATGTCCTGAATGCCGTCACCGTCAATGTCGCCGATGCCTGACACTTGCATGCCAAAACCGTTGAACAACCAGCCGTTGGTCGTCCCGTCATAGAGGGTGTGGTAGTTGTTGGCGTAATTGCCATTGCCGCCAGCGGAACTGTCCGTACCGTAATAGCCAGGATCAAGCTGCAGCGCACCCTCGGTGCTGAAGTACAGAGGTGTGTTGACGTTGTCCATGTTCGGTGCGCTGTAATAACGCGCACTGGAGACATCGGCATCGGTCGTGTTGCCCAAGTCTTCCGAGATGGTTTCGGTCACGGCCTGGATGGCGTGGTTGGTCACCGTCAGGTAGTACCCGGTGGCCAGTTTCAACGTGGCGTGCGGATCCAGGGTGATGGTCTTGCCACTGAAGGTAAGCTGTCCACCCAGCGAGCCATTGCCATTTGCCACATCAAACGATTCAATCAGCGTACCTGCCCTGTCCCAGAGCTTTATGTATTGCTGACCGGTCGACGAAGTTCCCGCCTGCACCTGCTCGGCAAAGGTGATGGTGATGTTGTCATTGGCCGCCACTGACAGGGAATGCAGACCCGCATTTCCCGCCACCACACCAATTTGGGCGTTGGTGGTCACCGTGTTGAAGTCCAGATAATCGTGACTCTGGATATAGCTCGTCCACTGGTTGCCTGCCTCATCGCTCAAGCCGCTGGCTGTGATGGAGTACTCCTTGCCATAGTCCAGGTTTTGACCGAGATCGATGGTCAACACCTTGCCTCGCAAAGTGGCTGTTCCACCCAGAGAGCCTGTGAAGGTGTAAACACCATTGACCGCCGTTGGCAAGCTCGACCAGCTGAAGGTCTCCACGGCATAACCGTAGGTGGAAGATCCATCAACATTGACGGAGATGTAGCCTGACGTTGCAGGCACCAGGCTTTCAGAGGCCGTAACTTTGATCAGATCGTCAAGCTGAACGTTGGTGATGTTGCTGGAATCCGTTCGGTACTGACTGCCAATGTCCAGGCGTGCAAATGAGGGGCCGGTGATGTCAGCACCAGCGCCAGCGGCCGTGTAGGCACCAGTGGAATTGTTGGTGGTGAATGTGAACGTCGAATTGGCGTTGCTGATGGCATTGCCAGCGCTGTCGAGCACCAGCATTTCAACCCGGTAAGTGTGGCCGCGGCTGAGTGTGCCGCCAAACTGAAGGTCAAAGTAGTTGGCATCTTGACGGCCGCTGTTGAAGCCGGAAATCGATCCGCCCAGAGACCCTTGCATCGTCTGCAGGTTGAACGACTCGTACACGAAACTGTTGTTGGTGTTCGGGTCGTTGTCGGTGTCGGTGATGTCCCTGACCACAACCGTTCCGTAGGGACGGATGTTTTCGTTGAACTGGAACCTGACACTGTATTCAGAGCCGTAATTGGGCGCCGCGGCGATCACTGTGGAATAGTCTGCATTGGGTGCAGTACCCGTCAACATGGCACGGTTGTAGCCGTAGGCGCTCCACTGGTAGGTGTCGCCATCGAATTCCGAATCGCGGCCGTCATACGGCCAGACGCCTGTGGAATACGAGTAGCCGTACTGCACATAAGCATACGTAAGTGTCGGCGTCACCGCATCGGTGTTGGCGGTGGCTGTGGTGGTGAAGGACAGTGAGGACGTGTTGGAAACGCCGGCAAACTTGTTGCCTTGCATGTCCGTGATCGCGGTTGAATCGATGTTGAAGTAGTAGTTCGAGCCTTCCGTCAACGAGACGTTGGGGTTAACGTACAACTGACGGCCCGAGATCCACAACTTGCCGCCCTGGCTGCCCAGGCCAGTTGCGATGTTGAAGATCTCAACGGGTGAACCGTCAACATCAAACAACGTCACAGAGCCAGTGCCCGCCTTGACGTCTTCGGAGAAGTAGACGTACATGCCGCTGTCGTTGAGACCCACGTTGGTCGTGAAACTGCGGGTGTAGATGGTTGGCGCCGAAATTTCCCTTTGAACGATTTCCGTGCTGGTCCAACCGGACTCCTTGCCGACCACCAGATATGCACCACCACCGAAGTCGGTGTTTTGTGGTGAACCGGTGTTGACATAGTTCCAGATGTAGTTGGGGCCGCCGATGATGAAGTCGTCGATACCGTCGCCCGTGACGTCGCCAACCGCAGAAATGTCGGCGCCGATGTTGGTGCGGTTGTTGGCGCTGGAGCTGAACTTGATGCCGGTGCTCGAAAGCATGCCTTGCGCGTTCACATCACCAGTGTATTGACCACCAAAGAACAGGTACACAGAACCGTACCGGTCTCCCACCTGGTAGTTGTCCTGCGGGTTGCCGATGGCAAAGTCGTCGTAACCGTCGTTGTTGACGTCGCCGACCGCAGAAATGGTGGTGTATTGGTCACGCCCGGTGTCCGAGTAGTGCGTGTTCAGAATCGAGTAGCCCTGGCTGTTACCCCCCACAAAGTTGGCGAGATCCACCGTGGACCAGTCTGTTCGGCCGTAAAGCACCCGGATGACGCCGTTGGCAAACGTGCTGGCCATGTCTGCAATGCCGTCGCCGTTGATGTCGCCGATGGCGGTCAGACCGAATTCAAACTGACTTGCAGCGTAGTTGGTCAGTTGGGCGGCGGTCACCTCCGTGTTCAACACGGTGAAGCCATTGCTGCCGATCTGGCTCAACTGGTACATGCCCGACAGATCGGGGGTGCCGTAAACCACATAGGCTTTGTCCACGGCGTTGACGATCATGTCCTCAATGCCGTCGGCGTTGATGTCACCGGCGTTTTGGACTTTCCAGCCTGCAAATTGCGAAATGCCATCCGCCACCAGATACGCACCGTCTTCACGCGCCACGGAGAACGCACTGAGCTGCAGCGTCGGATCTACAAAGCTGAAGTTGATGGTTGACGACGCATACACGGTCGCTCCGTTGCTGGCAACGAACTTGGTGTAGGTCTGGCCGTTGTAGGCCTCCTGCCCCAGGTTGGTCCAGTCACGGTAGAACGTGATGGTGTCCAGGTTCGTGCCCTTGACCACCAGAATGTTGTCATCATCGGTCATGCGATCGACCGAGTCAGGCGTCAGGATCAGCGAGGTGTAGTAGTAGTTGGTCTGGTTGGCCTGGTTGGGGTAGTCGTGGGCCAGGTCAATTTCTTCAATGTTCGTCAGCGTCGTCGGTGCGAACAATGCGGTGTTGTATTCACGGGTTCCAGTGAGCTCGTAATAGACCTTGTCGTAACCGCGGCCTCCATCCACACCGGTGTAGGCCGTGGTCTGAATACGGATGATGTCGTCGCCGTCACCCATGACGGCACCGCCGTTGTCTGGCACCACCTTGTCGTCGGCCTGACTGGTGCCCACATAAATCTGGGCACCGAGCTCGTTGACCACACTGACAGTGACGGTTTGAGCAACTGAAACCGTGGCCTGGTCCAACTTGTAAAGGGTAAACAGGTTGCCATCGGCATCCGACTCGACACCTCCTGCAGTCCACGAACCGTAGAGTTTGAGTACATCGCCCAAATCACCCGTGACAGTGACTTTGTCAGAGTCCGAGAGGGACACGACCGAAGCCTCGTCGAGCTTGATGGTTTGCAGGCCATTGCCTTCGAGTCGAATGACCTCGAAGCCCGTGACCAGGTTGCTGGGCAGTTGGGTGAAGTCCACATCGCCAGTGGCCAAATTGGTGCCTGCCGTGGTGGAGGCGATGCCGCCGTTGGCATCGGCGTATTTGACAACCAGCGTGTCCGTGCCGGAGCCACCAAAGACGCGGACGTCGGACGTGTCGTAAACGACGGTGTCGTTGCCAGCTTGTGCGTAAATGATGTCGGCACCCACGCCAGCATCGATCGTGTCGGCACCTGCGCCGGCCTTGATCGCTTCAAACAGCGAAGTGCCAACGATGTTGTTGTTGCCAGCATCACCGCTGGTCACTTGCTTGAGCACCACGCCGCCCGTCAGGTTCAACGTAGAAGTCAGCGTTCCATCCACAAACACGATGTCGCTGCTGTTACCTGTCACGGTCAGCGTGGCACCGGCCATCGAGCTCAGTGCAGCCTCATCCAGGATCAGGTAATTGGCACCGGTGGTGTTGAGGTCAATGTTTTCAACATCCAGGATTTCAGGGCGAAGTGCGCCCACTGTGGGTCGTGCGCTTTCGTTCAGATCGATGATCTGTCCGCTGCTCGACACCAGCAAGGTATCGGCGCCAGAGCCACCATCGACCTTGCGGTCGTTGGCGTCATACACCATCGTGTCATCGTCAGCGCCACCCAGCAGGATGTCCAGGCCAGCACCGCCATTGAGCGTGTCGTTGCCCGCACCGCCGACCAGTTCATCGGCACCCGCACCACCGGTCACCGATTCGCCGGAGGCCGTCCCGACCACCTGGTCGCCCTTGATGATGGTCAGGCCCGCCAACACCGTCACTTGGGTGCCATCGCTGGCATACCCCAGGAATTTGTTGTAGGTGATACCCAGAACAAGTTCGGAGCCACGGGCTTCCCAGCCGCTGCCCACCAGACGAACCGAGTCACCGTAGTTACCAGTGACGATCAATGTATCGGACTCGTTGGACAGGGCCTGAACATCATCGGCCGAGAGGACCAGGGTGTTGTCACCTGAGCCTGCGATGTCGATGTTTTCAATGCCACTGATGACGGAGTTGGACACCGTTGTCAGATCCAGGGTCACATTGCCCCCTTGGATCAAGAGGGTGTCGTCACCGGTTCCTCCATCAATGCTGGAGTCGGCCGGGTCGTAAATCAGTTTGTCTGCACCGGCACCGCCAAGCAAAGTGTCATCACCCACGCCACCACTGAGGGTGTCGCCACCGGCAAGACCCTCGACAATTTGAGCACCTGCACCTGCAATCAGGTTGTCGTTTCGGGTGGTGCCCATCAAGCTCAGCGTGGTGGGAATGGCGTCTTTGACAATGACTTTGGAGCCATCGAACTGGTAGGTTTTGTAGCCATTGGCCGCAGAAGTCAGCACCCAGTTGCCTTCCAGGATCACCTGGTCGCTGGCATCGCCTTCGACTGTGACGGTGGCCGATGCGTTCATTGCAGCAATGTCCGTGGCATTGGCCCTGAACACCGCTGCATTCGCACCTGAGCGCAGGTCAATGACTTCGACGCTCTTGATAATGGCATCGTCAATACCAGTCAGGTCGAGCGTGGCTTCGTTGTCCACCAGCAGTGTGTCGTTGCCGCTGCCACCTTCGATCAGCAAGTCGGCCGCGTCATAAACGAGCACGTCATCGCCTGCATCGCCTCGCAACACATCGGCGCCAGCGGCGCCATCGATCGTGTCGTTCCCATCGAGACCGCGCAGGACGTCGCTTTGGGCAGTACCCGAGACGACAGAGTCGGCATCGATGTCGGTGATTTCGGTGGAAATGGCCACACCCACCTTGACGCTCAAGCTCAAGGTGTTGCTGCCGTCCACCAGGGTACGCAACTGGTAGCCATTGGCCGTACCACCATCGACCCAACCCGAACCGGCCAGGTAGACCACGTCACCCGCATCACCGTTGACGGTCAAGGTGCCGCCCAGATTGGCCAGGGAGGCGCCATCCATCACCAGCGAGTTGCTGCCGATGCCGGTCAGATCAATCACCTCGACGTTCGCAATGGAGGGTCGGTTGGCACCAGCGGTCGGACGGGCCGGTGATGTGAAGTCAATCACCACATTGTTGGCGTTGTCGGCCACAGACAGGGTGTCATTGCCATCACCACCATCGACAGAATCGTCCAAGGGGTCGTAGATCAGGTTGTCATTCCCACCTTCGCCGAGCAGGGTGTCCGAGCCGTCTTCACCGCTGACGGTGTCGTTGCCGTCACCGGCAGAGAGGGTGTCATTGCCACCACCACCTGAGAGGGTGTCGGCGCTGGCAGAACCCACAAATTCGATGGCCACAGCCACATCCGGATGTGCCAGAACCACGGCCGTGGCATCGCCGACCGTCAAGTAGAGTTTTTTGTATTGGACAGCTGGGCCACCGTTGTAGCTGACAGGCTGCGTACCGTCTTCAATCCAGTTGCCTTGCAAAGAGACGCTGTCTTGGCCATCGCCATGAATCTTGAGGGTATCTGTGGTGTCTGACAACGCCACCACATCGTCAAAACTCAGTGTGAGCGCTTGGTCGTTTCCGTTGATGAGGTCAAACTCTTCGATGCCCACAAACTGATCGTCGGGCACAGCCGTCAGATCCAGCACCGTGCCAGCGGTAGTGAATTTCAAGGTGTCCTGACCAGCACCCAAATTGACCCGGTCCTCTGCGCCGAACACAGCGGTGTCGTTGCCTGCTCCGGCCACGATCGTGTCGTTTCCAGTGCCCGAATCGATGTAGTTGGCAGCCTCGTTACCCAGAATGCTGTCTGCGCCCGACCCTGTCAGGACATTTTCAAAATTGTTGACGGTATCGGTCCCGATGGTGTTACCCGAGGCCGTTCCTGCAGCCAGAGACACCGTGATGGCGCCCGTTTGGGCCGAGTAGTCCAGTGTGTCAACACCGCTGCCCGCATCAACGGTGTCGTTGCCCGCACCACCAATGACCGTGTCCTGGCCCACGCCAGCATCGATGCTGTCGTTGCCAGCACCATCGGAGATCAGATCGTCACCGTCGCCCGCCAGAACCGTGTCATTACCCGCTCCAGCAAGAATGGAGTCATTGCCACCACCGTCCGTGACGAGGTCATGGCCAGCACCGGCAGTGACTGTGTCGTTGCCGGTGCCCATTTCGACGCTGTCGTTGCCATCCCCAAGGATGACACGGTCATCTCCGGCACCCGCATCGATGCTGTCGTTGCCGGCCAGAGTGCCGTCGCTGACCGAAGCACCGTAGACGGTGTCGTTTCCAGCGCCTGCAATGACCGTGTCCGATCCCGCTCCGGCCTCGGCATAGTCATTGCCGGTTCCCAGGTCAGCAAAGTCATCCCCCGCATTGGCAGTCAGCGAGTCGTTGCCGCCGTTTCCGTAGTATTCGTCGCTGCCAGCAGTGGTGATCGTTTGCTCTCCATCTTCGCTGGAGATGTAGATGTAGCCAACCGTCAGGCCGTCCTTGATGCGCAAGGTGGCCGTGGTGGTGCCACCAACGATGTATTTATAGATGTTGAAGGTGTCGCCATTGGCAGTGACCTCTTGGGTGGGCAAGTTGTCAGAAGTGGTGGGTGATGACCAGCTTGCGCCCACCAGGCGAACGCTGTCGTCTGCATTGCCAACAATCGTGATGACCGAATCGTTGCCATTGGCACTCAAGGCACGCACATCGACCGCCGACAATTTCACATATTGTGATGCCGCGGCACTGATATCGATGACTTCGAAGCCCGTGAAGATGTCATCGCGTGTCAGCGTCAGATCGAGCGCAGACAGGCTGGACGTGATCAGCAGGGCATCGCTGCCGCTGCCGCCGGAGACCGACGCATCGTTTTCGTCGTACACGACCACGTCATTGCCAGCTCCGGCCACGATGGTGTCAGCACCTGTGGCGCCATCAATGATGTTGGCATTGTCATCGCCGTAAATGGCATCGGCACCTGAAGATCCAATGACGTTTTCAATGGTCGTCAGCGTATCGGTGCCTGCCGTGGAGCTGCCCAGCCCTTTGGCTGTGCCCGCAGCAACCGCTGTGCTGGAGACCGTGACGGATGCAGACGAGAGGTTGACCACCACCGGTCCTTGCACATCAGCGTAGCTGACGAAGTCCGAACCTTCGCCACCGACCAGGCTGTCGTTGCCTGCGCCACCGTACAAAGTGTCGTTACCGGCAGCGCCGTTGAGGGTGTCGTTGCCAGCCAGGCCCCAAATTTGGTTGTCCTGCGTCGAACCCGTGACGCTGTCCGAGTTGCTGCCAGCGCGAACATCTTCAATGCCGACCAGCGTGTCACGAACCGTGGTGCCTTCCAGATCGGTACCCAATTCGAGGTTGATGGCCTGGGCAGCGGTTCGATCACTGAAGTCAGCCAGGTCAATACCATCTCCGCCGATCAGCGCATCGTTTCCATCCCCGCCCGACAAAGTGTCGTTACCAACACCACCGCTCAGGGTGTCGTTGCCTGCACCACCCACCATGGCGTCACTGCCAGCCATGCCCGACAGTTGGTTGTCATTGGCGTCACCGGTCAAGGTATCAGCGGCAGAGCCGCCGATCGCATTTTCAATGGTGGTCAGGCTGTCTGTACCACCCAGCCCGTCATTGGCTGTTGATGTGGCGAGGTTGACGGTCACGGCTGCGGAGCTTGCGCTGTAGTCAGCCGCGTCGATGCCATCGCCGCCCACAAGCGAGTCGTTGCCCGCGCCACCGGCGAGCACGTCGTTGCCTTCGCCGCCCATCAGGGTGTCAGCACCGGCACCGCCTGCCAAGGCATCCACTCCCGCGCCACCAGTGATGGAGTTTTCTCCGGCATCACCCGTCAAGGTGTCTGAACCGGACCCACCAATGAGGTTTTCAATGCTTTGCAATGTGTCTGTAGAACCCGACCCATCCGTAGCCGTTCCAGTGGCCAGGTTCACCGTTACACCGGCCACCTCTTCACTGTAGTCAGCCGTGTCAATGCCGTCGCCACCGCTGAAGGTGTCGTTGCCCGCGCCGCCCGAGAGGATGTCGCGGCCAGCATCGCCACTGAGCAGGTCATCACCAGCACCGCCCGAGATGGTGTCAAAACCATCGCCACCACGCATGGTGTCGTTGCCGTCACCGCCCGTCAGGCGGTTATAGCCGCCATCGCCGGTGATCGAGTCGTTGCCCGCACCGCCAGTGGCGTTTTCAAAATTCAGCAGGGTGTCCGTTCCACCGGACTGGTCTGTTGCAGTGCCCGTGGTCAAGTTGACCACCACATCGGAGGTGGCATCGCTGTAATCAACGGTATCCGTCTGGTCGCCGCCATCGAGCAAGTCATTGCCCGCGCCGCCGATCAGCACGTCGTTACCTGTACCACCCAGGATCGTGTCATTGCCTGTGCCGCCATCGATCAATTCAGATTGAGCTGAGCCGGTCAAAGCGTCGTTGACGTTGTTCGGATTCGTGTCACCAGCCAAGCGTGTCAGCAGGGGAATGTTGTTCTGCACATACAGCGTGAGCGTGTTGCTGGACGAGCCTGCAATCGTGTAGGTTTTGTAGGTCAAGCCCCCGGAGGTGGTGTTGGCCCCTTGGGTCCAGGCGCCTACCAGTGTCAATGAATCCGAACTGGATCCTTTGAGGTACAGGGTGTCTGTCGTGTTGGACAGTCCCTCAACGGCAAGGGGGCTGAGGGTCACATTGACAGGTTGATAGCCTGTCAGGTCAATCACTTCGATGCCCGTGATCGCAGGTGTCGGAGGCGTATTGGGCTGGACAGCCGGGAACAGGCTTGAAAAGTCTACCGTGCCGCTCTTGATGACAAGCGTGTCGGTTCCTGCTCCTGCTTCGACCAACACATCGGCGCCATCGAAAATGACCGTGTCATTGCCTTCGCCCGCAACAACGCTGTCAGCACCTTCGCCACCGTCCAGGTAATCGTTGCCTGCAGCGCCAACCAGGGTATCGGCATCATTGCCGCCGACGAGGGTGTCGTTGCCAGCGGCACCATTGAGCAAGTCGTTACCCGCTTCACCGTCCAGGTATTCGCCATCCGTCGAAGTCAAGTCGCCACCGGTCAATGTATCGGCGCCGGCACCGCCATAAAGGGTGTCGCGACCTTCGTTACCGGTCAACACGTCAGCATCGTCACCGCCTGACAAAACATCATTGCCCAGACCACCGGCCATGGTGTCTTGCCCAGCACCGCCAATCAGGGAGTCATCGCCTGCACCGGCAACGAAGGAGTCGTTTCCGCCTTGTCCGTCCAGGGTGTCGTTGCCGGCAGCGCCATCGAGGACATCATTGCCATTGCCGGCAAGCACGGAATCGGCACCGGCGCCGGTGGTCACGGTGTCATCGCCGTCACCCGCATCGATGGTGTTGCTGCCATCGGTATCGGTGACCACATCATTGCCTGCACCAGCACTCAGGGAATCAGCACCTGCACCGCCATCGAGGCTGTCAGCACCATCACCACCGTACAGGGTGTCAACACCAGCCCCGCCCAACAAAGTGTCGCTTCCAGCGTCACCTTGCATGAGGTCATCACCATCGTCTCCACTCAAGGCGTCATTGCCAGAGCCAGCGCTCAGCGTGTCATTTCCCACGCCGCCTTCAAGACTGTCATTACCGTCCCCGGCACTCAGGCTGTCTTGGCCTTCACCACCTTGAACCAGATCGTTACCAGCACCCGAATCCAGGGTGTCGTTACCAGCCAAACCGCGCAAAGTGTCGGAGCCTGAGCCGCCCGAGAGACTTTCGGACGTGGACGTGCCTTCGATCAGCACAGCTCCGACCAAACCGGACTGCAAGTAAACGCTCAGGCCATTGCGTGTAAAGACCTGATATGTCACGCCATCGACTGTGACCGGCGCTGCGCCATCCCATGAGTCGCGGAACACCAGCTGGTCACTGGCATCGCCCGTGATGTACAGAACGGTTTCACCAGATGGCAGCATGGCCAGCACGTCAGCTTCCGTCAACGTCAAGGCGGAAGCGCCACTGTTGGTCAGGTCAATGTGCTGAATGTTCTGGATGATTGAGTTGGAAAGAAGCGTCAGATCAAGCGTGGCGTTGTTGACACGCAAGGTATTGGAGCCTTGACCGCCATCCACCAAGAGATCGTTGGCATCGAAAACGATCGTATCGTCACCGGCACCGGCAACGATTGAATCAGCACCAGCACCCGCATCGATCAGGTCATTTCCAGAACCCGCAACGATGGAATCGGAACCCTGACCCGTGGTGATGGTGTTATCACCGTCACCAGCATTGATGCTGTTGTTGCCGTCACCCGCATTGATCGTGTCATTGCCAGCGCCCGCCGTTATGCTGTCATTGCCGCCAGCAGCGGTCACGCTGTTGCCACCGTCACCCACGGTGACCTGGTTGTTTCCTGCGCCTGCATTGACGGTGTTGGCACCATCACCCAAGGTCACTGTGTCTGCATCGCCGCCTGTGGTCACCGTGTTGGCGC
>Ga0255276_1000008_pt1 | contig 18691 bp, 16 predicted proteins | sample AtltaT_8_FD_183692 | JGI IMG/M metagenome (GOLD analysis project Ga0255276, IMG submission 183692) | Metatranscriptome of freshwater microbial communities from Altamaha River, Georgia, United States - Atl_UVDOM_RepB_8h (Metagenome... | ecosystem: Environmental > Aquatic > Freshwater > River...
GTCAACTCCAAGGCCATCTCTGCGGTCGACGGAATGCTGCGCTTCCACAACAACAACATGTGATGACGGCCATGCGCAACTTGATCTCCAAAATCGCAATGGTCCTGGGTGTGCTGGGCCTGTCGGCCTGCAACAACCTGCCGGTCAAACTCAGCCACACGCCCGAATTCGCGCCGGTCTATCCCTCCAACGCCGAGCGCACCGCCCTGCCCACGGGCGCCATCTACAACGGCCGCGGCAGCGACATGTGGTTCGGCAAGGGCCGCACCTATGCGGTGGGCGACCTGATCACGGTGCTGCTCAACGAATCCACCCAGGCCAACCGCGCCCAGACCGGCGAGTTCAAACGCAAGGACAGCAACGACGTTGTGCCCTCGAGCTGGCCCGGCAAGATTGGTTTGGCGCTCGGCGAAAACAACCCCCTGCGCGGCTCCAACGTCACCAGCGCTGGCTCGGGCACCGCTGACCAGACCGCCAGCCTGACCGGCTCGATCGCGGTGACCGTGGTCGAAGTGCTGGCCAACGGCAACATGATGGTGCGCGGCGAAAAGCAGCTCGCGCTGACCGAAGGGGCCGAAGTCATCCAGGTCAGCGGCATCGTGCGGCCCGAAGACATCTCCCCCAACAACACGGTGCAGTCGCGTCGACTGGCCAACGCCCAAATTGCCTACCGCGCCACCGGCGACATGGCCAGCGCGGTGCGTCCGGGCTGGGGCACCAATTTGCTGATGAAAGTTTGGCCCTTCTGAGGACCACCATGAAAAAACTGCTTTTTGTCCTGCTGATCTCCTTGGGCCTGAACGCCTGGGCCGACCGCATCAAAGACCTGGCCAGCGTGGCCGCCGGTCGCAGCAACCAGCTCATTGGCTATGGCCTGGTGGTGGGCCTGCAGGGCACGGGCGACGGCACCGATGTGGCCTTCACCGCCAAGAGCGTGCGCGCCATGCTCGCTCGCCTGGGCGTGGGCCTGGACGGCCCCCTGTCGGACTTTGAACAAGGCACCGCCCTCACCCGGATCGACGTCAAGAACATCGCGGCGGTGATGGTCACCGCCGAGCTGCCGGGCTTTTCCAAGCCGGGTCAGAAAATCGACGTCAACGTCTCGGCCATCGGCAAGGCCAGCAGCCTGCGCGGCGGCACCCTGCTGCTGACCAGCCTGCGCGGCGTGGACGGCGAGGTCTATGGTGTGGCCCAGGGCGCCCTCACGGCCACCGGCGTGGACGCTGGCGGTGCGGGCAGCAAAGTCAGCATTGGTGTGCCCACGGCCGCCCGCATTCCGGCCGGTGCCACGGTCGAGCGCATTGTTGAGAACCCCTACGAGCAGGCCGAGCACATCGTCATGAATGTGCGCGAGGCCGACTTCACCACCACCCATGTGATCGTGGACGCCATCAACCGCCAGTTTGGCGGCGGCACCGCACGCGCCATCGACCCGATGTCGCTGGCCGTGAAAGCCCCGGCCGACCTGACCCAGCGTGTGGCCTTCATGAGCATGGTGGAAAACCTGCAAGTGCAGCCTGGCGAGCCGCCAGCGCGCGTGGTCATCAACTCACGCACCGGCACCGTGGTCATCAGCCGCAATGTGCGCGTGACCGCGACCGCGGTGGCCCACGGCACCATTTCGGTGGCCGTGGCCGTGACCAACGAGGTCTCGCAACCCGCGCCGCTGAGCCAGGGCCAGACGGCAGCCGTTCAGAACGCCGAGGTGCAGGTGCAAGAGGCCAAGAACCCGATGTTCCTGTTCCAGCCGGGTGTGGACCTGCGCCAGATCGTGGACGCGGTCAACCAGGTGGGGGCCACCCCGTCTGCGCTGATCGCGATTCTGGAAGCCCTCAAGAGCTCTGGCAGCCTGCGCGCCGAGCTGATCGTGATCTGAGGCCAACATGACGACACCGAGCTCCGCCACCGCCCGCAGCTACCTGGACTTCCAGGGACTGGCGAGCCTGCGCGGAGACGCCGCGCGCAACCCCGACAAAGCCGCCCGCGCCACCGCCGAACAGTTCGAGGCCTACTTCATCCAACAAATGATGAAGGCCATGCGCGAGAGCGTGGAAAAAAGCGATCTGGTCGACAGCGGGCACATGGAGATGTACCAGGACCTGATGGACAAGGAAGTGTCCCTGCAAATGGTGCGCCGCGGCGGCATGGGCCTGGCCGACATGCTTGAAAAGCAAATGCTGCAACAGCAGCAAAACCTGGCCAACGCGCAGGCCATGGCCTCGGGCGCCGCACCCAGTGTGCCCAGCCCGGGCCTGATGCCTTTGCAACCTGCGCCAAACGCTTTGCCCCTGCAGCCCAATGGGCCAGGCGCTTTGCCGCTCGAGCGCACCGGCGCTTTTGAACTGCAGCGCCGTGGCGGAGGTGTCCGATGAGTGACCTGCTCTCCATTGGCAGCTCGGGCGTGACCGCCTACCAGCGTGCGCTGGCGACGGTGTCCAACAACATCGCCAACGTCAGCACCGACGGCTACAGCCGCCAGGACATCTCGATCACGGCCAACCAGCCCACCGAAGACGGTGGCAGCTTCATCGGCACCGGCGCTCGCTTTGACCAAGTGCGTCGCCAATACGACGCTTTCGTCGAGTCGAACCTGCGCAACAGCAACAGCGACCTCAAAAGCCAGGAGCCCCTGCTGTCGTATGTGAACCGCCTGATCGATGTGATGGGCGACCAGAGCATCGGCCTGACGACGGCGATGAACCTGTTCTTCGAGTCCTCGCGAGCACTGGCCAGCGACCCGGCCTCGACCGTCTCGCGCAGCATTTTTCTGCGCGATGCCGATGGCCTGGCCTCGCGCTTTCGCCAGCTGTCTTCCCAGTTCGACCTGCTCAACAGCGAAACCAAGCAATCGGTCGAGACCGACATCGGGCAGGTCAACTCGCTGACACAGCAGCTGGCCTTGATGAACAAGCAGCTGGCGAAAAAGTCCCATGTGGCTGACCAGCCCTCCGAACTGCTCGATCAGCGCGATCTGTTGCTGCGCGAGCTCTCTGGGCTGATCTCGGTCAAAACCAAATTTGGCGACAACGGCAGCGTGCTGGTCAGCGTTGGCGACACCCTCGACCAGGGCATCCTGGTGCGTGACACCAATGCACGGGCCATCAGCGTGAGCGCTTCGGCCAGCGACCCCAACAAGCTGCAGTTTCAGATCGATGCCTATGGCGACCCCGAGGGTCTGCCCGCCGTGGGCAGCGGCAAGATCGGCGGCGTCATGACCTTCCGTGAGCAGGTGCTGGCACCGGCGATGGATGCGCTCGACAACCTGGCGCAGACCACCACCGAACAGATCAACACCATCCACCGTGACGGCATTGATGCCGAAGGTCAGCTGGGCACCGACCTGTTTGGCTTCAGCAGCGGCCAGGATGGCCGTTCCGGTGGCATGCAGCTGCTGATCAAGGACACCTCGCGCGTGGCCGCAGCCGGACAGTTCCGCGTGATCGACGATCCGCTCAACCCGGGCACAGCCCAGACACGCATCAGCTACGCCCCGTCCAACTACGCCGGCCCCAGCAGCCTGCTGGGGGATCTGGCCAATGCCCAGATTCCGCGCATTGCCACGGTGAGTGTGCCGGTGGCCGCCGGACAGGGCTACGCCAGCCTGGGCGTGATCAAGGCCGGCACCCAGGATCTGGTGATGACCCTGAACCAGCCGGGTGCGCAGCAAAGCTTGCAGGTGTTCAGCCGCGATGGCCGGCATCTGCTGGGCACCGACCTCAATGGCCCCAATGGCACGCCCTCGGCCGAGGGTGAGGCCATCATCGCCCGCATCATGAAAACCGCCAACGGCATGGAGGAAGGTGCGCAATACAGCGAGTCCGTGCTCAACGCATCGCTGGATCAGCGCTATCTGGACATGGACCTGTTCATGGGCGTCAAGGCTCCCGTGCAATACATCCAGCAGTTCAACCCCAGCACGGGCGCGGTGCTCGACCCCATGGCCACACCGGCCGTGATGCAAGGTCGGGCGCTCGACGAGGCCTTCGATTGGCAAGCGCTGATCGAACAGCCCAACAAATTCACCCTGGACGGTGTGGTGCTCAAGGTGCCTGCCGAAACACCGAACGACAGCCCGGCTTCGCTGGCCGACTGGATCAACAGCCAGAAAATCCCTGGCGTGCAAGCCAGCATGGTCAATGGCGGGCTGCAAATCAGCCGCCTGGACACGGCCCAGGACATTCGGCTGGGCCTGGCCGACAAGGGCACGCCTGCTGACCTGCTCAAGCTGGGCTTTGACACCTCGATTTATGTGGCCGGCAGCGCCCGGGACGATTTGCTGGTGTTCGTGACCGACACCACCACCGATGCGGCCAGCCTGAGCAATGCCAGCGTCACGGCCCAGTTTGAGAGCGTGTCGGGCGACATCAAACAAATGCTGCGCGAGCAGTCACTCCAAGTGACGTTCACCAGTGACACCGACTATGAGATTCGCGACACCGACACAGACACGCTGCTCGCTGCCCGCTCGCTGGACATCAACGCCGGCGTGCCAACCATCCGCTACCGCGGCCTGAGCCTGGAGTTCACCACCACCCCCAAGAGTGGCGACATCTTCCGTGTGGACGGCAACCAGGATGGCATCGGCAACAACGAAGCCATGCTCAAGCTGGTCGAGCTGGAAAACAGCAAGGTGATGCCAGGCAATCTGACGCTCACCGAGGCCTACATCGAGCGCGTCAACCTGGTGGGCAATGTGGCGCGTCAGGCGGCCATCTCCAAACAGGCGCTGACGGTGGTGTACCAACAGGCCCAAGAAGCGCGCGACGGCATCTCGGGCGTGAGTCTGGACGAGGAAGCCTCGGCCCTGGTGCGTTTCCAGCAGGCCTACCAGGCCAATGCGAAGGTCATGCAGGTGGCCAGTCAGCTTTTTGAATCCATCTTGCAGGTTCGGTGAGGGCTTGACTGAATGAAAATCTCAACATCCTTTTTGTTTGACCGCGCCACTGAGCGCATGAGCACGATCCAGAACAAGCTGGCCACCACACAGGCCCAGCTGTCTGTTTCCAAGCAGGTGCTCTCGCCCAGCGACGCGCCCGATCAGGCTGCGGCCATTCAGCGGATCAAGGGCGAGATTGAACGGCAAAGCAGCCACAGCGCCTTGCTCAAGAACGCACTCAACCGCTATCGGGCCGAGGAAACGGCCCTCTCATCAGCCAACGACATCCTGACCCGGCTCAAGGAACTGGGCCTGCAGGCGGCCAACGACACCTTGAGTCTGGATGACCGCAAAAGCATTGCGGTCGAAATGAAGGCCCTGCGCGCGCAGCTGCTGAGCCTGGGCAACACCCGGGACGACAATGGCAACTACCTTTTCTCGGGCACCCGGGTGAACACCCCGGCCTTTTCAGAGAAAAGCGACGGCCAGGTGGAGTACCAGGGCGACCAAACCCAGACGCGCATTCCAGCTGGCGTTGAGCGCACCGTGCAGTACACCCGCGCGGGCACCGACGCTTTTCAGCGCGTGGTGCGTGCCGATGGCAGCGCGGCGGGCTTCTTCGATGCCCTCGATCAAATGATCACCTCGGTGGAGCTCAGCGACACTGCCAATATCCAACAGGGCAACGCCGATCTGCAACAGATGCAAAATGCCCTGGGTCTGTCGATTGCCCAGACGGGCTCAGACCAACAGGTGGTTCAGTCGCAACTGGATGTGCTCGACGAAACCGCACTGCGCCTCAAAAGCACGCTGTCTGACATCGAAGACCTGGACTATGCCGAGGCTGTGACCCGCATGAACAAGGAAATGATGTCGATGCAAGCGGCCATGAGCAGCTTTTCGAAGATTTCAAATTTGAGTCTTTTCAACTACATCCAAACCTGAAGCCCTCAAGTTCAAGCTTGGCGCGTCGATACTGAAGCACCTGATACAGGTTTTTGCCTGCACTGCCCATGGCCACTGTCTCTTCCACGAACTTTCTCACCTCGCTGGGCGCAGGCTCCGGGGTGGACACCAAAAGCCTGGCCCAAAGCCTGGCCGAGGCAGAGGTCACCCCGCGCAAAGAGGTCATCAACGCCAAGATCAGCAAGACCGAGGCCAAAATCTCCGGCTACGGCTACATCAAAACCGCGCTCAGCGACCTCAAGACCGCATTTGCCAGGCTGGACGACGCCAGCGAGTTTGCCTCCATCACGGCCGCCAGCACCCAGCCCAGTGCCGTCAATGTCACGGCCAACGCGAGCGCACAAACAGGCAGTTACGCCCTCGAGGTCACCCAGCTGGCACGCGCACAGCGCACCGCCAGCAACGCCTTTGCCACACGCGAGACTGCGCTCAACGGCGGCAGCGGTTTCGATCTCAGCCTGAGCATCAATGGTGGCAGTGCCAGCACCATCACGGTGAGCACCGACACCCCCGCCGGTGTCGTGAGCGCCATCAATGCCGCCAAACTCGGGGTTCAGGCACAGCTGCTGCAAACTGGCGATCCCAGCAACCCCTTCAGCATCGTGGTCTCGGGCGAAACAGGTGCCAGCAAAAACTTTTCGCTCACCGCGGCCGGCGGCCAAGTCAGCTTTGCCAACAACCTGCAGACAGCAGCCGATGCCCAGCTCAAGGTCAATGGCCTGAGTGTTTCGCGCAGCAGCAACCAGGTCAGCGATCTGATCGATGGCGTGACGCTGGACCTGTACGCCACCACCACCGGTGCAGCGCGCCTGGACTTCAACCGCAACACCAGCACCATCAAGGACAACCTCAAGAGCCTGGTGACCAGCTACAACGACCTGGACACCACGCTGCAAGAGCTGGGCAACGTCAAAAGCAGCATCAAGGACGTTGGTGGATCGCTGGCGGGTGACAACATCCTGCAAACCATTCGTGCCCAGGTGCGTGGTTACATCACCACCCTGTCCAGCACACCGGGCAGCACTCTCAAGGCAGCCCGCGACGTCGGCCTGAGCTTTGATCGCAATGGCAAGCTGACCCTCGATGAAGCCAAGCTGGACCGTGCCTTGCAGAACAATTTTGAAGATGTGAGCAAAATCTTCAGCGCAGGCACCGACAACAAAAGCATGTTCAGCACGGCCCCTTCGGGCATCGCGGGCGACGCGGTGGTTCGCCTGGACAGGATGCTGCGCTCGACTGGCCAGCTCTCGGCGCAAACCGAGAACGCCAACAAGCAGATCAACGCCTACAAAGCCGACCTGACCAAACTCGATGCCCGGCTGACGCAATTGCTGACACGCTACACCAAGCAATTCAGCGCCATGGAGTCCCTCGTGGGCAACAACAACAGCCTCAAATCCAGCCTCAAGAGCAGTTTTGAAGGCATGATGGCCATGTACACCAGCAATTAAGAACGCTTTAGAGTTCAAAAAAGCCGCTCGCTGGGTAAGCGGCAAAAAATTGCCGGTTTTTTCATCCAACGGCCTCAAGTTCGCGCACTTGGGGTCGAATCCTTTTCGACAGCTCCTCGTCCGGAGCCCCCGCCGCCGCCCAACACAAACCCCGGCGACAGAAAAGGATCACCATGAGCAACGAGATTTCCAATGCGGTCACCCCCCGAGTGCACCCGCAGCTCGAGCGTCCTCAGGCCAGCGCTGCGGCTGTGCCTGGCATGGCCAAGCCTGAAGTCAAGGCTCCGGTCAAGGCCGATATTGCCTATGACCCCGCTGAAATGCGGCGCAATCTGGAAGAAGCGATCAAACGCCTCAATGACCAGTTGCAGCAAAACGGTCGCCACCTCAATTTCAGCATGGACCAAGCCACCAAGAGTCTGGTGATCGTGGTCAAGAACAGTCAGACCGGCGAAGTGGTTCGCCAGATCCCGGAAGAGTCTGTGCTGCGTGTGGCCCACAACCTTGAAAGCCTCAAGGGTCTGATGCTCAACACCAAGACCTGACACACGGCAAAAAAAATTTGTCGTGCAGCCACTCAAGTTCGGCAAGCGTTTGCCGAATCACTTGCTAACAGGAATTCGCTTCGGACTTTCTGTGAGATCTGGCAGATCCTAGCCCTCAATGGTCCCTGCCACCTTTTGAAACGTCTCTTCAAGGAGTAAGACCATGTCTGTCATCAATACCAACGTGAAGTCGATCGTTGCACAGAACGCCCTGGCTGTGAACAACCGCAGCCTGAGCAAAGCCATGGAGCAACTCTCCACCGGCAAGCGCATCAACACTGCAGCCGACGACGCTGCCGGCCTGGCCATCACCGACCGCATGACCGCACAGATCCGTGCACTGAACCAGTCGATCCGCAACGCCAACGACGCTGTCTCGATGATGCAAACAGCCGAAGGGGCGACCAACGAAATCTCGAACATGCTCCAGCGCATGCGCGAACTGGCTGTCCAGTCTGCCAACGACTCCTACGGCACCAATGACCGCACTGCCCTGCAGACTGAAAACGACCAGCTCAAGGAAGAAATCACCCGCATCGCCAGCAACACCCAGTGGAACGGCATGTCGGTGCTCAACGGCAACATCGGCTCGGCCGGTGTGGTGACCTTCCAGGTCGGCACGCAAGGCGATGCCACCTCTTCGATCACCGTGGAATTCAAGGCCCTGGACGCCACCACGCTGACCGTGGACAGCCTGCAGCTTGACAGCAACGCCAACGCCCAAGCGGCCATCGGTAAGCTCGACACCGCCATCCAGACCGTGGACACCTTCCGCGCCACCCTGGGCGCCAAGATCAACCGCATGACCTCGGCCGCCGACAACCTGTCGAACGTGTCGATGAACACCAGCGCCTCACGCAGCCGCATCCTGGATGCCGACTACGCCCAGGCCACCACCGAGCTCGCCCGCTCGCAAATCATCCAGCAGGCAGCCACCGCCATGCTGGCCCAGGCCAACCAGCAGCCCCAGGCTGTGCTGTCCCTGCTCAAGTGATGATCTGATGCAGGCACAAAACCCGACCCTGTCGGGTTTTGTTGCTGGCAACGCGTGAGCGCGGGCGCCCCGCTCAAGCACAGACTCAGCACCAGCCCCGTCTAAGCGCTGGTGGCAACTTTTGCAGGCAGAGACAAGCAAGGAGCCTGAGCATGGCCAACACCATCAATACCAACGTCAACTCGTTGCTCGCCCAGCGGTCGCTGGGCATCAACGAACGCCAGATGCAGGAGGCGGTATCGCAGCTGTCGACTGGCTTGCGGGTGAACAAGGCTTCGGACGACGCGGCTGGCCTGGCCATTGGCAGCCGCATGCGCTCGCAGATCGTCAGCCTCAACCAGGCCATTCGCAACGCTTACGACGGCATCTCCATGCTGCAGACCGCTGACGGGGCGTCCTCGACCCTCACGGATGTGCTCGCGCGCATGAAAGAGCTGGCCATTCAGAGCGCCAACGGCACCAACGGCACCAGCGACCAGTCGGCCCTGAACGTGGAATTCAAGGAGTTGCAAGCCGGCATCCAGACGGTGATTGACAACACCACCTGGAACGGCGTGAAGGTCCTCAACGGCACGCTCAACGACGTCAAGTACCACATCGGCCCCGGCAGCACCGACAGCATCAGCGTGAACTTTGGCGACCTGACAGGCCTCAAGGCCCTGACCACTGCGGGCGTGGGCACCGCGGCCGATGCTCTGTCGGCGATCTCGGATGTCAGCGACTCTATGTCCACGGTGGATTCGGTCCGAACCCTTTGGGGCGCGGCCATGAACCGCCTGACGCATGCAGCGGACAATGCCAGCAACGTGTCGATGAACATCAGCGCCTCCAAAAGCCGGATTCTGGATGCCGACTACGCGCAAGCGACCGCCGACCTGGCCAAAGCGCAGATCCTGCACGCGGCTGGCACCGCCATGCTGTCGCAAGCCAACCAGCAGCCGCTGAGCGTTTTGCGACTCTTGCGCTGAGCACGCGCCAACGGGCCAGCCAGTCTGGCCCGTTTTTTGCTCACTCTTGAACAAACCATTGGGCGGCAAAAGTTTGCCGTGAAGTTCAGGAGTTCCCCATGCTATTCGCTGCCGCGCACCCATTGACGCCTGATCAGGCGATGTCGATGCCCAATGAGGGCGCGCTGGACGCCAGCCCCTCCGCCTTGCGAGAGAGAGCGGCCCAACTGGTCGGCGAAGGCGAGACCGACCAAGCCTTTGCGCTGATTGAAGAAGGCTTGCAGACCCACCCCCTGGACGAACACCTGCTGGTCATGTGCGCCTTGCTGTGCGAAGTGCGCAGAGACTGGGTGGGCGCGGACCACGCACTTGCCCAACTGGTCGAGGTGCAAGGTTACCGGGCACCGGCCGAGACCTGGTCGCACTGGGTCCGGGTGCTGCGCTGTCGCGGTCACCTCGATCGCGCCTGGACCACCGTCAACCGGGGCCTGCAACTGCACCCCCACGACGAGCTGCTGCAATCCGAAACCGACACTCTGCGCGCCATTCTCCAGCCCGGTCCGCATTTGCCCAAGGTGTGACATGCACAAGCCGGCCCCAGCAGGCACACGACAGGAGCAGCGCCTGAGCGCACCGGCTCTGGCGACACCGAGCTCCAGCCTGCCCAGCCGGCCCCAAGACCACCGGCTGCTGCAACAAGCACAACAGCTGCTGAGCCGGGGACAAGCCGCACCCGCACTCTCGCTGTTGCAAAGCCTGGGCGAAGCCAGCCACAGCAGCGACGCCCAATACCTGATTGGCCTCTGCCATCAAGCCCAAGGCCAAGCCAGCGCTGCAGTGCAGGCCTTTGCCAACGTTCTCGAACGCGAGCCACACCGCATTGCCGCCTATGTGCAATTGGCCCATGCCATGGCGCAGCTGGGTCATCAGGGACAGGCCCGCGCCTTCATTGAACAGGCGCTGGGGCTGTTTCCAGGGCAAGCCCAGCTGCTGCACACCCAGGCCCAGCTGATGGTGCAAGAGGGCTTGCTGCTGCAAGCCTGCAAAGTCTTTGAGCATCTCGAGTCCAGTGGACAAGCCGATTTGCCTTGCCGCTTTGAATACGCCGAACTCTTGCACAAGACGCGGCAGAACGAACCCGCTTTGGCGCTGTACGAGCGCATTCTTCAGGCCGCGCCCAAGAACCTGCAAGCCATGAACAACATGGCCAATGTGCTGTGCAGCCTGCAGCGGCACCAGGAGGCTCTGGCCGTCTATGAGCGTTTGTTGAAGATCAGCCCCAAGGACTTCACCGCGCTCAAAAATGTGGCCACCATCCACTTCATGCTGCGCGACTTTGTGCAGTCCTACAGCTACTACCAACGTGCGTACCACCTGCGCCCGCAGGAGCGCGACATTGCGGGCGCCTATTGGTATGCGCTGGCTTTCATTTGTGACTGGCACGACCACGACAAAGTTCGCCAGCAACTGCTCCAAGACGAGCGCTTTGGCCAGGCACGCCCCCTCACCGCCTGCCTGTTCACCGACGATCCTGCTCGGCTTTTGGGCCATGCGCGCCATCTGGCCGAAACCCAGTTCAAACCCTCGAACGTGCTCGGCCCCCTGCCCGCTCGCTCTGCCAAGGGCAAGATTCGCTTGGGTTATTTTTCGTCCGACTTTTACACCCACGCCACGGTGATGCTCATTCGTGGTCTGATTGCTGCACATGACCGCGAGCGTTTTGAGGTCCATGCCTTCTCGCTGCAGCCCACCCGGGCAGACGAGGGCCATCACCAGATCCGCGGCCTGTTCGATCACTTTCACGAAGTGCATGCCCTGAGCGACCGTGCCGTCGCCCTGCTGGCACGCCAGCAGGAGATCGACATCGCCATTGACCTCAAGGGCTACACCGAAGGCTGCCGTCCGCAAATTTTTGCAGAGCGTGCAGCGCCTTTGCAGGTGAATTTTTTGGGCTACCCCGGCAGCATGGGGGCCAGCTTCATGGACGCCATCGTCGCCGACCCTTATGTGGTTCCACCGGGGCAAGAGGCTCATTACACCGAGCAGGTGCTGCGCATGCCGCACTGCTATCAGCCCAACGACCCGGGTCGCCCCAAGCCCACAGGTCAAAGCCCACGCCCAGCCGAGCTGCCGCCCGGCGCCTTTGTGTTCTGTTGTTTCAACAACACCCACAAAATCTCGCCCGAGCTCTTTGCCTGCTGGATGCGCATCCTGCAAAAAACCCCCAACAGCGTGCTGTGGCTGCTCAAAACCAACGATGCCGCGCGCGACAACCTGCTGGCCCAAGCCCACAGGGCGGGGGTGGACAGCGCACGCATCGTGTTTGCCCCTTTCTTGCCAGAGGGGGAACATCTGGAGCGGCTCAGCCATGCCGACCTGTTCCTGGACACCTTCCCCTACAACGCCCACACCAGCGCCTCCGATGCAGTGTGGGCGGGCGTACCGGTGCTGACCCGCTCGGGGTCGAGCTTTGCGAGCCGTGTGGCGGGCAGCATTTTGCGCACGCTGGGCATGGACGAGCTGATCACAGACCAGCCCAGCGACTACGAAACCTTGGCGGCTGAACTGGCAGCAAACCCCGAACGCTTGCAGGCCCTCCATCGCCGACTCAAAGCGGCTATTCAGGACGGGCCGCTGTACGATGCGCAAGATTTCGCGCGGCATCTGGAACAGTTGCTGCTGCTGGCCAGCAAATCCGCCGACCTAACAACCTCAAGCGCATCGTGATGAGCACCCTGCCCACAGACCACATTCATGGTTATGTGATCGGCTATTCGGCCGAGACGTACGCCAATGTCCAGGCGCCCTTTTTGCCTCTGGACAACCGGGACAACCCGCGACCGGACTGGCAGGAATACTGGCCCATCCGACGATTCCTGCTCGAAAACACACTGGAAGAAAACCACTACTACGGCTTTTTTTCACCGCGCTTTTCCGAAAAAATCGGCCTCACCCCCACCCAGATCGTGGAGCACATCGCGGGCTTGCCTACCGATACCGACGTTTGCCTATTCTGCCCGCAACCCGACATGGGTGCCTTTTTCCTGAACGTGTTCGATCAAAACGAACTCTTCGATCCGGGTTTCAAAGAGTCCGCACAGAGCTTTTGCAACTTCGCGGAACTGGGCGTCGACCTCTCACAAGTGGTGATGGATGCGCGCAACACCGTGTTCAGCAACTACTTTTTCGCCAAACCGGCGTTCTGGCGACGCTGGCTGTCGGTCTGTGAAGTGCTTTTCAACGCGTGCGAAAACCTGCCCCACATCGCACAGCTGCATGGCTGGCTGCACACCACGACTTACCGGGACGGCATTCAACGCAAGGTCTTCTTGCTTGAACGCTTGGCCAGTTTGTTGCTCGTCATTGAAAAACATTGGCGCGTGAAGGCACACAACCCCTTCTTCTTCGCTTATTCAGCCTCGCGCCTGAACCAATTCCCGGACAAAGCCATCGTGGCCGACGCCTTGAAAATTGCTTATGCAGAGACGCACAATGCGCTTTATTTGCAGCAGTTCTCCAAGGTGATCGAGAGCGTCAAGACCTGAAAACGCCATGAGGATCAACCCCGTCAACCTCAATCAGGCACTGAGCCGCACGCAAAGTGCAGGCGTGGGCGCCGTGCCGCGTGTGATTGAGAAACCGGCTTCTGGGCAGTTGGCTGACGTCAATGCAGCAGAACTGGAATTCGCCCCAACCTCTTCAAATGGCATTACCAAAACATACAAAAAAAATCGTAAACGGGGCAGAAAAAATATCTTAGATCAACTTGGCTCAACCGTCGATGTCTGGGCCTAAGACAGTGAAAAATTTAGAATTCGTGCAAGGCAATTTGGTACTTTTGAGCCTTAGATTTTAAATTATCAATAAGCCTGTCACCGAAAGTGACTCCGTAAACAGCACTCATCCGCTCAAAGCCATTCCTGAAAAGGCCGAAGAAATAATTAGAAAACTCTGCATGCCCAAGCCTTTTGTGCAATCGATAAAGGGCATAAACAGACATCAAATACATAATCAATTTCTCAGAATCACTCTTTAAGGAGTGGACACCTCCTTCATGTATATTATAGATTGAAGGCAAAATATCAGGCATGAATTTTCCAGCACCAAAACAACCGAGATATCCCCACAAAAACAAGTCGGGCGATCCGCTTAAATAGTACTCATTGGGAATTACTTTGAATACGTTTTTAAACATCGTTGTAAGTGTATTAATCGCCGGCATACACATCAGCTCCAATTGCGAACAATCACGTTCCAGCCCCCCCCTATAAGAATAGTCTATTCTTCCATCATGAATAGCCTGTACCGAACCGTAAACCAAAGAAAAGTCTGCATTGCCAGCCAGGAAATTAAATTGCTTTTGGATTTTATTGCCATCAACCCAATAATCATCCCCATCGCAGAATGCTATATAATCACCGCGGCAGGCCCCTAGGGCTGAAGCCAGATTCTCATGCATGCCCACATTAACATCCCTGCGAATGAATTTTATTCTATTATCGAACCTTCTTTCATAATGATGCACAATCTCAGATGTTGCATCATTGCTAGCATCATCCGCCACGACAATCTCGAAATTAAAATCAGTTTTTTGCATAAGAAAAGAATCCAATGCTTTCACAAGATATTTTTCATGCATATAAGTTAGACAGCATATACTTACGAGAGGGCTCACCCGCTCAGTAGACCGAACAGCATTCGACACTCTAGCAGAATCCAGATCACTATTGAAATTAATTTTTTTTCTATACAAAAAAAGGGGCTCGTCGAGGTTCACTGAAAATTCATTTGAACTTTCATCGAAAATATCTTTATGCCAAATCACGCCATCAGCCAAATAATCTGAATACAAATCAAAAATATCACTGCCAAATAATCGCGCGTGATCCTCTTGCCCATAGTAATACAACTTGTCTGTGTCACTATCAATACCAGCATCTTCGAATGTCTTACATAATTTTGAACTATAGGGCGTCTGAATCAACGCAATTCCATCCCTCTTCAAAACACGATTAATTTCACTTAAAGCCATTCGATAGTCAGCAACGTGTTCCAGAATGTGATTGGCAATAACCAAATCAAATGATTCGTCGCCGTATGGAATATTACAAATATCGATGCTTTTTACAGCCGGAGAATTTGGATACAAATCAGCGAGAACATGAATTTCAGGATTTAAATCTTTAATAAAATTCAAAAATTTAAATTCGGGGGCAAAATGCAAAACATGCATTTTTGATTTTTTGAAAATTTTAAGCTCTGTAAGATATTGCTTAAGATGGCGCTCGCGATCAGTGCTTCCACATATTGGACAGCCGAAATTATCCAGATCAGAACCGACTACTTTTGCCATCTTAATAAATTCAGACTGATCAGCAGCCCCACCTCTATACGGTACCATTCGATCTATTTGAGAATTACAATAATTACACGCGAACATTATGACTCCATTGATTTCTAAATTTCGCTACGAGTAACAGACAGAAATTTTTTCTCGAGTTCAAAAATTTCCAAATTGCGATTTTTTATGTAGCGAGCAGGAATTCCACCATATATTCCATGAGCCTCGCAATTACTATCAACCAAACTAAGTGCTCCAATTGCAGACCCATCATCGATTTTAACTCCAGGCAAAACTACAGAGCCACACCCAACGATAACGTGCCTACCGATAACAACACCAGCAGTGTGCACATTCTTATACATTGCCGGCACCATAGGATTAGTCATCGACATTCCAGAATAATCATCACTACTACTATATATTGACACCCGGGACGAGATATTGCAAAAATCCAAAATATCCACCCTTTCCGCACCTATAATTGAGCTGTATGCAGCAATATGTATATAATTCCCTATTACAAATTCCCCGCCGGTTGCAGAAAGTATACAAAAATCATCAATTCGAACGTTATTTCCAATTGATATTTTATCCGCACCATAAAATGAAGCCTTGTCGGATATGAGTACATTGAATCCAACAGATTTGAACCCCAAATATGAGACCTTCTCAGCACTCAAGTAAGCCAAATCAGCCTCCAGAAATCAAATTTATAATTCTACTTTGCTCTGCATCTGTTAACGCGGGATAAATCGGCAAACATAGCACTTGATTAGACGCAGCCTTTGCAACTGGTAAATTTTCAATATTGGCAGATGGCAGACCTCTATACATCGGAAAGTCTGTTATCAGGGGATAAAAATACCTTCTGGCATATATCATATTATCTTTCAAATAGCCATATAGCTCATCCCGAGTTTTCCCATAGCTCTCATCAATCATAATGGGAAAATACGAATAATTAGAAGTATAGTTGATATTCCGCATTGAGCAAGACACTCCACGGACACCGCTCAACCCCCGGATATAATTGTCATTGATTGTTTTTCTTTTTTCTATATTTCCATCAATGTAGTTTAACTGCAAGAGCCCAAAAGCCGCATTAATCTCGCTCATTTTCCCGTTAATTCCCGGCGCGACAACAGTGGTTTCATCAGCAAATCCAAAGTTTTTTAGATAGTCGATCCGCTTTTTCATTTTAGCATCAGCACAAATTATAGCCCCCCCCTCAAAGGTATTAAAAACTTTGGTGGCATGAAAACTCAGAACGGAAACATCACCATGTCTTAGAACACTGACCCCTTTGCTTTTAACACCAAATGAATGAGCCGCATCATAAATCACTTTCAAATTATAAGTATCTGCAATTTTTTTGTATTGCATCAACATCACATGGGCGCCCGTAACAATGCACCGGCATAATTGCAGTAGTTTTTGGAGTTATTGCAGACTCTATCGCAGAGGGATTAATATTCAAAGAGTTTCTATCAATATCCACAAATACAGGCTTTATGCCATTCCATAGCAAGGAGTGCGCCGTTGCAACAAATGAATATGGAGTAGTAATTACCTCTCCCGTTATTCTTAACGCCTGCAAAGCAGAAACCAAGGCCAAAGTGCCATTCGAAAACAAGCTGATATGATCCACACCAAGGTAGTCGCAAAGCTTTCCCTCCAACTCTTCATGAAAGGGCCCCGCATTGGTTAAAATCTTATTCTCCCATATTTTAGAAAGATAAGATAGAAATTCCCCCAATGGAGGCATTTCAGGCTGCGTAACATAGACCATGTTTTTTTTCATAATACACGATAGCCTTAAGTCATTATGCACGGATTTTTTTTACCGCAGCCATGTAATCTTCATAATTTTTCACAGAAAATCCCGCTATTGATTTTTTGGAAGAAATTATACTAAGCCCCATTCTTGACACCAATGTCTTCCCGTAGCGTGAGACAATGGGAATTTGTGCGTTTATAACGTCATTTGTCGTTGAACCACAGTTATATGGGTAAGTATCTAGGAAAACGTTGCACAATTTCAATTGTGCGCAGAATATTTTATGAGGCACTCTTGGCGAAAAAAATATCCGCGAAAGATCAGCACCAACTTCTCTGGCACGATTTTTCAAATTATTAGTCGTTGTCGGATTATCATCAATGAGCCATAGCACAGAATCTGGTATTTCGTTCAATAATCTCATCCAGCATGAAAAAATCTCAGGCGTAATTTTGTACACATTACCAAATGCTCCCATCACAAACGAGGATATCGGCAATCCGACATCTTCTCGGCTAAGTACTGGCAGATCAGTAGCCGATTGCGCAATGGGGATAAAGCTTCCTTCGATATATTTAGGGCGCTCTGTAAAATAGTCGGTTAGCTCAGGCGGCATGGCATGCTTATCAACGATTACAAAGTCAAACCATGGCATACCCGTGGTCCCAATGAACCCTAAATAAGTACCTTGCTTCGGAGCGGGATGCAGGGCAAAAATGCCTGGTCGCGCGCCTGCGCTGAGACCATGCAAATCAATCAGGACATCAATTTCATCTTCAAGCACGAGGTTGGCTGCATCTCGGTCCGACATATTGTGAATTTGCTTAACCTGGTTAAACATCGCCAATAGTTCACGGCGAAGCTGGGAGCCGTCCTCAACTGTGAAGTCGTAGCCATACACCTCATAGCGTTCCCGATCGATGGACTGCAGGACCGTGGGCAGCAAAAATCCGACCGCATGCTCCCTGAAGTCACCAGATACAAAGCCGATACGCTTTTTCTTATGGTGGTAGCGCTTGACCTGGCACAGCCATTCTTCCTTGAGACCGTAGGTGCGGGCCACAAAGGCGTGCGCACTGAGCAGCTGCATGAGTGGGTCGTCGGTCAAAGCCAGCATGGCCAGCGGTGAAGTGGCCATCAGCATCTCGTTCTTGCTGATGCCCGGCAATTCTTTGTAGACCGGCCATTGCAGGCTTTTTGCCGGATGTGCACCCAGTGTTGAATCACGCCTGGCTGCTTGGGGTTGACCTGCAGGCTGTGCTCCAGGGCCTCGAGCGCCTGGGTGTAATTGCGCTGGTTTTCCTGTAAGCGACCAATGTGGTTGAGCGCCATGGTGGTCATCTCGGCCGAAGCACGGTCGTCCAGGTAGCGCTGGGTGGCCACACCGGCCCACACGCGAATGGCCTCGGCCGCTTGACCCAGCTTTTCGTGCACCAAGCCCAGGTTGATCGCCGCCTGGGCAAAACCAGGCTGGAGCAACAAACATTGCTGGTAGGCCCCCTGGGCGCCACTGAGGTCACCGAGGTTCTGCAACAAGGAGCCCAGGTTAAAAAACACCAGGTGCTTGCGTGGGTCGTCTGTGCTGGCAAGCCAGAGTCCGTAAAGGTTGACCGCCGCCTTGCTGTGCCCTTGCGCGTGCAAGGCGTCCGCATGTTCGACCACCTCGGCCAAGCTCATGCGGCCAGACTGCACCCAGGCAATCAAGTCGGGCTGCTGCGAGGGCGCTGTTTCAGGGCTCGGGTTGTGCATCAGAGCATCGATTCTGGCGTTCATGGCAATCCTGTGGCTGAC
>Ga0255276_1000009_pt1 | contig 18638 bp, 4 predicted proteins | sample AtltaT_8_FD_183692 | JGI IMG/M metagenome (GOLD analysis project Ga0255276, IMG submission 183692) | Metatranscriptome of freshwater microbial communities from Altamaha River, Georgia, United States - Atl_UVDOM_RepB_8h (Metagenome... | ecosystem: Environmental > Aquatic > Freshwater > River...
CACCGTCTACTATATTACTACCACCTCCAACTACTGCAGAATAGTATCCACGAGCAGCATTCTGGTATCCATTACCAATAAATGATGAGTAACCACTAGCACTATTTGCACATCCACCAACAATAGTTGAGTATTGATTACTAGCAAAGTTAGAAGTACCGCCTCCAATAAATGTATAATATGCACTAAATGAGTTGTTGTAATTAGGGGCAATACAGTTACCAGTACCACCCACAATAGTTGCAGTATTTGAATACCCATCTATTATGTTATAACTTCCTCCACCTATAAATGAACGCTTAGAACAAACTGTATTATTACACCCACCTACTATTGCTGAATAAGCTGGATGAATTGTATTACTACGGCCACCTACAATATTTGAATTATTTGAGCAAACTGTATTATACTGTCCACCTCCTATAAATGAGTTTGAAGAACCTATACTTCCAGTGATGGTTGTAAAATCACAATAGAAAGAGGAGCAAGTCGTTGCAATTACAGTGGCAGGTATCCAGCCGTAGTAGTTACTCACAGTAACCTGTCCTGTCATTAGACCATAAGTGGCTGAGTTCATCGTTACTGTAGAACCATTTGGGAACATTGATGTAACATCTCCGTAAGAGCTATTTAATTGCAAATAGCCCATTCCATATAAATTGGAATTTGTTATATTATATGTACAAGACACATATTGTGCTGCTGTGTTATTTGTACCTCCTACTATACTTGTAGCTAATCCTCCGTTTGTATTACATTGTCCACCACCTGCAAAGCTATAATCTCCACATGCAGTATTACTAACTCCACATCTAAGTGTAGAATTACAACCTGCACCTGCAACCATAATTCCACCACCACCTGCAGTGTATGGAACTAACATTCCATTTGCATCAGTACAAACAGCACAACCAGCAGTTGCTAAGTTAGCTGCAATTAATCTATTGGCTTTGAATGAACAAGCTACAGAGTTAGTTAATCCGCAGCCAAATACTGCACTATATGGAGCAGATGCTGTATTACCCCTACCACCTAATACTACTGAGTTATAACCACTTGCTGTATTTAATAAACCGTTAACAATTGCTGAATAAGATCCACACGCTTGGTTACCATCTCCTCCACCAACAGTTGAGTTTTGTCCATAAGTATAGTTATAAGTACCACCTGCAATAGATGAACAGTCTCCTCCATTCACATTAAACCTTCCTCCACCAATAAATGAATAATTTGAAGATATAGTATTATATTGTCCACTTACTATTGCTGAATGTATTCCACAAGCTGTATTATACATACCTGCTCCTATAAATGATTCACCAGCGCCAGCCGTATTAAACGCTCCTGTACCAACAAATCCTCCATAATATGCTACGTTGCAATAACCACTACTAACAGTTGAATAACCAATACCAGCAATATTACACTCACCACCACCTATAAATGCGGAATATCCTCCTGATATTGTATTATATCTTCCGCCAACAATAGCAGATGAGAGTGTATTACATGTTATGTTATTATTATATCCTGATAGTATGGTAGATGAACCAGCTGAGTTTGGATTCCAACAGTTGCTACTAATAGTATTACAGAATCCTGATAAAATACTTGAATTTTGTGAACAAACAGTATTAGTATTTCCTCCACCAATAAAAGCATTTGTGGTATACATGCCGCTTATGGTGTTATAGTAACCTCCAGAAATAGTGTTTGTATTATAATCACTACTAATAGTATTACAGTTACCTCCACCAATAAAGTGAGCTTGGGCTGTTCCATATGTTCCAGCAGTAATAGTATTATAGTTACCTCCAGAAATTGTATGAGAAGAACCACAAATTATATTATAAGATCCTCCACCAATAAAGCTCCAACCCTCATAGCCTGATAATGTTAAGATTTGATTACACTCTCCTCCAGCTATAGTAGAAAATCTAGTTTGATTTATATTAAATTTTCCACCTACAATTGCTGAGTTACATGTACCATTACTATTACTGATTATATTTAGATATCCACCACCAACAAATGAGTGACACCCACCAGCTGTATTACATTGACCACCTCCAGCAAAACTATAATCACCTGGTGCTGTATTATTAACACCACATCTAATAGAAGAACAAGTACCAGAACCAGCAGTAAAGATTCCTATTCCACTAGTTCCACTTGGGCCAGGGATGCCAGATAACGTGATGGTCCAATTAGTTATAACACCTGCGTCTCCACAAAATTGACAAGGTTTAAGAACTAGTTCTCCAGTTCCACTATTATATGAAACAATTTCACCCCATATGTAAGAATTAACACCATCATACAACTGCACAAAGTCGTTTGCATTGAATGACAATCCTGTTTGGGTAGTAAGGGTTATATTGTCATAACATCCACAAGGAGAGCAATTAGGCATGTTGATATATTAAGGTTGTTTTGTAAATTTAATTATATTGGTTGAGTTGTTGTAGTGGTTGTGGTACATGTACCAATTTGTGTCAACATATACCAATTTGTGTCAACGTTGTACCATTATCAGCATAAGGATTTCCTACAGAATCACAGTTACAGAATTGACCAGTTGGGTCACCACTGCTTAATGTAATTGTTTGAGGATCACCAGTATAACAGTTGTAATAATGAATCACATCACCTCCTTCAGGAATAGTTGCTCCATTATACTCCCAATTTCTACAGTTGGCACATACAAAAGCGGTAGTAGTAGTGGTTGTTGTACATTCTACCAAAGGTAGTGTGATTGCACTTGAGCTTGTACCAACATACACTGAAGACGCACCACTTGTTCCACTAGTACCGCTTGATCCACTTGTACCTGAACTTCCATCCACACCAGATGTTCCGTTGATTCCTGAGGTTCCAGATGAACCAGATGTGCCATCAACTCCAGAAGTACCTGATGTTCCATCCACACCACTTGTACCTGAAGTTCCACTAGTACCATCAACACCTGATGTTCCTCCTGTTCCATCAGTACCTGATGTTCCACTTGTTCCACTAGAGCCTGCTGTGCCTGAACTACCAGAGCTTCCAGAAGACCCAGACGATCCACTAGTTCCTGCAGTGCCAGAGGTTCCGCCACTACCGTCAGTACCACTTGTACCAGCACTGCCACTAGATCCAGAAGATCCAGATGTTCCACTGGTTCCCCCACTACCATCTGTTCCTGAGCTACCTGCTGTACCGCTTGTGCCTGAAGATCCAGCTGTACCACTGCTACCAGATGATCCAGAGCTGCCAGAACTTCCACTCGTACCTGTAGTGCCACTCGTACCACTGGTTCCTCCTGAACCATCAGTGCCGCTAGTGCCTGATGTACCTGATGTAGCGCTTGTTCCACTACTACCAGATGTACCTGTGGTGCCAGACGTACCAGATGTACCATTAGATCCATTAGTACCAGATGTACCTGAAGTTCCAGATGTAGCACTTGTACCAGATGTTCCAGTGGTTCCTGAGGTGCCTGAGGTGCCTGTAGTTCCAGACGTGCCATCTATTCCACTTGTACCAGATGTGCCACCAGTACCTGATGTGCCTGTTGTACCACTACTACCACTTGAACCAGAAGTTCCTGTAGTACCAGACGTACCTGCTGTAGCAGACGTACCACTTGTTCCAGAAGTACCATCTGTACCGTTACCACCTGTAGCACCATCTAGGTTCACTTCCCAAGATGAATATGTACCAGAGCCAGTTTGTCCAGTCACTTGGAAGCTTAAGCTACCAGTGTTTGGATCATATGATGTAACGACTGCTTCATTGTGTTTGAAAGCATCGCCTGAATAAGTTATAATGATTGATTGCCCCAGAGTGTATGCCAGTCCTGTACCCACTGTAATAGTGCCTGTACCAGGAGGGGCTTGTATTGTATATGTGGTGGAGGATGTTGTAGCAAATCTATCACCACTCAAACCTGAAGATCCTGATGTACCTGTAGTACCACTTGTTCCAGAAGTGCCTGATGTAGCACTCGTACCACTGGTGCCGCTTGTTGCACTTGTACCAGATGTACCGCTTGTACCTCCAGATCCGTCTGTTCCACTGGTTCCTGAAGTGCCAGAAGTACCACTTATGCCAGTGGTTCCTGATGTGCCACTTGTTCCTGCAGTGCCACTAGTACCAGACGTACCTGCTGTACCATCTGTACCACTGGTTCCAGCTGTACCACTGGTTCCTGATGTACCTGTTGTACCAGCAGTTCCACTTGTGCCTGACGTACCTGATGAACCTCCTGTACCATCAGTGGCAGATGTACCACTTGTACCACTACTGCCAGATGTTCCTGTAGTTCCGCTTGTTCCACTTGTACCTGTAGTACCTGAAGATCCAGAAGTCGCACTCGTACCACTTGTACCTGAAGTTCCTCCTGTTCCATCAGTTCCAGAAGATCCTGATGTACCAGAGGTGGCAGAAGTACCTGACGTACCACTGGTACCACCTGTACCATCTGTTGCTGACGTACCAGATGTACCACTTGATCCACTTGTTGCAGACGTACCACTTGTAGCACTTGTACCGCTTGTACCTGTGGTTCCACTAGATCCTGAGGTAGCTGATGTACCAGACGTGCCTGATGTGCCGCCAGTACCATTTGTACCGCTTGTGCCTGATGTTCCACTGGTTGCACTCGTACCACTCGTACCAGTGGTACCAGAAGTACCTGTTGTGCCGCTTGTACCAGAACTACCAGCTATGCCACTAGTTCCACTCGTAGCGCTTGTACCACTGGTCCCACTGGTCCCACTGGTTCCTGAGCTACCGCTTGTACCAAACGTTCCATCTGCACCTGAAGTACCACTGGTCCCACTGGTTCCAGAAGTTCCAGAAGTTCCAGAGCTTCCTGCCAAACCATTGGCAAAAGCTGCTTCTATTTTCTCAATGACTGTCTGAACATTATCGTTGGTGTTAATTTTTGTATAGATCAAATTGGGTCCTTCATAGAACACACAAGTGGCGTTCAATATAATTGGACAAGGGTTAGCAGCACATATGACTGGGCTGGTTGTAAAAGAATCATTTTGGCTATGATTGCCAAAGAGTTTAGATATGAACGGTACTTTGTCTGAATCATTAACTGGTTCAGGATCAGGCACATAGGTATATATCGGTGTATTATCTACACAGTCAGGAGTTGACTCACCTGAAGTACCAGATGTGCCACTACCCCCATATTGGAGTATATTAGGAAGTACGTTCATGTTCTAAATTAATGTACGATTTTCAATACGTCACCTGTACGGTACACTTGACCTTGGAGTAAACCACCCAAAATGGCAGCAGCATTATCAGCATATTCAGGGGCTCCTGTGTAAGGAACAGAAAGAAGAATCCTCCAGTCTAAGGCTCCTGTGCCTGTAGTTTGGGCATAATAAAGATTCTTGGGTCCACTGGTTCTTAAATAGAGCTGTCCCAAGTAGATGGCTCCAGCTGTAGGAGCACCAGATCCTGTTACAGGAACCAGATTGTCATTAATCTTCTCTAACGCAACCTGTAAAGAGTCTAGGGGGTTTACGTCAATGTTAGTCAAATAGTCACCGTTATAAAGAACGCACAGAGCATTCTCATAGGTGGCACATGTTGGGCAAATTGCAGCAGTACGCATATAAGCAAAATTAGTTGTTAGTAATGTATTTTCAATGAGTTATGAAGAAATAAACGACATAATATAGCTATCGTATACCATAGTTCTTTTGCATCTTTATACCCAGGTCTTTGGCAGCATCTGGGTAGAACATTGGGAGGTAACCAACCATCTGATTGGTGAATGGGAAGGTACGCATCCAATACTTGATAACATATGTATCTTTTACAGTTTTCTCATCACCTTCTATAAGAGCCCAGTTTTCTACAAAGAAGTTACCCAGTCCCTTTCTGAAGTTCTCAATCAGGGAGATGGCTGGGAATATGTTTCCAGATACAGTTTTGAGGATGGCTGTAGGATCGTAGAAATAGCTAATCTCATCCTTAAACTTATCAGCCATCTTTACAAGGAACCTATATTGGTTCTTGACAGAAGGATCTTCCTCATCATCTGGAAGGTTCTTTATGCCTGCCACAAGGATGAGTAGGCTTACGTAGAATATTACGTCTATTATCTGAGACCTAATGTTTCCTCTGACAAGATCTATAAACTGTGCCTCTGTCATATCTAGTTCCTTGCCTGTGTCCTTCTTATATTCATCCCTCTTCTTTTCATAAAGCTGTCTCATGAATTCAACCCCTCTCTCATTAGCCACTAGAGATCCATGGAGATTACCTAACATTCTGAATAGGTCTTCCTTGATAATCCTAAACACCATTCTTGTTCTTCCCCATTCGTAGGCATCAGAGGCTGAATTGTATTTAACATTACCAAATCTTACATCAATCAGACGAGGAATCCAGTTTTTAAACACCATGAATGACTTACCATATACACTCATGTTTATCATTCTGAGATCATCTTCTGACAAGTTACCAAGCGCAGCTTTGCTCAGACTTTGTACGTTCCTTCTGAGATCAACAACACTTTGTGACTGTTGCTCAACACCAGGTATAACTAGTTTATTATCAACGATTTGTGAAACTTTTAATACACCCTTCTCTTCAACAAGTTTCTTAACATCCTCCTCAAATTGATTCTCTAGGCTTTTTCTTTGCTCCACCCCACCAGCATATATGTTTGCATATTTAGGCTGAGACCTTAGGTATTCTCTAGCATTCACCACTTCTCCATCTTGAACAATAGTGTTCTTGAGGAAGGAAAGGAAGTTGGCAGTTTGTACATTCCAGTCAGACTTTCTCATAAGGAACATCAGCCCATCTTGTAAACTCTCCTGTGTCAATGTGCTGAGAGAAAGCTTCTTTGCAAACTCCCTGTTATAGTTTTCTGTCAGAGGGAGGAAGTATTCAAGAGCAGCTATTATTTTCTTTTGGTTAGGAACATTGAGCTTCTGTGTGAATATCTCAAGCTCACTAGCCAGATAATCACCCTTGGTGAAATACTTACCAGAGTTGATGATAGACTGAGCATTACCACCAAAGAAGTTGGAAGATGCTGACAGGAGGTTTAGTCCAAGAGCACTCAGCTGGAATGTGCTGTTCAGATTGTCAATAACCTTATTAACACTCACTTGTCTTTCAGACAGACCCTCTGGGAATACGTTTATTCCAAGCTTCTTGTTCAATGTCTCACCCCAATTACCAAGCTTTCCAAGCAGCTGATCAAATGTCTCACTTGTAACATATCTCTGACCATATATGATGGATTTCATCATATCATCGTAGAGCTTGGAGTTTTCATTATTGTCTGGAGTGTATTGGAGAACATCATCTTTGTATTCTGTTTTTCCAAATATAGAGGTGGCAATTGCCTTCTTGTTCCTCTCAACACCAGACACAAGTCTCAACTGATCCTCCATCTGTTTCAAATACTTATATCTAATGGCTGCCTCATTATAGAAAGCCATTGTCCTGAACAGGTCTTCGCTCACTTCTCCTTCTATAGGAGATGTGAAATACTTAGGGATGACATTGATGGGTTTGCCTGACAATGGATCAGTTTGACCATATCCTATATCTCCTTCATCAATAGATATGCTTCTGAAGAACTGTTCACCAAGTCTAACGTTTCCTCCCATTACAAGTTTCTCTGTAAGGGTTTTTCTTACAAATGGCAGGAACACCCTAGCGCTGTCTCTTCTTATATATCCAAGATCTCTGTATTCTTCGTTCTTGTCTCTAATGTAATTATAGAAATCAAGAGCAGCTTTGTTCTTTGGATCGTTCAGCTCTTTCCATTCTTTAGACACCCATTTCTCTGCTGCATGTTTCTTTACAAGATCATAAAGCAACCATCCTGGAGATTCTGTAGTGGTTGTGTTGTATAAAGCTCTAGCCTGGTTTATTTCATATTTAAGCTCATTTGGAAGATCTGCAGGATTCTTTGTCTCCTCATATCTCTGCATTCTTGCAGCTTCTTCTTGGTTCTCAAACACCCTAGGTCTGTCAATAATTCTTTGTATCTCTTCCTTGAGCTTCTCAGAAAGGTCTTTGTTGTATTCAGCAACATTGATGTTAGCTCTCACCCAATCATAATCCTTAGCCTCTATCTTCTTCTTAAGGGTGGAGAAGAACTCAGGATTGAACTCATCAATAAGCTCGTTCTTTCCTTTCTTCTTGATAATATCAAAATAGCTTTTTGCTGTAAGTCCTTTAGATCTTGCCCATTTATCGTAGGCTTCCTTTATAGACAGCAGTCTTTTGTTCTCGTTGATTGCCTCCATTCCAGAATAAGCAAACGCTTTGTTTGCCTTTTTGTAAAGGATTTGTATAGCTCTTGTCTGTAATGTTGATGTGGTTCCAAAGAGTTTTGTAAAACCTTTTATTATTTTCTCTGGAGACAACAAGGAATCTATTCCTTCAGACTTAGCAACTATTTCAGAAGCAAAGTTGTTTATAACACCATCCTCACCTTCTAGCTCATTCATAAGAGATCTGGCAGCATCTGCTGTCTTTCTTAAGTCTTCATTAAGCTTTGCATCCTCTTCTGACAGTTCTTCTGGGAACAGAAATCTCAAATCCACATCAAGATTGGTGTAGGTTCTCAAAGACTCCTGTGCTGTAATAAGATCTGCAGCAAACTCACTAACCTGTTGGTCTGTGAAAGACTTAGGATCTTTTCCTTCAAACTCATTCTTATATCTCTGTAGGAGCTTCTTTATCTGTATGTTTAATATCTTAGCTTGTCTAAGTAGAGGTCTCACCTCTCTCTTCATCTGAAGATGTCTGATTGCCTGGAACAGTGAGTTGAGCTGTTCTCTTTTGCTCAATGTTTCAGAAGGCAACACTCTTCTCTCAGAAAACTTTTTGTATACAGCATTGAGTTTTTCAAGAATGCTGTCAAGCTTTTTGCTACCTGTTTTCTCATCAATCAAAGCAAGAGGTAATAAATAATCTTCATCAATGTTGTTCACCACAACATCTCCAATCCTCACCTTCTCAAGCATTGGAAGAACACCAGACCTTGCATCCCCTCCTGTGTAAATAGCCTGTATAGGAATCATCCTAGTCTGTTCAAAGTTTCCAGGCTTAACACCATACACGCTCTTTAGGATGAGCTTATACTGGTCCATTTGTATTCTCCAGCTATTGACATTATACCAAGGAATCTCTTGGAATTGATCTGTCTTAATAGCCATGAACTTCCAGTCAAGAACATATGTATTTCCTTCTGGTGTAATAGCAAGGAAGTCCACTGTACCAGCTATAGATCTGTTAGGATCGTAGATGGTCACCTCACTAGCAAATCTCACCTTACCACCACCCTGAGCATTGATCACTCTAATTCTTTCTTGTAGATTGTCCTTCAGAACACTAAACATAGACCTGTCTGAAGCAGGCACCTTGGCTAATGCTACATCCTCATCCAAAGGAACATCTCTTACAAATCCGTTCTCATCTATGAACATGCCAAATGCAAGTTCTAGATATTTATGGCCAGCTGTACCCTTCTCTTTCTTAAGTTCATCAAGTGCCTTTTGGTAGTCACTCTTTGTTAAATCCTTCTGGTCACGCTGTCTGGAATACCAATCTTTAGAAAGATCTGTCACCCTTCTTCTGATTTGCTTTCCATCTATGAAGTATCTCTCAACTTCCTCACCATCCTCTATAACAGTTTTTTTCTCTATCTTAGAATCCACCTCTTTTATTTTATTAAAGATGGTGGTCTGTGGATCATTTGCCTGCTGAAGGAAAGCTAAATCTATATCAGCTCTGATGTCATCCGCTGTACCTATTTTCTTTCCAGAGATGATGTCCATAGCTGCCTGGTCAAATCCACTCTTTGTGAATAGTCCTTTGAGCCATTCCATAATCTTTCCCCACCAACCAAGTGCTTTCTCAAGGTTCTGAGGATTGTCCACAGCTCCCTCACGGTTCTTAATAACCACCTCAGCCAACACCTTTGCTATAGCCTCGTCTTTAAGTTTGAGGACATCTGGCTTACCATCCTTTGTCTGATAGAGAGGATCAGACGCATAGTCAGCAAACACTTGCTTTAATATCCTATAGTTGTTTATCTCACTCAACAGCTTCTTGTAAAGGGCTGGGTTTGTTTGCTTTATAATCTCAACAGCAAAGTGCATTGCTTCCTCAGGAAGAGCTTCAGCCTCTTTACCCTCTACCACCTGTATAAGCTTCTGCATAATAAGAGCTACACCATTTGCATTCTGCTTCTCACCATTTACAACAATCTGTTGCATAGGTTTGATGTTAACACCAATACGATTGAGGAAGTCTTTTATCATGGCCACAGTGGCAGGAGAAGCTTTTGACATATCTAAGTCTTCCTTCTGTAACATAGCATTCTTAGGATCTGTCTTTTGTTCTTCAGGAAGTCTATTGTATTCGTGTTCTACATAATTAGGATTGACATCCAGAGTTATTGTAACTGGATCATAATCAGAAACGTTTGTAACATATCCAGTTACAGCATTATTAAATGACTTTCTAACTTGTGCCAGCTTTCTTTTAGCTATATTCAAGGCTTGAGTTCTACTCAAAGCTTTTGTCCCAGCAGCATCCACTTTACCATTTATTCTTATGGTGTCATCAGATATACGGGAATAAGTGTACCTACCTTCAAACATTTCGTTGAAAGCTTTGTCCAATATTGCCTTTTTAACATCTAGTCTACAAGCCATTATTTACATTTTTCGTCTTTAATGTCTAGATCTTTATTAGGAAACTCTTTAGCAGATATCTCTTCATTTCCTTTTCTATAGTCACTCACTCTTTTTGAAGCACTGGTCAGATCATTCACAATATCATTAATTGCACCTCTTATAGCTTTAGCAGGTGATTTATCATATATGTTTTAATAATGAAGCCATATCATTTTTGCCAAAAGAGTTTCATTATCAATACTAGCATCTACAACATTTCCATCTTCATCAAACTCACGAGGTGTTGGAACCTTATTCAAAAACTCAAGAGCTTCCTTGTTTTTACCTTCTGCAATTAATCTTTCACCCTTGTCAATGTTTTCTTTGTAGGTCTTGAAATCTTCAAATACATAATTCAATTTAAACTCATTATCAATAAGACCTATCTCATAAGCTTCACCTACTGTTGAATTTTCTTCAGCCAAGTTTATTGTAATTAACTCATTTATATCTGTGTCACTAACTTCTTCATCAACTAATTGTGAAGGTACAACTTGTTTTTCAGCTTTAACAACGCCACTAAAATAATTTATAATGTCCTCATCAGGAATCTCATTATCAATCTGAACAGTTCCATTGTTGTATATAGAACGTCTGTTGTCAGCATAGTATTCAGAAGCACGGTTGCCATCTCCCAACAGGTTTACAAGCTTGTATACATATTCTCCCTTATATGTTGTTACAGGATTACCCAAAGCATCTCTCACCTTCTGATAGCCATACACATTATCTACAGATAGGTCTCCTGACTTTCTTCTGTTGTAGACAGCTGCATTTGTTATGGTGAGACCTGTTTCCATGTCAACCAATTCTCCAAGGTTTTCAATGAGTGTGATTCTACGAACCTTCAAAAACTCGTATTGTGCATCTGAAGAGTTAAACTTAGGATCAATCAACATTATTCTCCTGTCAAGGTCATCTTTGATTCCCAATTCTTTTATTGCCCCAAATGATGGAGATTTATATCTGTAATATTGATTGCCATATTGGTCTTCAAAAGGTGCTACACTTTCATCTTCAAACAGCTTTATCTTAGCTACAGGCATCACATTATCATCGTTCCAGTTGTTCTTTTGGAAAGCTCCTTTAGAGAACAATTGTACATCCAATGTTGGAGCCAGAGAATCAATAATAGGCTTCACCTTCTCAGAATACTTCTCTGGAGGAATAATGTTCTTTATGGATATAGAAGAGTCATAAACTCCCTGTATCAGAGCCACCTTAACAATGTTGTTGAAGAGGTCAGGATCAACATCATTCAGCTCTCTCATCATCTCTGTGTAAATGTTCTCATCTACAGGATCTGTTATCTTCACTCTAGTTTTGATGCTTTGAGCACCTCCCTCTCTATCACCAGTTACAACTTGGAGCTCGTTAAGTATTCTCAATGTTGGGTATTTCTTCTTTGCCTGCTCAAGCTGTTTAGCTACAGAGTTGTCTCCAAGTGTTAAGCTTGCAAGCTCCTCATTTAGATTGGTCTTGGTTTGAATGATGTAATCAATGAAGCTAGCCTTGAGTTTACTTGCCACCTTCTCAAAGTTCTCATCTGCCATAAAGTCCACTTCTTCATAAGGTGTTAATACTGAGTCAGTTATCACTCTAAACTTGTCTTGCTCAGTCTTAATTATCTCTCCCATAGAAGACATCATCAAGTCAATCAAGTCTCTTTGGTTACCTATAAAGGAAGCATTGAGGATTTTCTCTGCACAGCAGAAGATGTTTTTCTGTTGAGCAATTCCTGTTTTGGTTTGCTTCCTTGAGAAGGAATCTGAGTTTCTTGACTTAGATGTGTCATAGTTGATGGCTTGTGTAAGTTTGTAACTATACTGAGCCATCTTGGCATATTTCAAAAACTCATCAAGGATGTTATGCTGTTCAGCATTCTGTTCACTCGTGAGACTTTCTTTTGCGTATTGTTCAATATTATTATCAAAGTTTTTTATATCTATACCCACTGTGTAAGTGAGTGAGGATGTAGTGGGGAAGAAAGCTTTGACAGCTTTTACGTTTGCAGAAGAGAACAATCTCTTGTCTCCTTTTCCTTCCAGATAAGAAATGTACTTTCTGATGATGGGCTGGTTAATAAACTTAGAAACGTATGCACCTGATCCAATTCTCTCAAGGAACATGGTTGGACTTATCAGCAAATCTGAATAGATGATATCCATGATGAATCTATCCTTAGACACATCAAGAACAGCTGTACCATATCCAGCAAGTCTGTCAGAAATGTATTGATTGTTTCCATCAGCAGTTTTAGATCCAGACAATGAAAGACGTTCTATTCCATTGATATTCACAGTGTTATGTGGAAGAACTATACTACCATTTCCAATAATTGACCTCTCAAAGTCAGACAACTGTGACAGTTTTAAAGGATCTAGATGAGTTTGGGTTTTTTGGAATAGAGAATGAGAAGTGATGTTTGTAGCAACAATACCTATCCATGCCTTACCTGTGATGAAGTCATTTCTAAGTGTGGTCATGTATGTACCATCCAGAAGTCTGTTCTTCACCTTATCAGTATCTATTCCTCTAAGTCTGTTTATTTCATTTGCCACTTCCTTCAAACCAGCATCATTGGTAGGAACAAGTCTTCTATCATAGTTGCCAGGAAGGGTGAGCATATTCTCAAGAGTTTGGAAGTATTCATTCTCAAGAGCACGGTTGTACATGTCGTTCACATATCTATCTCTCATAGTAGCTTGGAGATTTGCATCTCCTAAACTTTCAAGTTCCTTTATAAGGACATCAGCACGATCTTCTGCTGTAGCATCTTCAAGAAGCAAATCCAGAAGGTCTGAGTATCTTTCTACCAGATTGTTTGGATCTTCAAGTCCCAGGTCAAGGATTTGCAGAGCATCCAATATCTCAGCTTTATTCACCTTCTTCTTCTCAAGTCTATCATCAAACACCTTACCAAAGAAATCCTTTGTAGCTTCTTCAGAGCCAAGGTATTTAACCAAACGAACATTACCATTCTTGTCTACATATATAGACTTGAGGTAGGTGCTCATCTTATCAAAGTCAAAGTCAAGACCTGCTTTTGTTGTAAGTTCTGAAGGAACAATTACAACATCTCCCATGAATTCTGGAAGGAAACCTTTTATTCTATATGTGTCAATCTTATTCTGTGCATCACAAGGAACACGGAAAGCAACACCCTGTATTATTTGTTTGCCCTCTGGAGTGCTATTCAGGTATTCTAGAATAGACTCATCTGTTGGGAATCTTCTCTTATTAAACTTGCTCTTATACTTATAAGGAAGCAATATCTCAATATATGGATCGTCCTTTGTATAGAACTTAAGTTCTGGGTTTGGAGCATTTGGATCTCTCTTTCCTTTCTCCCAAAGAGTGACAGATGACATAGCCTTAGGCCCACCGTTCAACTTAGGACTCACCAAAGACTTATTCACCATTGAGTAGAGAATGTCCTTAATCTGCGTGTAGTGTGTAGATGCTTCAAAAGGAATAGGGAACTGTTTGTTCTCGTCCAACTGGATAGCATATTTCACATTCTCAGAAAGTTGTCTTCTGAAGAATTCACCCTCAAGAGTTTCTGCAACAGCCACAGGATCAACAAGTTTAAATCCATCTCCCAAATCTTTAAGACCAAGCTTGTTTAGAAGCTGCTGATACTTATTGTCATGATACCTCTTGGTAGCATCTATGTAATCTTTGTATGCCTTCTCAGCACCAGCTATAGCCTCTTTACCATTATTGAAGAAGTCCATGCTAGATATCTTTGAAGGCTGAGATCCCCACGTTTGATCCTTAGGATTCTCATAAGAGTTTTCCACCTGAATACCAAGAGCTTTCCAAGGCACCTTAACAAAGTTGTCAAATGGAGCATCGTTAAACTGATTGTTGGCATAGAGGTTCTGAAGCTTCTCAGCACCCAGCTTTCTACCACTAACCATTACAGCATAATCAACCTTCTCCTTCCACATCTTAGTGTAAAGCTTCTCAAGGTTTCTTCCCTGAACAGCTTTGTAATATATAGGAAGCTGTGCAAACTTATCAACTACGAGATTAATGTTTGTTGAAGCAGCTTTGGTTCCTGTAGCAACTGGCTTAAGCTTTTCAAGCACAAACAAAGGCTCAGGCTTCTTAAGACGTTCTTGATCAAGCTTTCTTAATTGCTCATTCTTATACTCATAGCCTGGCATATTCTGTCTGGTGTAAGCCATTTGCCATTGATGCCATTCTTCAGCTTCTTCTGGCCACTGTGCATTCTTGAGCTTAAGCTCTCTGTATGCTGTATCCATCAGCCAAGAATCAGCATCTGCCTCATTCACTTCTTTATACAGTGGAGTTGAGAACTCAATATCCTTCACCGTGATGGTGTTAGCGTAGTCTTTGTGTAAATGATAACCAAGTTCTTCAGGATCCAAGGACACATCACCCACCTTGTTATACTCATCATTCAATGAGCTGTTATACTCAGGAGTGTCAAATGTCACTCTTCTTGGAGAACCAAATGACTTCACACGTTTGGTTTCATCAAGAATGTTATCCTTTATCTTGAACTGATATGGATCACCAAATAGAATTTTGTGGAACTCTATATTAGCAATCATATAGTTCATCCTGGCAAACGTTAGAATATTATTAACACTTTCTTCTGAAAGTTTAAATTTATTCAAAGAAACATTCTTGCTATTAGTGAAACTATCATCAAGCTTTGGATAGGCATACATGTTTGGATCATCTTGCTCACGTTTAGAAAGCAGAACGATCTGGCTTTCTGACATAAGAGCTTCTCTGGTTCTAGTTACATTTTCTTCAACAGATATTTTAACCATCTCATTGATCTTCTCTGTAACATCCTCACGATCTATGTATTCTTTTATTTGGTCAATAGACTCTCCTGCTTCAATTCTTTTGTTTATTTCGTTGAGTACAGCTGAAGGAACCAGTTCTCCAGCGCTGTTATATGTTGAGAGTATATCCTTGAAGAAACGAAGTTCTTTTGCTTTGTTTCCAATGTTCCTAATCTTAGACCTGTTCTCCCAATCCAAAGCAACATTTATGTCATCTATCAAATAGCCCTTGAACACCTTGTAAAGTCTGTTCCAAGATCTGCCATTCTTGATGTCATCAAATGTAATATAGTTGCCCATGTTCATCATCCACTCTGTAGATGAATCTGCAGGGAGCATTATATAGTAGTTTCCTTTTAGGTTCTGGTTGATCTCTTGGGTCATTCTTTGTCCAAGAGGTAAACTGTTGGTTGTCTTACCAGTGTTTGTGTTGTTGTTCTTCTCACCCTGTATGTACGAAACCTTGATTAGCCTCATCTTTGTACCATCAGCCTTGTAGAACAGTCCATTCTTCATTAGAGAAATGCTGTTCTTAGAGAAGATGTCTTGGAGTTCTGGTCTCATAGAAATCAAATCCTCAAGAGTTTCTGCCTCATTGAATTCATTTTCAAACACAGAGAAGTAGTTGTTCTGTGTATAGGTTTGAAGTCTTGATCCATCCACACCAGGATAGGTGCTATCGGTGAGAGGATTGGTTGATTCTATCAAAAGGTTGGCTAGAGCAGATACATAAGAATTGATACCTAGTTCTTTTCCACTCACTATACCTATCTCTTTTGTTCGTTTCAGATAGGTGTATATGTTTCCTACAGCTTCTGAGAACTCGTCTTTACCCTCATCCTTTAGATTAGCATAGTCACCTAGAGTGAATGTAATGCCAATCTTAGACAAGAACTCAATCTGGTCTTCAGGATTCTTTGGCATGCTTGTTGGGTAAACTTTCTCATTCGTATTAACCTCGTACGTTTTCTTCTCCTTGTTCCATTTTACAATTGAGTTAGGATCTTTGGACAACGTTTTGATTCCCTCATACCATCCGTATTCAATTTCTTTTGCAGCAGTGAACTGATTGGCAGGAGCTGTATAAACCTGACTTCCTGTTATATATTGTGCAAGTGCTTCAGGCTTTTGCAAGCTGAATGTCTGGAAGAAGTTGATGAACAATCTCCAGTCAGCATCTTTAAAGTTTGTGAAATCCACTTCACCTGTGTCCAGATTACCACCAACGTATTGGAAGAATCTAACAAAGTCAGCATCATATTTGGCTAGGTCAGAAAGCTTCTTACCCATCAATTTAGGATTGGTGGTGTTAGCCAGCTTACTGAATAGCGTGCTGAATACCCTTCCATATCCTGCCATCTTAAATCCTAGCACACTAGATGTGATTTCTCTTTCTGGGAGTTTTAAGGATGTAGAGTTTTGCTGGTTGGTGGGTTTTGTCTTAGGCATAACATATGCCAAGAACTTTATAGGGAATGGAGAACTCTTCTTCCAATTGACAGAGAATGGTTCTGGGGCATAGGCAAGTCCTGTAGTTCCCTCAGAGTTGATGTTTAATAGATCCTCTTCGTTATAGTTGATTCCTATTGTACGAAGACTGTCTATTGTTCTCTTCTTGAGCATGTTCCATGTAACATCAGACATCTGCTGTCTTTTATTCTCCCTGATGTATTCTTGCTCAATAGTGTTGAACACTTCTCTACCAGTGATTGGGTTGAGTTTGAATATGGATTTCTTGCTTCCTCCAAATAGGATTCTGCCAGAACGAATTATCATGTCTTGTACAAAGTCATATGCCTGAGTTTCTGTAAGTCCAGGAATACGCATATATTCAGGAATGTCTCTTTGCACTCTCTCAGGAACCTTGAACTCTTTAAACTTGCCAGATTCAATTGCTTTGAACAACTGTTCCTTCATAGAAGGTTTCTGTACAAATTGCTTGAAGAATTCTATAATGCTTCTGAAGAATGCTAACACTCTTTCTCCCAGAGACTTGGCTTTTATCTTACCAGCTCTGAACTCAGCATAGTCATCCAATATTCTTTCTTTAGCCTGCTGGTCTGTAGCATCAGCATAGTAGATTTTCTTTCCTGAAGCTCTGTCTGTAAACTGACCAGACTTAGCTTTGAACTCCTCTAACAATAATTGTCTTTGCTCAGGAGTGAGGAATGCTTTCCACACACCTTCACCTATCTCATGATAAGGGGTTGTAGCAGGAGCAAGTTTGTGAAACTTAGCCACACCATTCTCAAATACACCAAAAGCTTTTTCATTGTCGTGTGTTGTAACAACATTGTCCAACACCTCAAATGGAATACCTGGAACTTTTTCTGCATGAAACTGTTTGAACGCTTCAAACTCAGCATCTGTCATTGGGGCAGCACCCTCAGTGACACCCACCCTCATGTATTCATCTGAAGGAGGAAGTGCATCGTTTGCATTAAATTTCTTTTCTTCAGTGGGTTTAACTTCTTCTTCTTCTTTTTCTTCCGCAACTGGGGCTTCTTTCATTGCATACAACTGACCCATCACTCTATATCCTGCCCACTTTTTAACCAATGAAATATCATCATCTGATTCATCAAAGTCCTTCACTTGCTTAAGTGTAGGAACCACTGTCTTCTCAACAAACTCAGCATCCTTTGCAATCTTAAGGATGGTGTCATTGTCCTTAACATCTACATCAATTACATCCTTTCCATCTTTTTTCGATATGGTGCCTGTAAAGTCTATAGGTCCAAGTGTGGATGGGTAGGTGTTCACCTTCTCTCCACCCATATCATATTCTCCTATCATAGGAACACCTGCAGCTGAAGGTTCAGCTTTTGATGCAGCTACAGCAGGAAAATCAAAATCAATTAATGTAGAATACTTCTGTTCAAAAGAATATGGAACAGCTGGTGTAGGAGGAGCTACGTTTGTCAAATAAGGGGTGTCTTCAGTGCTTCTAGACTTACCGTCTGGATACTTTGAAGAAAGCAGATATGATTGGTAGTTAGGCCATTCTATTTCCTTCAGAGATCCATCTTCATAGCTATACTCGTAGAAAGGAGAATAGAAGTTGTCCTTTAGTGTGAATGAGTTTAGGTTGTGG
>Ga0255276_1000016_pt1 | contig 17061 bp, 17 predicted proteins | sample AtltaT_8_FD_183692 | JGI IMG/M metagenome (GOLD analysis project Ga0255276, IMG submission 183692) | Metatranscriptome of freshwater microbial communities from Altamaha River, Georgia, United States - Atl_UVDOM_RepB_8h (Metagenome... | ecosystem: Environmental > Aquatic > Freshwater > River...
AAATTTTTTCTTGACAATCGGAAAGCTAGTTTCAAACACCATAATCGAATATAATTAGCTTAGTTATGCTAACTAGCCGCAATAAGCAAGGAGAATATCTAATGCCGGAACTAGTCCCTGATACATTAATCCAAACATTTGGAGCCATTGCTATGGCCGTGATAGTAGTAATGTTTGGAATCCAAAAAATCCTAAAACATTGGCAAAGCACTGACGCAGAAAATTCAATTATCAAAATTATGCATAATGAATTGGAACGTATGAGCCAACAGAATACAGCTCTTAGTGTAGAGCTAGGTAGATTACACAACGAAGTAATTGCGCTTAATCAGCAACTACAAATGTTAACTGTAGAAAATCAGCGATTACAAACAGAAGTTATTGCACTTACTAATGAAGTAAGTAGCTTTAAAGCATTAAGACAAGGTGGTGCATATGGCAAGATCTAGACTATTAGACCCAGCTAATGACCTTATAACAGATGGTGGTGACGTACTTTGGAGTTTTGTAAGAGGAGAGCAATTAGAGTTTCCTATTACACTAAACTTTGTAGAAAACGTAATGGCCGGATACACTTACGAAGCCGTAGTTGTAGAAGCAGATAATGTTCCAGAACAAACTACTACTCCTACAACAGTAAGAACTGGCGGGGTAACAAATGTTCTAGTTGTTCGTGTTCCAACAGATCGCGGTAATTGGGATGCTGCTCAAGCTTACAATAAAGAAGAAGTAGTTTATTACGGCGGTAAATATTACAAATTAGTTCAAGGTGTTGCACTAACAAATACAGTTCCTCCAAATCTGGACCCTAATTGGGCAGAAACTAATTTAAGTAAAGTATACTTACAATTTCCAAAAACTCTAGGCTCTACATGGAACCAAGTTCCCACAGTTACTACTCCAGTTTATGGATTCTTTGAACTACGAGTAACAGAGCCACAAGATAATATTTTTAGACGTACTTGGAAGCCAGTACGCGGTATGGTAGAAATCCTATTCAGTCCTACTTACAGCGCTGACGATTAAGGAGTACTATGACAGATACTAGACAAATTTTACTAACAGCTACAACGTATACTGGGCAGACAGAAACTGCAAACATAGTAGGTAATGCGCCAGCTACTAGTGAAATTACTTCTGGTACTCCTAGTTCGCTGCCTATTGTAAGTGAGCCTAGTGACCTGCTTCTAGACGTTAGAGTTAATGGCATGGGTGAGGAAAATATTCCTGACCCTAGATTGTTTAAATTTTTAGCCGACAAGTTCAAACTATCAGAACAAGCAGTCAAAGATGTTTTCAAGAATTTAAGTGACTTATCTACTACTGAAGAACAAGTAAGAAAACTACTACAAAAAGTTCTTGAAGACATTACCACTACAAGTGACGCCTTTGACAGAGTTTGGACAGCATTTAGAACATACACAGATTCTACTACTAATACTGAACTCCTACAAAAAGACTTTGCAAAAGTTCTTGCTGATGTAGCAAATGCTCCGGACTTATTACGCACAGACGTTGGTAAATACTTAGCAGACATAACCGCACTAGCTAATTTAAGTGTTGCGGTTATGCTTGTAGGCAAAGATCTACAAGACCAAACAATTGGTTTCTCAGATGTTTTAAGTACACTTGTAGACTTTAACAGAACTTTTGAAGACACAGTTTTTACATCAGACGACTTTTATGGTGCGGCCAATATTGATGACGACCAGTACGCTGATGTTTATAAAATTGTACTTGAGTGGGTATATCCAACAGAAACATTTGCAGTCGATGTTACAAAACCAGATGTTGAAGATCAAGCTACCTCTAGTGAGCAGGCTTATCTAGAGCCTCAGATTCCTAAATTTGATCAGTTTACAAAGTTTGATCTACAAACAGCGCACCCACAGCTAGTTAAACTAGATCAAACCTCTAATAGTGAACAGCAGTCTTTTGACGTAGATAAACCAGATAGAGCAGATACTGCTACTACCATTGAACAACAGGCATTTGATGTAACCAAACCAGATTTAGTAGATCAAACAAGCAATACAGATCAGGTTATTAACGCAGTTGGACAAACTAGCAGCGACGAGTTCACAGCACAAAATGAAGTTTACAGTTTTGATGATAAACCAGATCGCACAGATCAAGCCACTGCTGCAGAACAAGCTGCCTTACACGTTACTAAGCCTGCTGATAGCGATCAGTTAACAATTTCAGAATTACTGTTAACCAAGCTGATCGGCCTAAATATCAATGAGATTGACTACTTCCTAGAAGATTATGTATTTGATGTAACTGATTATACATTCAAAGCAGTTCATGCCCGTGATCAGATCACGCAAGTTACAGTAACAAAACAAGTTGAAGAACTTGTAGATGCCACAGACGACTTTTATGGCGAAGCAAATATTGACGACGATCAAATTGCAACATTCGATAAAGTACTGGCCGACTATGTGAGCTTTGCAGATGCGTTTGACAGGCTAGTTAGTTATATCAGACTGTTTACTGAAACAGCCACACTACTTGAGCAGGTTGAGTTAACAGCAACTAAAGTATTAGCAGATCAGACCGCTAATAGTGAGCAAGTTAGTTTAGACAACAACAAAGCAGTAGCTGACCAAACTGTAACTGCAGAAATACAAACCTTTAACGTACAACAAATCAGTCAAGATCAGACAGTTAGCGCAGAACAAGCATACTTAGCAGTGTCGACACTTCAAGCTGACCAGACTACCAGCTCCGATGATTTTAGCAGATTTTATGAAGCTGTACGTCAATTTACAGAATTAACACAGACCACAGAGCGTGTAGAGCAACTTGTAGAGCGAGTAAGCACCGACCAGTCAACATTCACAGAACTAGTAACACAAGCAGTTGCTAAAATTCTACTAGACCAGACCTCGAATACCGAGCAGTTGGTTTTTGATATTTCGGCTGTTTATAGCGATCTAGTAGATGCCACAGACGACTTTTATGGCGAAGCAAACATCGACGATGACCAAATCGCAACATTCGATAAAGTACTAGCCGATTATGCAACCAATTCTGATACAGTAACTCTTGTAGCAGACTTTTACAGAACATTCCTAGAAGTTGCGGCTACTACGGATCAAGCAACATTTGATTTTGCTAAATCAGTAGTTGACTTGGCAACTTTATCAGAAAGATTTGCAATTGATTTCGGCACTAGTCGTACAGAAACTGCCACAACATCCGAAACTGTTCAGCAAGATTTTAGTACTCAACGAACCGAAACAGTTGCTCAAAGTGACCTAGTAACACAAAGCATAGAGCCTGCTAAATACGAAACAGTCACAACTGCTGAAGCTCTAGTCTATGATACTAGCTTAGACAAACGTGAAACTGCCACAACATCCGAAACTGTTCAGCAAGATTTTAGTACACCGCGTACAGATCTTGCAAGTATCCTAGAACTATTTACCAGTGAGTGGACTGCTCTACGAGATTTCTCGGAAACGGCCACACAAACTGATCTAGTAAACTTGCATACAGGTAAATCTGCTAGTGAAACAATTACTAATGCCGAGCTACAAACATTTGACACAAATAAACAACCGCTTGACGTGGCTACAACATCGGAAACGGTTGCCAAAGATAGCACTACCGAGTTCTCAGAACTTGTAGATGCCACAGACGACTTTTATGGTGCTGCAAATATTGATGATGATCAAATTGCGGTATTTGATAAAGTACTAGCTGATTATGCTAGTAGCTCAGAAGTAGTCACCACATTAACAGATTTTAACAGATCAGTTAATGAATCCCAAATTTTATCTGAAGTATTCGCTGCTGTAACTAACAAAGCACTTTCAGATATTACCAACAGTAGCGATACTGTGACCTTGCTTGCCGCACTATCTAAGTTAGAGACTGCGACAACATCTCAAACAATTTCACTTACTTTACAAAGCTATTTCTCTCAAGATTACGTAGAGTTAGGCTATACAGGTGAAACATATACTTATTAAGGATTTTATATGTTACAAGACAACATCAAAACTAAAGGTACGTTGACCCTAGTTCTAACGGACGAAAACGGTAACGTAAAACAACAAGACGAACATAACTTAGTAGTTAGCGCCGGTCTTGCTTATATTGCATCACGTATGAGAGACGCTTCAGCCACTGCAATGAGCCACATGGCCGTTGGCGCTGGTAACGTTGCCGCTGCTGCTGCTAACACTGCTCTTGGTAGCGAATTAGGCCGCGTAGCTCTAACATCTACTACTATTGTTACTACAAGCGTAACTAACGATGCAGTTCAGTATGTAGCTACATTCCCAGCCGGTACAGGTACTGGTGCTATTACTGAAGCTGGTATTTTCAACAACGTTACTGCTGGTACAATGCTATGCCGTACAGTTTTTGCCGTGATTAACAAAGGTGCACTAGACACATTGACAATCACTTGGAAAGTAACTGTAGCTTAATTTTAACGGGGATTACCTATGGCAACAATTATTACTCGTGTATTGGGTGCTACCGCCAAAGGTACTCCTCTTACAAATGAAGAAGTTGACAATAACTTTATCAACTTAAACACAGAAGTCGGTCAAAAAATGGTCAAGTCTGCTAATCTAAGCGATCTAGCAGACTTGCCTACCGCAAGAACAAATTTACAAGTGTATAGCCAAACACAGACTGTGGATCAAGCAATCGCAATGGCTATCGCTCTAGGATAAGGACATAAAATGGCTTTCAAATCAAGAATAACAGCAAATATCGGAGTAGACGCCAGTCCTAGTACCCTGACCCCTACTATTGCAGCGGGGCAAACTGCTACTCTTATTGGTCTTTCTATCGCCAATACCACAGGTGCTACGATCAATGTATCGGCCCGTTTGGTAAAACAAGGTGGAAGTAGTGCATTTTTAGTTAAAAGCGCCGCAGTATTACCTGGCGGTGCTTTGGCCATTGTAGGTGGCGATCAGAAGGTAGTTATCGAAGAAGGCGACTCAATTACCGCCTCATCAAGCGCAGCAAATTCAGCAGACGCAGTAATTTCATACTTAATTTAAGGAGTAGTCTATGGCAGTCATAGGAAATGCTCCATTTCAGGGCCTAGTCTCTGGTGGTAATATTTTAGATGCTTCGATTGAAGGCGTAGACTTAAGTACTAGTGCAATTGCAGCTAGACTTGGCTATACTCCTGTTGATCCTGGGGCCGCAGTATTTAGTGCTAATCCAACAATTAGCTCTGGAACTGCAAACACTGTTGCTTTTTTAAATGGCAGCAAAGTTGTTAGTGGTAGTAGTAATCTTACTTTTAACGGTACAACCCTAACAGCGGCTGACATAACAGACAGCTCACTTACTGCTGGTCGCGTGGTTTATGCAGGCACTGGTGGTAACTTAACTGATAGTTCCGCACTAACCTTTGATGGAAATGCGCTTACATTAGGTGGAAGTGCTCCGTTTCTACGTGCTAACATGAGTGGTACTCAGAGCACTCGTCTTGGTATTCAAAATTCTACCACAAACGGTAATACAAGATTTTTCTTATATCCAAACGGCACAGGCAATATTTCAGCAATTAACGGCTGGAATAACTCTAATCCGTCCGCAACAGATTATCAAAGTTTTGATCTAGGCGTTATTAGCACAATTGATGTTCGCCTAAGTTCAGGTGCTTCAGGTTCTGCTGCGTATTTACCACTTACATTTTGGAATGGTGGTAGTGAGCGTATGCGCCTCGACTCTAGTGGTAATCTAGGTATTGGAGGTACGCCTGGTAGCAAGTTGGACGTATACTCAGGTACTGGTGCTGCTGTAGTTATTCGTAACGGGTACACATTTGCAGGCTCAAATTATCATGTCAGAATTATTGGTGATAGTACTACTTACGGATATATTGCACAAAATCCAGCTCAAGGCGGTTTATCTCTTGCAGAAGGTATGCGCTACTATGGGGCAGGCCCTTGGGTTCCTGATACTGGAGTTACAGCTGCCTCCTCAATAAATATGCTTAGTGGTGCTATTACATTTACTACTAACCAATTTACAGTAAATACAAACTTTACGCCCACAGAGCGTATGCGTATTGCTTCAAATGGTAGTGTATCTATTGGAGCAAGCAGTAGTTTTGGTGCTGCTGCTTTACATATTTCAAAATCTGCATCAATTAGTACAACTGATTTTATATATTCTTCAACTCCAACAGCCGTAATTCAAACACCCTCAACCGGTGCTCTTGGGTTTTCTTCTCTAATGTTCCGTGCAGCTAATGCAAATAATGCATACACTGCAGCTTCTTTAGAATTAGCACCGGTTGCTGATTATCGCGGAGCATTTGTTGCAACTTATACTGCTGATGGTTCAGGAGGATATTTTGCAGTAAACCAATTCCATCCTAGCAATGCTACTACATATGAGCGTTTGCGTATTGACTCTAACGGTAGAGTAGGTATTGGAAGCTCAAGCCCAACAAGTGGTTATAGACTAACTATTGCTTCTAGCGATAATTCTTCAAGAATTATTCAATGGCAATCAGCTGTTCAATCAGATATTAACCCTTATGTAGTAGGCGGCATTGATCTTGCGGATGTGCCTCGAGATGGTGTAAGCTCTAATCCAGCTGCATATATGCGCTTTATTAACCGTAATACTAGTGGTAGTTTTCCTACTCAGATTCGCGGGTTAGATATTGCTTTTGGTACTGTAGACGGTAATAGTGGTCAAGGTGCAACAGCTGGTGAGCGTATGCGTATTAATAGTACCGGTAATGTTGGTATTGGTACTACAACCCCTGGCAGTGATATGTCCTGGGCATCTCCAACACTAGATATTAGTGGAAGTCGCGGTAGTCTAGTATTAAGAACCACAGGTACTAGTGGTATAGCCACATTACGATTTAAAGGCCCAGATGGTAACGCTAATGATGACTGGCACGTTAATATGGGTGCTGGTACAAACAGTACCATCTCATTTAGCCCTAAAGCTGGTGGCGGTGCAGTTGGTTTAGTACTTAAAAATGATGGTGGTGTAGGTATTGGTACTGCAACTCCTGATAGTGCGTTGCACGTAGCTGGTTCACTATTCACAAATAATGCTACTAGTATTGGTGTTCGTGCAGGTATGTATGCCGGCACTTATGCTGCCATAGATATGGTAAGTGCATCAGGCACAAGTGGTTGGATTGATTTCCACGATACTGGTGGTGCTGATTATTCAGAACGTATTCGTGGTGGTATTGGAGAACTGCAATTTTTCTCAAATGGGGCAGGCACACCACAAGTAAAATTAAAGTCGGATGGTGTATTAGTTACCAGAAATGCTCCTGTATTTGGTAATGGTATGACAGGTGAAAATGGGTATGCTGCGTATGCACCTATTTCCATGAGTTTACCAATGTGGACATATTATGCACCCAGCGTTCCAGGTTATTTTAACTATGCAGTTAGACTGTTCAGAATGAATCCTTCTACCGGTGTAGATAGTAGATTTGTAGCAACTATTTATAGTCGCGGCGACCTTAACTACAGCTACATGGTTGCAGAAACGCATATTGATATCGCTAAGTGGAGTAACAGCCCTAGTGTTTATGAGTTTTGGGCACGCGAAATGAGTGGTATGACCGATGTTAGATTTGCAATGGATTCTAGTGGATACGTTTGGTATTATTTCCCACAGTTATGGTCACAAGATCACGTTATGGTAATACATCGTATGACTGGTGATGCGGAATTAGCTCTTACAAATACCACATACCATGACTCTACATTTACGTGGAAATTAGTGCAAGCAGGTACACAAGTTAATCAAGAAAATGCTTGGGGTAGTTAATGGAATATACTGAACAACAAATAAAAGAAGCTATGCAAGTATTTTCTTGTACTGAACAAGAAGCAAAAGATACCTACATAGAAAAATTAGCAGCAGATAAAGCTGCTCACAGACAAGCCCAAGATAGTATTAGTTATCGTTTTCAAAGAGCAGCAGAATACCCGCCAATCGGGGATCAATTGGACGCTTTATGGAAAGGTGGCCAAGCTGCTCAAGATATGTTGGCTAGAATACAAGCTATCAAAGAGCAATACCCTAAACCAGCGGGAGGTAGCCAATGAGTTACATAGGAAATAGCCCAGGAGTAGCGTCACAGCGTGTGACGACTACTCTAACGGCAACAGCTGGGCAAACTCAGTTTACTGCCCAGTCAGGCTATGTTTTAGGATACGTAGACGTATACTTAAACGGTGCTAAATTAGTAAACGGTGCTGACTTTGAAGCTATCACAGGTACATTTATTACCTTATTTGAAGGTGCACTAGCAGGCGATGTAGTTGAATTGGTCAGCTATGTTCCACGCGGGTTATCTGATGGTTATACCAAAGCCGAAGCAGATGCCAAGTTCTTGGATGTTGGTGGTGACACAGCCACTGGTAGCCTAGCACTAGCAACGGCCAGCTTAACTGGCAACTTAACACTATCGGGTGGAACTGCTAACGGTGTCGCTTACCTTAATGGCAGCAAGGTAGTAACGACTGGCAGTGCGTTGACTTTTGATGGTAATGCATTTACAAGCACTGGCGGTCAAGGTATATTAAATACTTCTGGTGGTAATACTGCTAGAATGATTGCGGCAGCAGGTGGCACATATTTTGGCTCAACAACAGCTGCTGATGTAATTTTTCAATACAATCAAAATGAGCGTATGCGTTTAACCAATACTGGTTTAGGTATTGGTACTGCTTCGCCAAACGTTCGCACAGAAATCAGCGGAACAGAAGCCGCAGTTTCACTTCGTGTTAATACTGAAAATACAGGCAACTCTGCACTTAACTACTCAGAAATTCAACTTTCAGATGTAGGAGCAGTACGAGCTTATTGGCGTAATCTGCGAGACGGGTCTGGCGCAACAATTTTCTCTTATAACGATCATTTGCGTTTTGCTTACCAAGGTACTGAACGTGCTCGTATTACAAGCACAGGCCAAATTAGTTTAGTTAATGCTTCGTTCCAAATCCAATCACCTGGAGGCTCAATTTCTTTCCCTCAAGGTGCAAGTGTTCAAACAGGCAGTTTTGGTAGATTATGGAATCCAGCACAACAAATTGGGCAAGGTAGTTCCGCAGGTTTGTATGGTATGGCCCATACTTACTTGGCTTATTACGACGCTGGCTGGAAGTCCTTAGGTGGTGGAACTGCAAGTGCACTTACATTAGATGAAGGTATTTTCTCTTTTTCTAATAGCAATGGGGTTGGTGCAACTAACTCAGCACTAACCTGGACTACCCGAATGCTGATTACTACTGGTGGTAATGTTGGTATCGGCACAGTTACTCCAGGAGAAAGATTAGATGTTTGGGGTAATATACGCTTAGATAGCTCTGGTGGTACAAACAGAGAGATTTATTTTAGAAGTCAAGGTAGTGGGGACGGCGGCACTATAAAAAGCGATAAAAACCTTAGTTTTTATGCTGGAAATGGTTCTAGTACACCAACACTATACATGACCCTTAAAGAGGGCGGTAACCTAGGTATTGGTGATAGTAGTCCAGCAGAAACGCTAACGCTTCGCAACGCCTCTGGTCGTGTTAGTATTTTTATGGCAAGCGGTGCTACTAACCAAGGCTATATTAGTTATTTTAATAGCACCCAAACTTTATCACTAGGTTCTGCTGCACCTACTGGTACTGGTGTGAATGGTGGGCAACAACTTAATATTACTAATCAAGGTTATGTAGGCATTGGTATCACTAATCCTTCAAACCCATTACACGTATACAGCAGTGTTACACCTCCTGGTAGTATTATTGCAAAATTTGAAACTGCTAGTGATAGTTGGGTACAAATCAAAGGCGGCAATGCCGCTGGCCGATCAAGTTGGCAAATTGGAACCACTTCAAGCGGCTTAGAATTCTATAACGATGATACTAGCGGATACAGAGTTACTATAACAAATAGTGGTGCGGTTGGTATTGGTACACGTAGTCCAAGTATGCCACTACACGTAGTTGGAGGAAGCAACGTATTTGCTTTCACAGGATCTAGCAGTAACAGTTTATTAGGTGGTGTAGATACCTTAGGATTCTACATTGAGCAAGGTGGCGGCACCGGCAATGCTAGAGCTTTCCGTATTCAAACCAGTAACGGTTCAAACTCATATACAGGTCTACGTTTAGACGGTGAAAACCAAACAGCAGTATTCCAAACATCCAGCACTGAAAGATTCCGTATTGCTAGTAACGGTTATGTAGGGATTGGTCAATCAAATCCACAAACATTACTACACTTAAGCGGAACAAATCAAGATATATATTTAGATAATTTTGGTGTAGCAACCGCAGGTTTAAGACTTAGATATCAAACTAGTTCTTTACACGGATTTAACTTTTTGTATATGCCAAATGATGCCACAGCATATATAGAAAATACCTATCAAGCTAGTGCAGGAACGGTTTACGGCGATATCCAAATTAGACAGAATGTGTCTAATGTAATGACCACACGTATGATTGTTAAAGCAGACGGTGGTCGAGTTGGTATTGGAACCGCAAGTCCGGCAATTAGTTCTAGATTAGACGTTGCTGGTCCAGTAAAAGCTGGCAGATCAGTTTATAACTGGTACCAGTGGGGAGGAAATCCTAGTGGAAGATACCACCATATTAAAACAAGTCTATGGAGCGGTGGTTCGCCAAACGGAAACTCTCAACCAACAATGAGCTTATTCCACATAAGGGGATATAACTATGATGCTCATACAATTGATGCAATGATAGGTTTCCATAACTGGTCAGGAGCTCAATATAGCGTTAGAGTTACAAATGGCGGTTCCTATGTAGGTTCACATGGCACATATACTTCTACAGACGGATATGTTGTACTAGTTATTGACACCGGCACAAGTTATCCTGGTATATCAATTGACTACTTCCAATCATTCCCTTACGGTTATGTTGATGTAACCGTTACTGCTAGTAGTTCAAGCACATCAGCAACTGGAGTATATTAATGGAACAATTAATTAACGAAAATCCTTCGCAAGAAGAAGCCTTAGTTCTTGTTAATAGCATGATGTTTCCCCAAGCCGCAGTTGGTGATAAGGTAAAACAATATAACTATTGGTTTGAATTAACTGAAACAGGCTGGATCGTTTCAACTGATCCAGCTCAAGGAGGTAGCCCATGAGTAAAGCATTAGATTTAGCCAAGTTCGGTAGGGAGAGTGCTCCCACCGGCTTGGTCGTGGGTGACTCAGACACGCAAACCCTGAGTGCAAAAACGTTCTCAGACAGTCCAATTTTTAGTTCTGGTGTTGTTAATGGCGTTGCGTACCTAAACGGTAGCAAAGCACTAACAACCAGCAGCAATCTAGTTTTTAACGGTACGTTACTAACTGTTGCGGATCTTCGAGACAGCTCACTTACTGCTGGTCGCATTACTTATGCAGGCACTGGCGGTAACTTAGTGGATAGTGCTAGTTTAACGTTTGACGGCTCAGGAGTACTTACTGTTGGCAATGACTCTGTTGCCACTGTATTTAACGGTCCGGGCGATGTTATTCAATATGTAGTTGACTCTAACGGTACAGGCTCTACTGCAAGTCATCAATGGCGTTATGGTACTACTGAAGCTATGCGCCTAAACAGTACTGGTTTGGGAATTGGTACAAATAGCCCGGCAGAAAAGCTACATATACTAGATGGTAAAATTGCTGTACAGGGCGATACAACTACACCATCAACTGGCCATGCATTTTTCTACAAACAAAGTGCTGGAGCAACCGTTTCAGGTTATCAAGTAATATTAGAAACCGGCAGTGCTGGATCAAGAGCTACACGAGCAGTAGTTGATTTTAATGGAAATTTTGCTCTTGGAACTACAACAAGTAACTGGTCTTCATATAGAGGACTACAAAACGGTGCCGCTTCAATTGCCAACTTTCAAACTGGTGACAATACATTCTATAGTTCAAATATCTACTACGGCGGCTCACCAGCAGATTTTAGATTTATAACTTCCAGCCAAACTGGAACAATGTATCGCCAACTTACTGGTGCACATACTTGGCATACAACAGGTGCAACAACTGGTGCTGCTAATGCTATAGCTTCTCTGTCGCAGGTAATGACCCTAGACTCAAGTGGGCGATTGGGCATTGGTACAACAAGTCCAGTAACAGCATTTGCAGTATCTAACGGTGGTGCAGCTGCCCTGGAAATTAATCCAATTGGTGGTGTTGGTAATGGGGCGTATATTCAAGCATTTAATCGCTCTACCACTCAAACACATGCTATGAGTTTTTATGCCGCAAGCTATACATTTAGCGTTGGTACAAGTGGTGGAACCAGAGCAGTAGATATTAATAGCAGCGGTAATGTAGGTATTGGCACTAGTAGCCCAAGTGGTAGACTTCACCTCTATCAAAATGCTGGTGGATCAAACATACTTACACTAGATACTAATTTTGTTAATGGAAATGCTTACGCCTTAAATCCATTTATTACAGGAGTAAGTAATGGCGGCTTTAGTATCAGAGATGTTACAAATGGTGTAGAAAGAATAGTTATTGCAGCTTCTTCTGGTAATGTTGGTATTAATACAACAAGTCCAAGTGCGCAGTTGCATGTAAGAATGTCACGAACTTCATCTACAAGTGGAATAGCTCTATTACTAAGTGACAACGTAACAGGTGCCCAAACTGACGGAGTCTGGAAGTCTATTAGATCTGGCAGTAACGGTGATAATTCTATCTCCGAAATTCGTTTTGTAGAGACTGATGGTACTAATAACAATACTGCAATAGCATTTGCAACCCAAAATACTGCTGGCGCTATAACTGAGCGTATGCGTATTGGCCCAAGTGGTCTTGTTGGCATCGGAAATACTTTTGCTACTTCTAGTCTTGATATTATTGGATTACAAACTAATTCGAGTAGTACTAATGCTAATAGCGCTTCTGGTACATTAAGATTAGGCACTGCTGCTGGAGCTACTTCAGGAAGTTACGGATCAAGTTTAGTGTTTACACAGCAATGGTGGACTGGAGCACCAACTGCTCAAGTTGCAGTAGCACAGATCACTGGTGTTAAAATTGCGGGAGATGGACAATTTGGTGGTGGCTTAGCGTTTTGGACTAGTGCTGGAGAAGCAAACAATGTAACAGAGCGCATGCGTATTGACTCTGCTGGCTTAGTTTCTATTAATGGAGTACATGTAGGACGTATTCAAACGGACATATTAGCTATGTGGCGTACGTCAGACCTTGAAGGTCGCAACAGTTTCTATCCAGACGGGGGTACTGTAGGTTATTCGTGGGACAATGGAGTCTTACGTATGGACAGCTCTATTGGTAGCCACAATTGGGATATTGGTAAAATCAGACTACCTGCTGGATCATATCAAATAGTATTTGCATATAGACCTAGCGCGACTCAACATACTTGGAATGTATACGGTACAAATTCGAATGCTCATGTAATTAAATTACAAACGGATGCAGGGTATGGATCGTACAATACACTTCTTAGTGTAACTGCTCCTCAAATAAACAAAGATTTAGGTTATTCAATAACTTATACAAGCGGTGTACTTACTATAGCTTCTGATAGTACACTTCGCGTAGGTATGGCCACTGACCCTTATGGTGCTGGAGGTTACAAGTACTATATTGAATCCGCATATATTATTAGAGTGAGATAAAAAATGGAAAAAACTTCAGAACAATTAAATGCTGAATTTGTAGACTCCGCTTTGGTACACAATATCAACTCTCAGCGTAGTCGAGCTAGTGAATATCCTGCCATAACAGATCAATTAGATATGTTATGGCATATGATGGAAGACGAAGTAATTCCTGGTAAAGGAAGCGAGTGGTTCAACACCATTCAGTCAGTAAAACAAAAATACCCAAAACAAGCTTAATAGTTTGTGATCTATAACCAATAAAAAAGGACTCCAAAAATGGAATTCAAAATCGTTCAACTAGAGCGCCAACTATCAAGCGGCGGAATTACCGTAGCACATTGGACTGTGTCAAAAACCGACGACGATGTAACAGTCAGCAGCTATGGCTCACAAAGTTTTCAACCAGACCCTCAAGCGGAGGGATTCACAGCATTCCCACAAGTTACCGAAGCACAAGTAATTGGTTGGATTCAAGACGCAATGGGTACCGAAGGTGTTGCTTCCCTAGAGGCAGGACTAGATGCACAAATTGCACAAATTAAAACTCCAGCTACCGCAACCGGTATGCCTTGGTTTGCTGCGGAGTAATTAACCAGTGTGGTTCTTTGACTTTATACCAGGAACCTTGTTTTACTTATTGTTTTTGTGTGCAGCAACAGGCTACTGTGTTAGCCTGTTCTTGCCACATCCAATACTTAAAAAGCAAGTAAAAATTGCAAGCGTGCTTGCACTAGCCGTTTCGGTCTACTTATTGGGTATGCTTTATGTAAATAACTGGTGGAAAGACAAAGCTGCCCAGCTCCAACAACAAGTTCAAGAATTAGCAGCCAAAAGTACCGAAACCAATACCGTTATACAAAAACAACTAGTTACTAAAATTGAGGTTGTCAAAGTACGTGGTGAAGATATTGTACAGTATGTTGACCGTGAGGTTGTTAAATACAATAATGGTTGTGTAATCCCACCAGAATTTGTACAAGCACACAATCGTGCAGCGGAGCAGCCAAAATGAAAATATTAACAATCGCCTTAGCACTAGTATTAACTGGCTGTAGTACAGTAGTACCAGTTACAGCCAAGTTCCCCGAACCACCAGGCTTACAAGCACAAACACGTTGCCCTCAATTAAAAAAACTAGAGGAAGGTGCACAGCTGTCGGATGTTGCCAAAACCGTTACTGTTAACTACACAGAGTACTATACTTGCGCAGTTAAAGTAGATGCTTGGACTGAGTGGTATGCCAAGCAAAAAATTATCTTTGAAAGCCTAGGCAAATGAACTTAACACTAGCTCAACTGCAACAACTGTTGCCTAAAAATCCTTATGTTAAGCAATGGCATGCGGCCCTTGCACAGCTACTACCAGACTATGAAATCAATACACCACAACGTATTGCAGCGTTTGTTGCACAGTGTGCGCACGAGTCTGGTGGATTTACAGCACTAAAAGAAAACTTAAATTACAAAGCAGCTACCCTACGCAAAATTTTTCCAAAATACTTTCCTGATGATGCAACGGCCAATCACTATGCTAGCTTGCCTAATAAACAAGAAGCAATTGCCAATAAAGTCTATGCTAATCGCATGGGCAATGGGCCTGAGGAAAGTGGAGATGGATACCGTTTTTGTGGTCGTGGGTTAATTCAGCTTACAGGACGCGATAACTATTCGTGGTTTGCCGCTAGCCTGGGTATTACAGTCGAAGAAGCCAGTGAATATCTTCAAACATTTGAAGGTGCTGCACAAAGTGCTTGCTGGTTTTGGGAGACCAACGGGTTAAATCGCTGGGCAGATGCTGGTGATATTTTGACCTTGACAAAACGAATTAATGGTGGTACAATTGGTCTTGAAGATCGAAAAAAACACTACGAACATGCCCTACACGTTTTAGGAGCTTAATATGCTTAAAAAAGCTTTAGTAGTTTTATTACTATCCGCGGGTACATTAAACGCCCAAACTCTTATCAACCAAGGATCTTACGATTCTAAGTCCTTGGTGGATACCAACTCAACTAGCGTGTCTACTAGTACGGTTAATACAAATGCAACCAGTACATCGACTAGCACAAATACCAATAACACCAATGTTAATAGTACGTCGGTAAATACCAACAACAATGTACAAAGTGGTACAGTTACTAACAATAACGTAAACACTGGTACAATGACCTATAATAACAATAACACTAGTACAGGTACTCAGACCAATAATAACAATAATGTTAATACTGGTACAATGACCTATAATAACGTCAATAGTGGTACGATGACAAATATCAATCAGAACACTAGCGCCGTTACCACAACAAATACAAACAATAATATTAATAGTGGCACAATGACCAATATTAATCAAAATACAAGTACTAGCACATCAAATAATACTAATACAAATATTAATAGCGGCACAATGACTTATAACAATAATAATGTCAATGCGTCAACATCTACTACTAATAACACAAATACTAACATTAATAGTGGAACTATTACAAATAACAATAATAATGTTAATACTGGCACAATGACCAATAATAACAATAATGTTAATACTACTACTGCAAATACAACTAGTACAAACGCCAATAACAATGTAAATCAAAACATTAATAGTGGCGATATGACTAACCGTAATATTAACACTACTGATATTACTCAGCGAGTTATTCAACCTCCACCAACAGCAATTGCTCCTACAATGATGAGTGGTGGAAATGCTGACTTGTGTTCAACAGGTACTAGTGGTTCAGTACAAACACAAATTTTTGGTGTAAGCAGTGGCGGAACAGTTCGTGACCTAAACTGTGAACGTTTAAAGCTATCAAAAACACTATTCGATATGGGCATGAAAGTAGCAGCAGTCGCCACAATGTGCCAAGATCGCCGTGTGTTTGATGCTATGATGGCAGCAGGAACTCCTTGTCCTTATGAAGGACAGATCGGTGCTCAAGCCAAAGCTGCTTGGGAAGCTAACCCAGACAAACTACCAAAGCTTGATGAGGTGAAATCAGATGACACTTATAAGAAACTTGGCATTGGTGCTTTGCTTGGTGCTTTGGTCTACAAGCTATTCTAACGCACAAAATGTAACGCCCACAACAACGGGTAATGTTACTAGCACAGATTTAAATACTGGTAATTTAATTACAATGACTGGCTGGACTGGTGTTCGTTATACTGACAATGTGGGTGTTAGCTTTTGCTGTAGTGGCGGACCTAATCCTGCTATGAATATGGATACCAATACCCTACGTTTTAGTTGGGGCATGATGGCAGCAGCGCAATCTATTGCACTAACCAATGTATTTAGTTCACTTGGTACAGGCATTAAAGTAACAGGCTATAATTATAGCTGGATGATTAACAATGAAGGCTATACTAGTGGACCACTGTTTGCAAATGTTAGTTTAATTGGTAAAAACGGC
>Ga0255276_1000020_pt1 | contig 16119 bp, 31 predicted proteins | sample AtltaT_8_FD_183692 | JGI IMG/M metagenome (GOLD analysis project Ga0255276, IMG submission 183692) | Metatranscriptome of freshwater microbial communities from Altamaha River, Georgia, United States - Atl_UVDOM_RepB_8h (Metagenome... | ecosystem: Environmental > Aquatic > Freshwater > River...
ATTAACTATTAATTTAAAAAGATTATTTAGAGTAAAGCTCGACGATTAATTGCTCGCGAATATTTTCAGGAATTTGAACGCGCTCAGGGTAATTCATAAATACACCCTCTTTATCACCCTCATTCCAAGCCAACCAATCGTATGATTTTCTTGTAGCCAAAGACAAGGTTATTGACTCCAATGATTTCGATTTTTCACGAACAGAAATACGATCGTTTGGACGAAGTTGGTACGAAGGGATATTCACTACATTACCATTCACCAAAATATGATTATGTCCAACAATTTGACGAGCAGCGCTTCTGGTTGGAGCTATTCCAAGGCGATAAACTGTATTGTCTAAACGAGCTTCGCAAAGTGCCAATAAAATTTCACCTGTAACACCTGGACGAGCAGAAGCTTTTTTGTACAAGTTAGAAAATTGACGCTCCAAAATACCGTAGGTATATTTAGCTTTTTGTTTTTCGTTCAACTGAACGGAATATTCACTTTGCTTTGCACGACGTTTGTTTGGACCGTGCTGCCCAGGAGGATAGTTACGTTTTTCTAACCCTTTGTCAGGACCGTAAATTGCTTCGCGGAACTTACGTGCGATTTTGGTTTTTGGACCTATATATCTTGCCATTTCTTTAAATCGTTAAATTATATTCTTCTTGCTTTTGGAGGGCGACATCCGTTGTGAGGAAGTGGAGTTGTATCAACAATTTCCAAAACTTCAATTCCAGCGCCGTGAATGGTACGGATAGCAGATTCACGACCTGCTCCTGGGCCCTTCACAAATACTTTTACTTTTCTTAATCCAAGATCGAAAGCTTCCTTCGAGCATTGCTCTGCAGCCATTTGAGCCGCATATGGAGTGTTTTTCTTAGATCCGCGAAACCCCATCTTACCAGCAGATGACCAAGAAATTACTTGTCCAGAATTGTTGGTTAAACTAATAATGATGTTGTTGAACGTTGATTGAATGTGAGCTTGTCCTAAAGACTCTACATCCACATTTTTCTTTTTCTTTTTTTCTACTTTGGCCATCTTCTTTGCCTTAACTAATTATTATTTAGTTGCTTTTTTCTTGTTAGCTACTGTCTTACGCTTACCCTTTCTGGTGCGTGAATTATTCTTGGTGCTTTGCCCTCTTAAAGGTAGGCCAGCACGATGACGAACACCGCGATAGCAACCAATATCCATAAGACGCTTGATGTTCATCTGAACTTCAGAACGCAGTGCTCCTTCAACCTTTAATTCCTCTGTGATGAAATTTCTGATTTTACCCAAATCTTCATCGTTCCATTCTGAAACCTTCTTATCGAAAGAAATTCCAGCTGTCTCTAAAATTCTACGTGCAGTTGGGCGTCCAATTCCGTAGATGTAGGTGAGTCCGATTTCACCTCTTTTGTTACGCGGTAAGTCTATACCTGCAATCCTTGCCATAGTTTATTGTTATTTAAGGAATTAACCTTGTCTTTGTTTGAATTTTGGATTTTTCTTGTTAATTACATAGAGCTTTCCCTTTCTGCTCACAATTTTGCAGTCTGCAGAACGCTTTTTAAGTGACGCACGTACTTTCATTTCTTTTTTATTTATATCTAAAACAAATTCTACCTTTCGTTAAATCGTATGGCGACATTTCAACCTTTACTTTATCTCCAGGTAAAATGCGGATGTAATGCATTCTCATTTTACCGGAAATATGAGCAATAATGATATGTCCATTCTCCAACTCAACCCGAAACATTGCATTCGACAATGCTTCAACTATAACTCCGTCTAACTCTATGGACGCTTGTTTCGCCATTTATTTCCTTTTTTATTTCTTTGCAGCTAACACTGCTTCTATTTCATCAAAACTGGATAACACTTCTGCTCGATTCTTTCCAACTGCTATGGTATGTTCAAAATGCGCGCTAGGCTTACCATCTTGAGTTTCAATGGTCCAACCATCTTTTAGTTGTCGCACATTTTTAGTTCCCAAGTTAATCATAGGCTCAATGGCCAATACCATTCCTTCTACCAAGGCAATACCTTGACCTCTTCTACCGTAGTTAGGCACTTCCGGAGCTTCATGTAAATTTTTACCAACTCCGTGCCCTACTAATTCGCGAACCACCCCGTAACCAAAACCTTCCGTGTATGACTGCACTGCAAAACCAATGTCGCCAATTCTTTTTCCCACAATAGCTTGATCAATTCCCTGATACAAGGATTCTTTCGTAACGGTTAGCAATTGTTGCACATCGGAATTGAGTTCTCCCACACCAAATGTGTAGGCTGAATCGCCCCAATAACCTTCCCAAATTACTCCAATATCAACTGAGATAATATCTCCCTCTTTCAAAGGAATTTGGGTTGGGATACCATGTACAACTGCCTGATTCACGCTAGCACAAATTGAATTCGGGAATCCGTGATATCCGAAGAAACCTGGAATAGCCCCATGATCTCGTATAAAATCATTTGCTACTCGGTCCAACTCCAAAGATGTTATTCCCGGACGAATTAACTTGGCTATTTCAGCAAGTGTTTTTCCAACAAGTAAAGAACTTTTGCGAATGGCTTCAATTTCATCCGCTGTTTTAAGTATTAGCTTTTTGCTCACCTTCGATTAAATATAACCGCTCGATTGCACGTTGCTGCCACTATTCCTTCCCCTCACTCGGCCCGTCTGCATTAACCCGTCGTAGTGACGAGATAGCAGATGACTTTCAATTTGTTGTAATAAATCTAAAATAACTCCAACCGTAATCAAGATAGATGTACCTCCAAAAAATTGCGAGAAAGCCTGGGCTTTCACCAATCCGAGTACCATCATGACTGCGGGCAGAATTGCAATTAGGGCGACAAAGATACCACCTGGCAGGGTAATTCTGTCTAAAATTCTTTCAATTTCATCAGCGGTTTCCTTACCAGGCTTGAATCCAATAACGAAATTGTTGTTTCTTTTCAAATCATCAGCAATTTGCTGAGGGTTAGTAACGATAGCAGTATAGAAAAAGGTGAACAAAATGATCATTACCATAAGTAGCAGATTGTAACCCCACCCTTGGTAGTCAGCAAGTGATTTTAAAATTGCGCTATCCTGAAAATAATTTTGTAAGAACATTGGTACAAACATTATTGCCTGGGCGAAAATGATGGGCATAACACCCGATGCATTCAATCGCAAGGGAATGTAACTTCTAGCTGCTTCACCTTGTGGCAAGTAACCGCCACCGGAGGCCATTCTAGGCATGGTAACCGCAATTCTTCTAACCGCTTGTATTACGGCTATGGTAAGCCCAATAATAATTACCATTACTGCGATTTCAATAATGAAGAAGAAAGAAGTCTGCTGAGAGAACTCACGTGCAATTGCTCCTGGAATATCGGAAACTATACCCGTCATAATAATTAAGGAAGTTCCATTTCCAATACCTTTATCGGTTATTTTTTCACCCAGCCACATAACGAATAAAGTGGAACAAGTAAGAATTATAACCGTTGTTACAGTCCATAAAGCTGTTGGATTTTGTACGGCTCCTTCCCTAACAACGTATTGATAAATATAACCTGGCCCTTGAACCAAGGCAATAGCCACAGTTAGGAAACGGGTCCACTGGTTTATTTTTCTTCTTCCACTTTCTCCTTCTTTTTGAAGTTTCTGAACAGAAGGAACAGCTAAACCTAGTAATTGAATGACAATACTAGCAGAGATGTAAGGCATTACACCAAGCGCGAAAATTGACATGTTGTTGAAAGCACCTCCAGTGAAAAGTCCTAACATATCCGTTAAGCTTACTCCACCACTTGGATCTGCATTTCTATTTGTAATTTGAGATACAACCGAATAGTCTACACCTGGGATAAGTACCCATGAGCCCACACGGTAAATCAATAAAATTCCTAATGTCAAAAGAATTTTGCCTCGAAGCTCTTCGTGGTTCCAAATATTCTTTATGGCAGTAATAAATTTTTTCATAGTGTAGTTGCTGTTCCGCCGTTAGCTTCGATTGCTGCTTTAGCAGCCGCAGAGAAAGCGTGAGCTGATACATTCAATTTTCCTTTTAATTCGCCACGACCCAGAACTTTTACTAAATCGTTTTTGCTACAAATTCCATTTGCTACCAAAGTATCAAATGACACTTCTGTTAACTGATGCTTTTCAATTAGTGTTTGAAGTGTATCTAGATTAATTCCTTTGTATTCTACGCGATTGATATTACGGAAACCATATTTTGGCAATCGACGCTGAAGAGGCATTTGACCACCTTCAAAGCCAATTTTGCGCTTATTTCCAGATCGAGAGCCCGCACCTTTGTGACCACGAGTAGATGTTCCACCATGACCAGATCCCTCTCCACGACCAATGCGCTTTCTATTCTTAGTTGAACCTTCAGCAGGTTTAAGTGAATTCAGTTTCATAATTCAAATCTTTATTTGTATTCCACTTTAAGAAGGTGACTCACGGCGCGAATCATACCTTCGATGTTAGGTGTCAGTTCTTTTTCAACTGGCACATTTAATTTTTTAATTCCCAACGCCTCGATAGTTGCCTTCTGCCTTTTCGGGCGATCAATAGCGCTTTTCACTTGGGTAATAACAACTTTTGACATAGGTTTAATAATTATCCGTTGTATACTTTTTCAATTGAGATACCACGTGTTCGGGCAATTTCTTGAGCAGTTCTCATTTGAGAAAGAGCTAAAATTGTTGCTTTTACCACGTTGTGTGGATTAGAAGACCCTTTAGATTTTGCCAAAACGTCTTTAACACCTGCCGATTCTAAAACTGCACGCATTGCACCACCGGCAATTACACCAGTTCCCAAGCTTGCAGGCTTCAAAAATACCCGAGCTCCACCGAATTTTCCGGCCTGTTCGTGAGGAATAGTTCCCTTGAATACAGGAACTCGAATGAGGCTTTTCTTTGCGTCTTCAACGGCCTTTGTTACGGCTTCTGCCACTTCTTTAGATTTACCAAGGCCATGACCTACCACACCGTTTTCATTTCCAACAACCACTATAGCTGCGAATCCGAATGTGCGACCACCCTTCGTAACTTTGGTAACACGATTAACAGCTACCAGTCTGTCTTTTAATTCTGTCTCGCTTGCGCGAACTACTTTTCCTTCTAACATCTTGATTAAAATTTAAGTCCGGCCTCGCGAGCTGCTTCAGCCAATGTTTTTACTCGTCCATGATACAAATAACCACCACGATCAAATACCACTTCATCAATACCAGCGGCCTTCGCTCGCTCAGCAATTGATTGCCCTACTAATCGTGCTTGCTCGATTTTGGCTACACTTTGTGCTTCTTTCATCAGATTAGATGAAGCTGAAGCAAGAGTAACGCCTTTTGTATCGTCTATTATTTGAGCATATATCTGCTTGTTACTGCGGAATACACTCAAACGTGGTTTAGTTGCAGTACCTGCCACTCGAGAACGAATACGAGTGCGGATTTTAGCTCTTCTTGAATTTTTTGAAAATGCCATTGTCTTAAATTTTATTTAGCTGCTGATTTACCCGCTTTCTTGCGAACATATTCACCAACATAACGAACACCTTTTCCTTTGTATGGCTCCGGAGCGCGGAGCGAACGAATTTTTGCCGCAACCTGACCTAATAATTGCTTGTCAAAAGACTCGAGAATAATCATCGGATTCTCTCCTTTTTCAGCTTTTGCAGCAACTTTTATTTCGGTTGGCAATTCAAAAACGATAGGATGGCTAAATCCTAAAGTCATATTCAATCTCTGACCTTCCGTATTCGCACGATATCCTACCCCGATCATTTCCAACTCTTTTTTCCAACCTGTAGAAACTCCTACAATCATATTGAATAAGAGAGATCTGTACAACCCGTGTTTAGCACGAACATCTTTTTGATCATTGATTCTTGTAACAATTACCTCGTTTTCTTGAATTTCAATATTAACGGAATTGTCAATTTCCTGAGTTAAAGTTCCCTTCGGACCTTTAACTGTCACAATACCATTTGCAACGTTGATTTCAACGCCTTGAGCAAGTGGGATTGGAGATTTACCTATTCTTGACATGGGTCAACTGTTTTTCTTAATTAATAAACGTAACACAACACTTCGCCACCAATCTTCGATTCACGAGCTTTCTTGTCAGTCATAACTCCTTTAGAAGTTGATAATACTGCAATTCCCAAACCGTTCAATACTCTTGGAAGCTCTTCTGATCCAGCATATTTTCTATGACCAGGCGAAGAAACTCTTTCGATGGTCGAAATTGCCGGAAGTTTCGTTTTGATGTTATATTTCAAAGCAATCTTTATAACTCCAGGAGCACCTTCTTCGAATTTGTAATTCAAAATGTACCCACTTTCGTGAAGAATCTTTGTAATTTCTTTTTTAAGATTACTGGCTGGAATTTCAACCACCTTATGACGAGCTTTCTGCGCGTTGCGAATGCGTGTCAAGTAATCTGCTATTGGATCAGTAAACATGTTCTTCTTTTATTCTTTTTAATTACCAACTTGCTTTTCTAACTCCAGGAATTCTTCCTTCAAGGGCTAATTCTCTGAACTGGTTGCGACACAATCCGAACTGACGCATGTATCCGCGAGGACGTCCGGTTAACATACAGCGGTTGTGTACGCGAACTTTGCTACTGTTTTTTGGAAGCTTTTGCAATGCATCCCAATCACCAGCTGCTTTTAACTCTTCACGCTTTTGAGCAAATTTTGCAACCATTGCAATTCTCTTACGCTCGCGTGCTTTCATTGATTCTTTTGCCATCTCTTTCTATTGTATTATTTTACGAATGGAAATCCAAATTCTTCTAATAAGGCCTTTGCCTCTTCGTTCGTGCCTGCTGAGGTTACGATTGTAATATCCATACCGTTAATTGCTTTGATTTTATCTAAGTCAATCTCTGGGAAGATAATTTGCTCTTTTACTCCGAAAGTAAAGTTTCCTCGACCGTCAAAACCTGAAGCTTTCACTCCACGGAAGTCACGTGTACGAGGCAAAGCAACGGCAATTAATCTGTCAAGGAATTCGTACATTTGATTTCCTCTTAAAGTTACTTTAGCCCCAATTGGAACACCCTTACGTAATTTAAAGTTAGAAATATCTTTTGTAGAATATGTAGGAACAGCTCTCTGTCCGGTTATGAGCGTTAATTCGTCAACTGCTGCATCAACCAACTTCTTATCTCCAGTTGCTTTTCCAATACCTTGATTCAAGCATATTTTGGTTACACGAGGTACTTGCATAGAAGAAGTATATTCGAATCTCTTAAGAAGATTACCTACTATTTCTCCCTCGTATTTCGATCTTAATCTTGGTGCGTAGCTCATTTGATTACCTCCCCTGATTTTTTAGATACTCTTACTAATTTACCATTTTCTCCACGGGTACGACCAACACGTGTAGCATCGCCGTTGTTATCGAGAAGCATAACATTTGAGATAGCAAGTGCCGCCTCACGCTTTTCAATTCCACCCTGAGGATTTTGTGCAGATGGTTTACGGTGACGTGAAATCATGTTCACGCCTTCAACTGTAACGCGGTCTTTGTCGCGGTCCACGGCAATAACACGGCCTTTTTGTCCTTTGTGGTCACCTGCAATAACCACCACCATGTCGCCTTTTTTTATTTTGAGTCGCTTATGCATCGCTCTTTATTTGATTTATTAAAGCACTTCTGGTGCTAGTGAAACAATTTTCATATAATCCTTTTCGCGAAGTTCGCGGGCTACTGGGCCGAAAATACGTGTACCACGCATTTCACCCTGAGCGTTTAACAACACCACTGCATTGTCATCGAAGCGGATATAGCTTCCATCTGCACGGCGAACCTCTTTCTTAGTACGCACAATTACAGCTTTTGAAACTGCTCCCTTCTTCACGTTTCCGCTTGGAATGGCATCTTTAACAGTAACCACTATTTGGTCACCTAAAGACGCATATCGACGGCGAGTACCGCCCAACACGCGGATAACCAACACTTCACGTGCTCCGCTGTTGTCTGCAACTCTTAGTCTTGATTCGTTCTGTATCATATCCTTAGTCTTATTCTAATTTGGATTATTTCGCTTTTTCTACGACTTCAACTAATCTCCAACGCTTTAACTTACTCAATGGACGCGTTTCCATAATTCGCACAACATCACCAACACCACATTCTCCCTTTTCATCGTGAGCCATGAATCGCTTAGTTTGTTTCACGAACTTACCATATTTCGGGTGCATCACTTTTGTTTCTACTGAAACCACGATGCTTTTGTCCATCTTATTTGATGTAACAATACCGACACGTTCTTTTCTTAAATTTCTTTCCATGTTATTTCCGGTGTTATCCGTTATTTTCCTTTTGGTTCAAAACAGTTAGCATTCTTGCTATTTCACGACGAATACTTCTCAATACCATTGGGTTTTCTGTTCCAGCTATGGTATGATTAAATTTCATCTTAGCTAACTCTGCTTTTTTCTCAGTGATTTGACCTTTCAAATCTTCAACTGTCATATTGCTATATTCTGCTGCTTTCATCTTATTCAGTATAATCTGGACGAACAATAAATTTAGTGCGACATGGTAATTTTTGTGCTGCTAGGCGAAGAGCCTCTTGAGCTGTAGCTAATGGAACGCCTTCTGCTTCAAACAAAATACGACCTGGCTTAATTACCGCCACCCAATGATCGGGTGCTCCCTTACCTTTACCCATACGCACCTCGGCTGGCTTTGCAGTGATTGGTTTATCTGGGAAAATTCGGATCCAAACTTTTCCTTCACGCTTCATGTAACGAGTTAATGCAACACGAGCGGCCTCAAGCTGACGCGAAGTAATAAATCCTTCATCCATTGTCTTGATTGCAAAGCTTCCAAAAGCAAGCTGTGAACCTCTGTAGGCAATTCCTTTGATTTTGCCCTTCTGCTGTTTTCTATATTTAGTCCTTTTCGGCTGTAACATAATCTCTTGTTATAAAATTTTATCCTCTTCTAGAACGACCATTACTTGCGTTCACAGGTCTTTTTTGTTGTTGAGCTGCTGTTCCGAAGTTTGGAGAAAGATCGCGCTTTCCGTATACCTCACCTCTGCAAATCCATACTTTCACACCAATTCTACCATAAGCAGTATGTGCTTCAGCGTGATGATAATCAATATCTGCACGAAGTGTATGAAGAGGCGTTCTTCCTTCCTTATATGACTCTGTGCGCGCTATTTCAGCACCGTTCAAACGACCTGAAATGGCAACTTTGATTCCTTCAGCTCCAAGTTTCATAGCTGAAGTTATGGCCATTTTCGTAGCTCTACGGTATGAAATACGCCCTTCAATTTGACGACAAATTCCATCTGCAACCAAACGAGCATCTATTTCAGGACGCTTGATTTCAAAAATGTTGATTTGTGCATCTTTACCAGTCAACTTTTTCAACTCCTCTTTCAATTTGTCTACTTCGGTACCTTGCTTTCCGATAATTACTCCTGGACGAGCCGTATTGATTGTTACAGTAACTAATTTAAGAGTACGCTCTATAACGATTTTCGATACAGAAGCTTTCTTTAAACGAGTCATAAGATACTTACGAATTTTATCGTCTTCAACGATTTTTTCTCCGTAATTTTTTCCACCGTACCAGTTACTGTCCCATCCCTTGATGAAACCTAATCTGTTTCCTATTGGGTTACATTTTTGTCCCATTTCTTATTCTTTGCTTTGAATTATTTTTTATCTATGATGATTGTTACGTGATTACTGCGCTTGCGAATGCGGTGAGCACGACCTTGCGGAGCTGGGCTTATACGCTTCAATGTGCGCGATACATCTACACGAATTTCTTTCACAACAACATTTGCTTCAGAAATATCAGCGCCTTCATTTTTGGATTGCCAGTTAGCAATTGCCGAGCGCAATAATTTTTCCATTGGCAGCGCATTGTGAGTACGCGTAAATTTTAAAATATTCAATGCTGCACCAACTTCCTTTCCGCGAATGGTATCAGCTACCAATCGCATTTTACGAGGAGAGGTTGGAAAATCATTCAACTTCGCAAAGGCAGTAGTTTTCTTCTGTTCCTTAATTTGAGTCGACATTTCTCTTTTTCGAGATCCCATAGCTTTATTCTTTTATCGGGAGTAATTCAATTATTTTCTATTACCACTGTGTCCGCGGAAAGTACGCGTTGGAGAAAATTCTCCAAGTTTGTGACCTACCATGTTTTCAGTTACATACACCGGAATAAACTGCTTACCGTTGTGCACAGCAATTGTTAATCCCACAAAATCAGGTGTAATTGTAGAAGCTCTGCTCCAAGTTTTAATTACATTTTTCTTTCCACTCGTCTGAGCATCCTCTACTCGCTTTTGCAACTTGTAGTGCACGAAAGGTGGTTTTTTAAGTGACCTTGCCATTATTCAATTATTTCTTTCTACGTTCTATGATGAATTTAGTTGAAGGCTTTTTGCTAGCGCGAGTTTTATAACCCTTCGCTGGAGTGCCTTTGCGTGATCTTGGATGACCACCAGACTGACGTCCTTCTCCACCACCCATTGGGTGATCTACAGGGTTCATGGCTACACCACGAACTCTTGGACGGCGACCTAACCAACGACTACGACCAGCTTTTCCGGAGCGAACTAAGTTATGCTCTGAATTGGATACTGACCCAACAGTTGCCATACAATTAGATAATATTTTTCTTACTTCCCCTGAAGGCATTGTAATAATTGCGTAATCACCATCGCGAGCTGTAAGTTGAGCGTATGATCCTGCTGATCTTGCCAAAGCTCCACCGCGACCTGGACGCATTTCAATATTGTGAATTACGGTTCCCAATGGAAGGTCTTTCAACATGAGTGCGTTACCCAATTCAGGAGCGCTTCCTGTTCCGCTTGAAATAACCATACCTACTGCTAACCCCTGAGGAGCAATGATGTAGCGTTTCTCTCCATCAGCATACTCAACCAAAGCAATGCGAGCAGAACGATTCGGATCGTATTCAATAGTCGTTACCGTGCAGTTCACACCGTGCTTATCACGCTTGAAATCAATCAAACGATAATTACGCTTGTGACCACCACCAATCATACGCATAGTGCGCTTTCCTTGGTTGTTTCTACCACCCGTTTTCTTTAGTGTTACCACCAAAGGTTTGTGAGGTTTGTTCGTAGTTATCTCCTCAAAGGTTGACGCTACTTTGAAACGCGTTCCTGGAGTAACTGGATTTAATTTTTTAATTCCCATTTCTAAGCATATTAGATGTTAGAATAAAAGTCAATAGTTTCACCGGCGGCTAGCTTTACGATAGCTTTTTTGTAACCAGCTGAACGGCCAGAAACAATGCCTGCTTTGGTGTAACGTTGTTTCAATTTACCATCGTAACGAATGGTATTGATTTGAATAACATTAACACCGTATGTTTTCTCGATGGCTTTTTTAATTTCAATCTTATTTGCAGATTGCTTTACAACAAAACCATATTTCCCTTGTCTATCCTGGATAGACGTCATTTTTTCAGTAACTAAGGGACGTATTAAAATTTCGCTCATCTCGATTACTTTTTACAAATATTAGTTACTACCTCATGCGCGTTTCCTACGAATACAACCTGGTGACTATTCATAATTTCGTATGTATTTACCATACTTGCTATACGCACCTGAGTACCTTGAATGTTTCTTGAACTTAAATAAACACTGTCATTTCTTTCAGGAATCAAAATCAATGATTTCTTATTATTCAATGAAAGGTTTTTAAGAACTTCGATAAACGCTTTTGTCTTTGGAGTTTCCATTGACAAATCGTCTAATAGAACAATGCTATTTTCTTTGGCCTTATAGCTTAATGCCGAAGCTCTGGCTAAACGCTGAGTACTTTTGTTTACCTTGATATCATAGCTTCTTGGTTGAGGTCCAAAAATACTTCCACCCTGACGAAACAAAGGATTCTTAGCACTTCCCTTACGAGATCCGCCTGTACCCTTTTGCTTGTGTAATTTGCGGGTTGAACCGTGAATTTCGCCTCTATGCTTGGTTTTGTGAGTTCCTGTGCGTTGTGCAGCAAGGTAACGCTTCACATCCAAATAAATCGCATGGTCATTTGGTTCAATACCAAATACTGCGCTGTCAAGCTCAACAGACTTGCCTGTTTTCTGACCTTTGATGTTTACTACTTCCATTTGCATATTACTTCACGATATAAACAGTTGAACCATTGTAGCCAGGAATAGCACCTTTAACAAGAATAAGATTCTCTTCTGCCAATACCTTAACTACTTCCAAATTTTGAATGGTACGTCTTTCGCCACCATCTCTTCCAGCCATGCGCATTCCCTTGAATACGCGTGAAGGATCAGACGAAGCTCCTAACGAACCTGGTGCACGTAAACGATTGTGCTGACCGTGTGTACTTTCTCCAACACCGGAAAAACCATGACGCTTAACAACACCTTGGAATCCCTTTCCTTTCGAAGTGCCAATCACATCAACATTCTCACCTTCTTCAAAAAGATCTGTAATTGTTATTACATCACCTAAGTTTTTCTCACCCATGTCTTTAAATTCCGCAACAAAACGTTTTGGCGTAACACCGGCTTTTTTGAAGTGACCTTGCATTGGCTTTGACGTGTTTTTTTCACGCTTATCACCGAAGGCAATCTGAACGGCGGTATATCCGTCTTTGTCCATTGTGCGAACTTGGGTCACCACACATGGACCAGCCTCTATCACCGTGCATGGGACATTTTTCCCAGCGGCACTGTAGATGCTAGTCATACCTACTTTTTTACCAATAATTCCTGGCATGTGTTTGTGTATTTATTTGTTAAACTTTAATTTCTACTTCTACTCCGCTTGGCAGCTCTAACTTCATTAACGCATCAACCGTTTTTGAAGATGAACTGTAAATGTCTAATAAGCGCTTGTACGAATTCAATTCGAACTGTTCACGAGCCTTCTTATTCACGTGTGGTGAACGAAGAACTGTGTAAATTCGCTTATGAGTTGGCAATGGAATTGGTCCATTCACAACTGCTCCGGTTGACTTAACCGTTTTTACGATTTTTTCAGCAGACTTATCTACTAAATTGTGATCGTAGGATTTTAATTTGATTCTAATTTTTTGAGCCATTGATGGTTCTATATTATGCGTTCACTTTTCCTTTTGCTTTAGCAATTACCGTTTCTGCTATATTGTTTGGAGCACCTTGGTAGTTGCTGAATTCCATGGTTGACGTTGCACGACCAGATGTAATGGTACGCAAGTCTGTAACATATCCGAACATTTCTGAAAGCGGAACTTTCGCACTGATTACAGTTGCTCCATTTCTCTCGCTTGTTCCTTCGATCATACCACGTCTTTTATTCAAGTCACCAATTACATCTCCCATATTTTCAGAAGGAGTTACCACTTCCAACTTCATAATTGGTTCAAGAATAATTGGTTTACATTTCGGCCCTGCCTCACGGAAGGCCATTTTAGCACACAATTCGAATGAAAGTGCATCTGAGTCAACCGCGTGGAATGAACCATCATTCAACTCAACTTTCATTGTATCGATTGAATACCCTGCAAGGATACCGTTGTTCATTGCCTCTTTAAATCCTTTTTCAATTGATGGAATGAATTCACGAGGAATATTTCCACCTTTAATGTTGTTAACGAAAACTAAACCTGATTTGGTTTCATCTTCATTCGGACCAAGAGTGAAAACGATATCGGCGAATTTACCGCGACCACCAGACTGCTTTTTGTAAACCTCTCTGTGGTTAAATGTCCCGGTAATTGCCTCTTTGTATGACACCTGTGGTGCACCTTGATTACACTCAACTTTAAATTCACGACGTAGACGATCTACAATAATTTCCAAGTGCAACTCACCCATTCCAGAAATAATAGTCTGTCCTGTATCTTCGTCTGTCTTCACTCGGAAAGTTGGATCTTCCTCAGCTAATTTAGCCAACGCCATACCCAATTTATCTGAATCGGCTTGAGTTTTTGGTTCAATTGCCAACCCAATTACTGGGTCTGGGAACACCATAGATTCCAATACAATTGGATTCTTCTCATCGCATAAAGTATCTCCAGTTTTGATATCTTTAAATCCAACTACTGCACCTATATCTCCTGCTCCCAATTGTTCAATTGGATTTTGCTTGTTTGCGTGCATTTGGAAGATACGAGAAATACGCTCCTTATTTCCAGAGCGCGCATTCAAAACGTAAGACCCGGCATCTAATTTTCCAGAATATACACGAGTAAATGCCAAACGACCAACAAATGGGTCGGTTGCAATTTTGAATGCCAAAGCAGCGAATGAATCGTCATAAGATGGTCTGCGTGACAATTCCTCGCCAGAGTCAGGATGTGTTCCTGTAATATTTTCCTTATCTAGTGGAGAAGGCATTAACTCCATCACTAGATCTAACATTGTTTGAACCCCTTTATTTTTGAAAGAAGAGCCACAAACCATGGGAACAATTTTCATATCAATAACAGCTTTGCGAAGAGCATCTAAAATCTCACGCTCTGTCATACTGTTGGGATCTTCGAAGAATTTTTCCATCAACGATTCGTCATATTCAGCAACTGCCTCCAATAACTTTTCGCGATACTCCATCGCTTCATCCATCATTTCCGCAGGAATATCAACAACCTGATAAGTCATTCCCTTATCGTGTTCATTCCATATCATACCACGGAAATTAATTAAGTCTACAACTCCCTTGAACTCATCTTCCGCACCAATAGGCAATTGCAATGGTACTGCATTGCTTCCCAACATTTCCTTCACTTGCTTTACTACATTCAAGAAGTCGGCACCTTGGCGATCCATTTTATTTACGAATCCAATACGAGCAACGTTGTAATTGTTTGCTAAGCGCCAATTGGTTTCCGATTGAGGCTCAACTCCATCAACAGCTGAAAACAAAAACACCAATCCGTCTAAGACACGAAGGGAACGATTAACTTCTACTGTAAAGTCAACGTGACCAGGAGTATCGATAATATTGATGTGATATTTTTGATCGCGATAATTCCAACTTACTGTAGTTGCGGCTGAGGTAATAGTAATACCTCGCTCTTGTTCTTGCGCCATCCAGTCCATCGTAGCTGCTCCGTCGTGAACCTCTCCAATTTTGTGGTTAACTCCAGAGTAGTATAGAATACGCTCTGTTGTAGTTGTCTTTCCAGCATCGATGTGAGCAGCGATACCAATATTTCTTGTAAATCTTAAGTCGCGTGACATAATCTCTCAATTAAAATCTGAAGTGTGAGAAAGCTTTATTCGCCTCAGCCATACGGTGAACATCTTCTTTTTTCTTGAAAGCAGCACCTTCACCTTTTGATGCAGCAACAATTTCATTCGCCAATTTCTCAGCCATGCTTTTCTCGTTGCGACCACGTGCATATCCAATTAACCATTTCATGGCCATTGAATTTCTGCGATCTTCACGAATAGGAGATGGTATTTGGAAAGTAGCACCTCCTACACGGCGACTACGCACCTCAACAGCAGGAGTTACATTCTCTAAAGCCTTCTTCCAAATCTCTATTCCATCTTCACTGGTCTTTGAACCTACGCGCTCAATTGCATCGTAGAAAATAGAAAAAGCAACCCCTTTCTTACCTTGAAGCATGAGGTTGTTCACAAATTTAGTTACCGTTACATCGTTGAACTTCGGGTCTGGAAGTACCGCGATTTTTTTGGCTTTTCTTCTTCTCATTTGACTTTATCTTTTCAATTCTTATTTCTTATCCTTTGGACGTTTTGTACCGTATTTAGATCTGCGCTGACCTCTTCCATTCACACCGGCAGTATCCAAGGCACCACGAACGATATGATAACGAACACCTGGCAAATCCTTCACACGACCACCACGAACTAAAACTATGCTGTGCTCTTGAAGGTTATGACCTTCTCCGCCAATGTATGCTATGATTTCAAAACCGTTGGTTAAACGCACTTTCGCCACTTTACGCAAAGCCGAATTCGGTTTCTTTGGAGTTGTGGTGTAAACCTTTGTACATACACCACGACGCTGCGGACATGAAGTTAAAGCAGCTGACTTACTGCGGTAAGTCTTAGGCTCACGGCCTTTTCTAATTAATTGTTGAACTGTTGGCATTTTTTATCTAAGTTCCTTTATTTCACTATTTTTAATACAAGTCAC
>Ga0255276_1000029_pt1 | contig 14006 bp, 12 predicted proteins | sample AtltaT_8_FD_183692 | JGI IMG/M metagenome (GOLD analysis project Ga0255276, IMG submission 183692) | Metatranscriptome of freshwater microbial communities from Altamaha River, Georgia, United States - Atl_UVDOM_RepB_8h (Metagenome... | ecosystem: Environmental > Aquatic > Freshwater > River...
AATCTGTTCCGGGCGGAGATGGCGAACCGTATGCCAGTAGAGCGCCGCCTTGGTAAGCACCTTCAACGACCGGCCTGCGCAAGTTCGAGCGTCACTCGCGCCACCTCGAATAGCTCTTCCACCGGTATCGGCGCGCCGCGCCGTCCGGCGACCGCCTCCAGGAACGCCAAAGCGCACGCCTTCTGCCCCTTGTCCTGCCTCCACAGCGACATCCGTCGAAAGCCCGGGCAACCGAACGCCGTAAGCTTCCGGAAGTTGTCCAACTGGAACACCCGTCCGGCCGCAAAGACCTCGAGGCGTTCCTTTGGGAAAGACTTCGTTCCGTTTGCGAAATAGTGGATCGTACCTATAGAACCATTCTCGAACTTGAGCGATATCGTTGCCGTATCGGAAGACTCACCCATGACAACAACGCTATACTCGACGATCCGGGCTCCCGCGAGATGACGCAGCAGGTCGATGAAGTGGCATGCTTCGCCGATGATCCGTCCACCACCAACCTTGCGATCCTGAGTCCAATGCTCGGCCGGTATTGCCCCTGCATTGACGGTCATCACGAACGCTCTGCCCCCCTGCGCAGGAGCGAGAAGTTCCTGCAGTTTGACAATAAGGGGCGAAAACCGGCGATTGAACCCAACCGTCACAACTGGGCTACTGCCCCGGTCGCATGCCGCATGATATGCGGCTTGCACAAGATCGAGGTCGGCCCGGGAGATTGCCAAAGGCTTCTCTACAAAAACGTGCTTTCCTGCTTCCAATGCCTGACATACGAGGCCGGCATGGGTATCGTGGCGGGTTGTTATTGCGACTGCATGCGTTAGATCGTCTGACAAGATCGTCGACATATCGGTTGTCGCCGTCTCGAAACCAAACTTTCGGGCAGCGTGAACCCCGCTGACTCCGTCACGGCAAGCAACCGCGCGAAGCATTGCACCCGCGGCCCGGAACGCGGGGATGAGCACAGAAACTGCGTAGTTACCCGCCCCGATGAAGCTAACCCGTGGGGTGTCAGGACTCGGACGTCCAAGTTCTGCTTGCGCGCGTTGAGTCGCAATTTGCACGGTAGGCGCATCGGCCAAATCTATGCGAGCATCCTCAGTCCTGGAGTAATCCAGTACAACACCGAGCGACGCTTCGCTTCCGCCGATGACATCGTAAGCCTTGGTCGCATCCTGGATGGGTAAACGGTGCGACACGAGGCCCGACACATCGAGCCGCTGATCCGAAAGCATGTCGAGAACCGCCTCGAAATTCCGCTGTTCCGTCCAGCGAACGAAGCCAAACGGATAATCTTGCCCCTTCTCCTCATAGTTAGGATCGTAACGTCCCGGGCCGTAAGAACAGGACACTTGGAACGTGAGTTCCTTCTCGTAAAAGTCGGCCCTCGACAACTCGAGTCCCGTGACACCAACAAGTACGATTCGACCGCGTTTGCGGCACATCACGGCAGCTTGGTGTACAGGTTCGCTGCTCTTCGTGGATGCTGTGATGATGACTGCATCAACTCCCCTGCCACGAGAAAAGCGCTCCGCCGCATTCAACGGATCTTCACCTGCCGAAAGATCTACAACATCGGCACCGAACGCACGAGCTAGCGCAAGCTTCTCGCGGTCGAAATCAATTCCGAGCACTTTACATCCGTGGGCGCGCAGAAGTTGTACCGCAAGCAACCCGATCAAACCAAGCCCCGTAACGACAACGTATTCACCGAGTGTGGGTGAGGCAAGGCGTATCCCTTGGAGAGCTATTGCCCCAAGCACGGTAAAGCAGGCTGCCTCATCGGAAACACTCGGAGGCACAAGCGCGCAAAGGTTGGCAGGCACGACCACCATTTCGGCGTGCTTTCCGTTGGACGCCACCCGGTCGCCGACCTTGAAGCCTGTGACGCCCGCTCCGATACCCACGACAACGCCAACATTGGCATACCCCATGGGAATCGGCAGATCGAGCTTGCTCCTTACTGCCGCGACGGTTGCAGCCAGACCGTCGGTCTTCGCCTTCGCAAGCACCATACGAACCTTGTCCGGTTGCTGCCGAGCCTTGTCGATAAGGTTTGCCTTCCCAAATCCGATCAGCATACGCTCCGTACCCGCCGAAAGAAGGCTATGCGTCGATCGGATCAGCAGGCAGCCCGGACGTAGGGCCGGACACGGAACCGAAGCAACCTCGGTGCTACCGTCCTTGAGTGACTGCAATACTTGCCTCATAAGTGATAAAACCTATTCAACTACGTTTTTACCCGCATGCCGTGCCGTGCGTCCACAATGCTTGAGGACTCGCGATTATTGGACGTTATCGAGGAATGCACGGCACCATAGTTCGATGGAGAGCAGAGCAAAGATGGTATAACTTGCGTCCCGTTTACCTGAGTAGTTGAGCTCCACGAGCCGTCGAACCCGTTGAGGACAAAACAATCCACGCCGTTTCAGGCTCTCATCAGAGAGAACATCCCCTATTATTTCGCGCAATTCACCGGCCACCCACTTGCGCAGTGGAGCACCAAATCCAGTTTTTTTTCTATAGATAATCCTTTTTGACAGCTTGTCCTCCATTGCCTTCTTCAAGACCCACTTCCCCGTCGATCCTCTCTGCTTGTATCGAACGGGAATTCCGGCAGCAAAATTTACCAAATCCAGGTCAAGGAAAGGCACTCGGACTTCTACGCCGGCCGCCATAGACATTTTGTCGGTGTAAAGGAGATTGTGGTCCGCTAAAAAATAACGTTGCTCCAATAGCAGCATTTGCTCAATAGATGCCCCGCCAGGCCATACTTCCTCAAGAAATCGAACCATAGGGTCTGTAGCAGCATCCGCCTCTAGGGCCGCGTGTACATGATCGGAATAAAGCTCAAATAATTCGGCTTCTCGATACCACAAGAAATAGTTTGCAGCCCGCTGGCCACCGTCAAGCTGCGCGCCGCGCAAAAGCTTGCCCAGTCGCCGCCCCGGAGAACCGAAGAACATAAATTTTTCCGCTGCGCCATCTAACTGCGCTCGCACGGAACTTGGCAGCCAGGCCCACCATGGTTCCAACGCGGCGGCTCGATGTCTTCGATAGCCCGTAAATAGGTCGTCTCCACCAGCACCTGACAGAAGTACTTTAATCCCAGCCCGCCTCGCCGCCTCACTTATATAAAGAACGTTGAGAGGCGCTGGATCCCCTAGTGGCTCGTCGAGTTGATAGACCATCCGCGGCAACATATCCGCCAAACCTAGTGAATCCACGTCAACAATGTGGAGTGGAACCCCTAGATCCTTCGCCACGTGTCTCGCAAACGGCAAATCGTCTTCAAATCCCGCGTCTTGGCCGTCTTTGGTTCGAATAGTGAAGCATTGAATATCTGGATTTACTTCTCTTGCAAAAGCAACTACTGCGCTCGAATCCAATCCACCGGAAAGGAACGCTCCAATTGGAACATCCGAGACCATTTGCCTACGAACAGCCTGCTCCAGCCGCGCTGCAACACCAAGCGTGAGATCAACGGGCGCTTCGGTGTGCGCGCTCATCGGGCGCGGTGTCGGCAAACGGTACCAAGTGGCGTGTCGCTTTATCTCCCCTCCTCGTATGATCAAAAGGTCACCTGGAGGAAGCTTTCTAACCGCCTTGAAAGGCGTACCCTCCCCGGGACACCACAATAACGCCAGGTAACGATGAATCGACGAGAGGTCAAGCTGCTTCTCGCCCCTCAAAAATGGGAATAGCGCCTTGATCTCACTGGCGAAAGCAACGCCCCGCTTTGTAGTCAAATAGTAAAGCGGCTTAACTCCGAGTGCATCTCTGGCCAACAATAGGGTTTGTGTGCGTCCGTCCCAGATCGCAAAGGCAAAGATGCCATTAAGGCACTCGAGCATCGCGAGCCCCTGCCTCAAGTACAAATTGAGAAGCACCTCCGTATCCGATGCGCCACTAAAGACAACGCCGTCGGCCTCAAGATCGCGTCTTATTTCTTTGTAGTTATATATCTCCCCATTAAAGACAACTGCAACTTGCCCACCCGCCCCAAGCATCGGTTGATGCCCGGCAGACGACACGTCTAGTATAGAGAGCCGCACATGCCCCAAGGCTACACCCGCCTCTGCACGACAGAATCGCCCCGCGTCGTCTGGGCCGCGGTGCTTTATCCGCTCTAGTGCGTCCTCAATGTCAGCCGCATCGAACCCTCCACTAAATCCAACAATGCCGCACATCGCATCACCTTAGTAAAACGTGACTCTAAACAAAAGCCGTTTCTGCGAGCGCCGCGTAAATTCGCCACCCGACGGGACTAAACTACTACCCGAGGGCACCTTTGCAACGGCGGCGCATCATCATCTGCGGATAGGTGTATCTGCAATCTTTGAGTCCCCCAAAATAATGCCTCAACGATGATGGAGCCCTCATCAGCAGATAAAGCACTACACAAGATTCGAATGCGATTACTGGCAACAACTTCCGCAAAGTTCCGCGCCGTCGGTCAGACATCATTACCAACATGCGATTCCTGAAGATCTGCCGCTGATACCACGCCGGCTTCTGAAAGATCCGTTCCTTATGTCCGACAGATCCTGAACCCAAGTGCTCGACACGAATAGCCGGTACGTGAAGAAGCGTGCGGCCAGCGGTCAAAAACCTTAACCATAGATCGGCGTCTTCATAGCCAGAGTGAAACGCCTCCTCGAACAATTGCCCGTTTATTGCAAGCAGCCTCAAGGCTGCACTACGACCGATGATGCAGCATCCATACGCAAGTTCGGACTGCCTCACGCGCCCGTTTGTCGAGCGATAGCGGGGCCTATAGAAAAGCCCGAATTTGCCCGTTCCGGATTCGCCCGCTTTCTCCCGAGCGAAATTGCATCCATATTGAAAAATTGCTGGAGAAAAGGCATCAGCCTCCGGCCAGGCTTCGGCAGCAGCACGGACCTGGCTTAGAAAATCGCTTGCAAAAGTAAGATCCTGATTTGCAAAAACGACTACATCGCCCTTGGCTTGCCTAAAGCCAATATTCATCCCCCCAGAAAAACCTAAATTTCGAGGATTAAACACAACAGAGCAGCTATTTTTTTCAGCGATTGTTTTTAGCGTCTGTGAAGAACCGTCGGACGAAGCGTTGTCGATTAGGATTAATTCGTCGCCTGCGTCCAACTGAAACAAGAGCGAGTTAATGCATGCTTCAATCGTGTCGCTACCGTTCCAATTAAGAACGACGATGGACACGTTCACGGCATTCGCACTCATCTACCTACCGCTTACGTTGACGCCAACAAAGACCGGCTGCTTGACCGATGATGCAGCTGCGAGCAGTAAAACAACGTAAATGTGGAAATATACTGATGAATAAATCGAATTCGTGCCACCAGCCAAAACGAGGGCAACCATTCCGCCAGTCGCCCCCGCTATTACCGTAGCGCTATCAGTAGCCCGCGCAACCCGTATTAAGCGTCCAAGATGCCAAGTTAGCAGAACAAAATTGAGAAATAAGATCATGCCTACAATAGGTCCGAGTTTCACGACTAAGTTAACGTATTCCAGCTCCACGATATATGGTCGCGGCAGCCAAGGTTCGTACCCTTCATAGGCAGGATCGAATGCACCCAGCCCCGATCCGAAGAGGGGATTGCGATCGAACATACGCATCAGCATCGCAAGCTGATCTTTCCTGTACTGCAATCCCTCGTCAAACGTGGAAGTACCACTCCAAGCACCGAAGGCCACCGCAGCGTCGTCACGCGCCATCGCACCCACGAAAAACGCCGCGCACGCCGCGATCGAAACAACCCCCAGAACGCGTAGCGCTACGCCGGCCGGCCGCAATGCGACGGTAAGGAAAAACAAGCCTCCCACGAAACCAATGTAATATCCCCTCGTGTTAGATAGAACTAGCCCTATAAGCGCCATAAGAAAAACTATCGCGCCCAACCTCCATTCGGCCCCAGCTCGCCCATTCATGAGGTATGCCATTCCAAGCATTGCCAATGGTAAATAAGCGAACGAAAACTTAACAGAGTATCGCCAATCCAGCCCCACTCCAGACAATGCATTGAGACAAATTACGATTGCGTACTTAGTCGCCACTATAGCGCCAACGAGGATTACGATGCGACGTAACGCGTTTACAGCATAGATATGCCCACAACTGACCAGCGCGAAAAGTACGACGTATACTGCGGAGTATGCCGCGTCGCCAACAACAAATGAAAAGTCGTTGCCCTGCACTACTCCGACTACCACGCCGTACGCGGACGTCATAAGGAACAACAATACGAACGTAGCTATTTGACGAGGCACCTTCGGCTGCCCCACTAATGCTGCTACCGCACCGCAAACGATCATTACCCCAATCAAGCTCACGAGCACCAGGTTCGTCCAACGCGCCACACCCGGAAACAGTTCTCGAAGTTCAAAGCCGCGCACTACCAGAGGATCTTTGGAGATATCAATCGCTCCAACGACCATTATTGTCCAAAGCGCTTTCCAGGCATAAACGGCCGTTGGCTTGGACGGCGTTCCGGACATCAAATCACGCATTGATCTCGTTACCGATTACCCCAACGACCCTCTCGGTTGCGCGGCCATCTGGAATGTGAACGAAATCGTGCAACAATTTTCGCCTAGCCTCTTTTTTTCGATCTAAAAGCCTCTCGACAAGGAATGGCTGGAGCGAAATATCCAACAAACGACGAAGATCCTCAGCGCTGCGTGCCACAAGCGTCGCGCCACTCTCTGTGTATATAGGGTCTATTCCACTGCCCGGATAGTCCACTGATATTACGACCCGTCCGCAATACAGCGCTTCCAGCATAGACGTTGAACTGATAGATAAAAAAACATCGCAGTCGCGTATGAGGGTTCTAATATCGTCGGTGGGCTGAGCAAGAATCAAACGTGGATACGCCGCACAGAGGCCTCGTAGCATTCCGGGCGCCTGACTTGGATGAGGCTTGACTACGATTTTCGCGTCTAAATGTGAGAGCGCGAATACTATGTCGGACGTCATGCGTCGATAGATTTCCTCCGAGGCAAAGGCGCCCTCGTAAAACGGCTGCGACGCAAAGACAACAGTTTTGCGAGCGCCACTACGTGGCCTATGTGTATAGCCATAAAGTACATCGAAACCCGGCGGCCCGGTTACCGTAATCGCTTCCGGTGAGACGCCTTGGTCCACTAGGACAGCCTTTGCGCCGTCACCCATGCACGCCACTTTGCTGCAAGCTAAATACAGCCACTCGGGATAATGCACTGAAGCAAGCCCCTGCTGGATCAACAGCGTCGGAATATTGGCTTGTTTGGCGACAAGAATGAAGCTTCTTGTCTTATAGTCAACATCATCCGCAGCAATGACTAGCTTGGGCGGCATCGCACCGAATATGCGTTCGGCCACCACCACATAACGGATGATCCTCGGCAGATCCCTCCAAAAAATCCAGTAAAGCTGCTGAAACAAACCTGGCGACGATGTTGTCGATCTACGAATACAATCCGCCGCAACATAAGAAAACGCCCTGCAAATCAAAAAGAACAGCTTCGCCGCAACCGCCACTGCACCAATATAAAATAATTGGCGTGGGATCCCGGGTGTTTGCAAGTTAGGCGAGTCTGATACGACGTTGACATCGTAATTTTGTGAAATAAGGTGTTCAACTACTGGCCGAAGAACAGTCTCGTAGTGATGCCTGGTAAATCCGAGTACTAAGACATTGCTCCTTGAGCGCGATGCTAACCGCACTCCAGGGCGATTCATCTTGGCCACGACCAACGGACGCAGCCAAGAGATGAGGCAAGCTAGGACGGATGAAATCGGAAGAAATGTACAAATCAGACGTGCACCCACCCCGACACGCCGCTCGACCATTGATAACCTGTAAAGAACTGCTGTGGGTGACACCACATCCCATAAATTAGTCCCAGATCGAGTCTTGAGATAGGAGCCGACGCACTGCCGCTCGCTGATCTTAACTGCGCCTAGCTTCCGAAGAAGTTGGGTCGCAACTCTTAAATGATTCGCTCGACCGCCCACGGCGCACTATCGCTCCGACTTTTCCCGCTCAAGATCTGCATTCACCATTATCTTGACCAACTGTTTGAAGCGCACACTTGGCTCAAACGCAAGCTTCGCTTTAGCCTTTTCATAATTGCCGATTAGCACTGCAGTCTTCGTAGGCCGAAGCAGGCTTGGAGATGATTTGACGTAGCGCGCTGCCTCGAGCCCAACATTTGCGAATGCCTCGTTTACAAACTCTTCCACCGAGTGCGCCTCACCTGTTGCAATAACAAAGTCGTCGGGTGACTCTTGCTGAAGCATCTTCCAAGCGGCAAGCATAAAGTCAGGCGCGTAACCCCAGTCAATACGCGCAGACAGGTCACCCAGAACCAACTCTCTCTGACTGCCGACCGCTATACGGGCAACCGCTTGAGTAATTTTGCGCGTGACATACTCGGGCGTCCGCCGTGGCGATTCATGGTTGTAGAGAATACCTACAGATGCGTGAATTCCGAACGTCTCACGATAATACCGAGTAACGTAATACGCGAAAGTCTTTGCGACCGCATACGGGCTGCGCGGGTCAAAAGGCGTGGACTCGTCTTGGAGAGGCGAGTTGGTCAACCCAAACATATTAGATGTGCAGGGCTGAAAATACCTAATTGACGGATTGACTATGCGAATAGTCTCCAGAATCCTCGCAACGGCCCCCCCCGTTATATTGGAGGAATAATCCACCATGTCGTAACTCCAAGCGACATGATCTTGGTCCGCTTCATTATAGATTTCATCCGGGAATACTTCAGAGACAATACGGAAGATCGAAGTCGCGTCTGCCAAGTCCCCTCGGTGAAGGAAGAAAGTCTTCTGATAGACTTCGCCGTCATCAATCAAGTGCCTTATGTTTACCGTGTTTCCGGTAGCTGACTTGCGAATTAAGCCATGAACCTCGTATCCCTTGGCTAAAAGAAGCTCCGTGAGGTAGCTGCCGTCCTGACCTGTCACACCTAAAACAAGCGCTTTCTTTTTTGAGGTACTCATATCAGTTGTTCGCTTTTATCTTCGAAACCTTCTCTGCCCCGAGTAATCGAGACGAAAACCTTTTAGGAAGTGTCGTTGCCCACTTCCAATCATCGCTTTGACAATCAAGTCTGATGGAAGGCGCCGCTCCGATCTCCACCCCAAATACCATACTAACCGTGTGATATTCACCGACATCAAAGGCGTTGCGGTCAAACCTATCCTCATAGACACCCATAAATACGGGGCCAGCGGCCTCCACCCCCACTTCTTCCCTCATTTTCCGTGACACCGCGTCCAAGAGCGTCTCGCCATGATGCACTCGTCCGCCGACAACCCACCACTCGCCCGCGAGCGGCTCGTTCTTTCGGCGTACTAGCAGATAGCGACCGGACGGATTGCGAATAACAACATCCACGCACGCGATCGGGACTGAGCGCAGTATTGTTCGGTACAACTCCTCTTCAATAATCATGAGACGACTCTAAACTCTGGCAAGGGGACAATAAATTTACCTCCCCTTCGGCGCCACTCCACTTCCCGATCATAGAATTCGTCAAAGAACGCCCAAGGCAAAACCAAAAAGTAGTCCGGTTGCTCCTTTCTCGCGTCTTCCTCGGACACGATCGGAATCCAGGTTCCTACGGTATATTTCCCCCACTTTTCCGGGCTGCGTTCAGCAGCGGCCGTTATCAGCGTTCGGTCTAAGCCATAATATTGAAGAATGACGTTCCCTTTGGTCGATGCGCCGTAAACATAAACCTTCTTTCCCTGCGCAACGACGCTCCTTATAAATTCAACACACGCATTCTTATTGCTGTCTATACGCTCTTTGAACGCTATCAGATCTGCAATGTTCGTATTTTCCTCTAGCGCTATAGATCCAGTCTTCTGATGACGGGCGAATATACGGTAACTCCCGCCGTTCACGTTATTCTCTTCAATTTTGAAGATCTCAAGACCGTTCCGCTCAAACATGAACTTCAAAGACTTTAAAGAATAATACTCAATATGCTCGTGGCAGATATTGCCAAGATCGTTCTGCTTCAACATCGAGGCGAGGCACATCAGCTGGGATATAAAGATCCCATCAGGCGCAAGAACGGCTGCGATATCGGCAATAAACGAGTTGGGATCCTCGAGGTCATAGAACATACCAAGCGCAGTCACGACCTTCGCTTTCCCGATTCCCCAAATCTCGGCATGTCTTAAATAAGAAGCTTGCGACCAAAAATCGTGAATTACATATTGCGTCTTCGCTTTCAAGAGCGGGACTAAGTTATTCGCTGGCTCACACCCGACCCTCACTAGCCCTTCCCGTTCATAGGCGGCGAGCATTGTGCCGTCGTTAGCCCCGATGTCGAGAACAACATCCCCGGGAAATAAAGACACCATAGACTCCGCGACGGATGCCACTTCGGCTAGCGCCCGTCGCATGGTTTCGGTTACGCCGGAACGATACCAATAGTGACGCGAATACAAGAGTTCTTGGGGGGCGGTGTGACGTAGCTGAATTAACGTACATCTTTCGCAGAAAACCAGATCCAAAGGCGCCCGCCGGGACTGCGTTGGGTCTGGCATTGGAACAAAGTCGTTGATGTACTGGTTTCCTAAGCTAAAAAGATCGGTTAGTGGCGAATGGCCACACAGTCGACAGTTAGTATGCTGTACAACATCCATCTTATTCGCCCTTTATCCTGTAGTTTTTAATTAGATGCCAACGCACGCTGGAGAATGAAACTTAGGGACTCCTCGGCGACTTTTTCCCAGCTGAATTGCCTGTTCCAGGCGAGGCCTGCCCTGACATACGCGTCGCGCGATTCCTCGGACGACAGGGCTGTTCGTAAGCAATGCGACGTCGCCTCAACGCTCGTTGGGTCATCCACGACGAAGCCATGCCCGCCTATCGTGTCGCGAAGCAACTCTGACGTCATAACGGGAGTCCCGCATTGCATCGCCTCTTTGAGCAAGAGCGTTTCACCGTCAACATCCGAAGTGCTGACAAATAACTTCGCATTTTGGTAAAACGAAACCAGATCTTCTTCTGGAACCCATTCAATCCGCGATCCACGTCCGCTTTGCACAAGGGGCGCCATCAATGCATCAATGTCTATACGGGGATGGGTTCTGTTCCTACCCGCTACGACCAAACCCACGTCCGGAAAGTCGTGTTTTATCTTTTTGAAAGCCTCTATGAGCACGTCAACGTGGCGGCGATTATGGATCGCTCCGACAGAAAAAATATATTTTTCTGGGAGTCGATATTTTTCCAATCGACGTCTACCCTCGCCAGGATCATCGGCAATCGTAAACTTTGGGTCTGCGGCCAAGTGCACAGTCAATATTTTTTCAGGCGGGATAGCATAAAATTTTTCTATTTGGCTTGCGTCAAAATCGGAACAAGTAACAACGCCCTTCGCTCTGACACAAGACCATCTCGAAAAAAAACCAAGTGATATTTTTTCCGACAACGTGTAGTGACTTGGATGAGTCGAATAAGAAATATCCCACGCACCGATGATTGCTGGGATTTTCATTAACAGCGGGGCGGAATACCAAGTGGCAAAGAAAATATCGATGCAGTCTTTCCCCAACAGCCGCGGTAGCAGGAGTTGCTCGGCAACTATTCGGCGCTTTTTCAAAAAGCTCGCGCCACCGATTACTTTTTTACGGTATTGCGGAAAGCGCAGACAGGGAACATCTGGGACTGAGTTTTGGAAGTAAAGCGTAATTTCGTGGTCAATTCCCTTGTTACCCCAGAGCTCCAATACATGCTTTAGATAGGATGCAACTCCACCGTGGGGCCACTCCAGACAACGGGCGTCGATTCCGATTCTCATTGCAGACCTACCTTTTCACCCCGTAAATCATGAGACCAATACCAACCCATCGCTTCCACCACCATTCCGCTTCGTTAAACGCCCGCCAATCGACCATATGGTTTCTTAGCCAAGCCGTATACTTCATTTGAAGCGAACGCGGCAACGCTAAAGTCGGGAATGGAGTTACGTATTTCCCTTCAATGCTACATAACCCCGCCATCCGACATCCTTCAATATAGCGCGCAAGACCAACTCGGCTCACGCCGTATTGCGCCGGGATCAGCGACGTCGGGACCCAACACATTTTAGTTAGGCTATGAGCCAGCGTGCGCTCAATGTCCGCGAGTGACTGAATACTAAACTTTCTTGGTACAATGTTCGCAGCAAAAACGCCACCTCGCTTTAGCTTCTTAGCCATCGCTTGTATCGGAATAGACGGGTCCTCGAAAAACTCTAGTACGCCGCCGGAATAAACAACGTCAAATGAATCATCGGCTAGTGGCATTGACAGTATGTCGCCCAGAACGAATGTACCCGACATACCTTCTTTTTTGAATTTCTCCTCGGCATAGGCTATGGCGGATTCCGATCTATCGAGAAGGGTTGCCTCAAACCCGTAGCGACTCATAAACCGGGAGAACACGGCCGACCCTGCCCCACATTCGAGAATAGATGCCCCTCGACCGAAGCAACGTAGTTTCTCAAGCCATTGCTCTAAACAGACCCTCCAAGCTATGGAGGACCAGCTATCAAGCGTGTTGAGTTGATCGAATATGTCGTCACTTTTCGCAGCCCAGAATTCGTCCCAATCACCAGGTTTCATACTACCTACCAAGAATGACAGATTTCAACGTAGAGACGACTGTTTCCACTTGTTCGTTAGTCAGGGAGACACTGGAGGGAAGATATAAGCCTTGCTTAGCAATGCGTTCAGTCACTTGATATGACAGTGTTTTGTCAAGCCGAACGTAAGGCTGCAAGGCTGGCTGCTGATGCAGTCCGTGGAAAAAGGCACGACAACCAATGCCGCTTTCGCCAAGCTTGGACATCACGGTAGCCGCATTTAGCCCTACTGCTTCATCAATAACGACGCAATACATCCAATAAACCATCTTCGCCCATGGCAGCTCGGTCTGCGTTTGCACGCCAGGTACGCTAGAAAGAAGCTCCCTGTAGTACTCACCGAGCTCGCGCTTTTTCGCGACGAACTCCTCAATTCGCTCGAGCTGCGCGACACCAACCGCCGCCTGCAGACTCGTCATCCGATAATTGTTTCCAAGGTCTGTATGATAGAAACGCCTCTCCGGACGAAAACACAGGTTTCGGTAGTAGCGCGCGCGCTCAGCAAATTCGTCGTTAGATGTAACGACCATCCCCCCCTCACCAGTGGTGATAATTTTATTTGCGTAAAACGAAAATGCGGCGATGTCGGCAATCGCTCCGCATTTTTTCCCCTTGTATTCACCCCCATGCACTTGGGCGGCGTCCTCAAGAACATACACGTTATGCTTCTTTGCGACCGACGTGATCGCGTCCATGTCCGCCGGGTGGCCGTACATGTGAACTGCCATAATGGCTTTTGTACGGCTAGTGATCGCCGCCTCAAGGCTCTCCGAGTCAATACACCAAGTGTCCGGGCAGACGTCGACAAGCACCGGCACCGCACCAAGCCGAATTACGGCGATCGCGCATGAAATAATAGTGAAGGCAGGAACAATTACTTCGTCCCCTGCCTGTACTCCCAATGCGAACAGCGCAGTCTCTAACGCAACTGTTCCATTACAGACTGCCACGCCATAGCGGGCGCCCAGATAGTCAGAAAACGAATCCTCAAATTTCTTGACAAATGGCCCATCGGAGGATATCCACCCCGACGCGATACATTGCCTTACAAGCTCCTCCTCCCGCCGACCAAGCGCAGGCTCACATACCGGTAGCATCCGCACTCTCCTTCTTGTGTTCAAACCTTTCCTTGTCGAAATCCCCAGCGTATGGGCCGTTCTTTACCTCAAAAATTGAACTATTTTTCAACAATTCAAACCTATGCCCACCCGGGCTTTCTGTCTGTTCGGTGCGCTGCCTACGGCCCTTGAAAATCCGAGCCTGAGACTTTATTCGCACCCCCGGGCGTACTAATAACCGCATCAGGTCTCCAAGGTGTGTAGCCTCTAGTTACGTAGAACAATGTAGATAAGGGAAGTCGGCAA
>Ga0255276_1000033_pt1 | contig 13810 bp, 10 predicted proteins | sample AtltaT_8_FD_183692 | JGI IMG/M metagenome (GOLD analysis project Ga0255276, IMG submission 183692) | Metatranscriptome of freshwater microbial communities from Altamaha River, Georgia, United States - Atl_UVDOM_RepB_8h (Metagenome... | ecosystem: Environmental > Aquatic > Freshwater > River...
AAAAAATCATATATCGCGAAACGTGAATCGATCTTCAGAAGCTCCTGTATTCCAGAATAAAAAAGGCAATGCTGTTGGCAGAAGGCAGGTTTATGATTTGGTCAATGCTGCGTTGAGTTTAATAACAACTCAGAAGAAAAAAAGTCCACACGTTCTTCGTCACACCTTTGCTACACACTTGTTGAACAATGGAGCCGGATTGAATCATGTTAAAGAGCTTTTAGGACATAGCAGCCTGGCTTCAACTCAAGTTTACACACATTTGAGCAGCGAAAGATTAAAAAGTATACACAAACAATTACATCCAAGAAATCAATCATAATAAAGGAGGAATTATGCAGATAACTATTCAAAGCATTCATTTCGATGCAGATCAAAAATTATTAGAATTCATTGAAGAAAAAGCTCAGAAATTAAATACGCTTCACCCTTTAATTCACAAGATTGAAGTAGCTTTAAAATTAGATAAAAGCAGCAACCACGAAAATAAAATTGCCGAATTTGCAGTGAAAATTCCAGGGTCAGAGTTGTTTGCAAAAAAACAATGCCGTAGTTTTGAAGAAGCTATAGACACCTCTATTGACGCGCTAAAAAAGCAATTAGAAAGAAGTAAGGAGAAATAAATTTTTCCAACTTTTTGCAATTCTAAAAAAGTTCACTACATTTGCACCCCTATTTTACGGAATAGGGGTTTGTTTTTGTAGTTCTTTGACAACGAAAATGCATGTAAAATGCCGGTGTAGCTCAGCTGGCCAGAGCAGCTGATTTGTAATCAGCTGGTCGGGGGTTCGAATCCCTCCACCGGCTCTTAGAATTGGGGAGATACTCAAGTGGCCAACGAGGACAGACTGTAAATCTGTTGGCATCCGCCTTCACAGGTTCGAATCCTGTTCTCCCCACTACTTTAATGCAGTGGGTACACAAGCCAAAGGTTAAAAAGCGGGAGTAGCTCAGTTGGTAGAGCATTAGCCTTCCAAGCTAAATGTCGCGAGTTCGAGCCTCGTCTCCCGCTCTACTTTCCTTACTAGCCGTTGTAGCTCAGGGGTAGAGCACTTCCTTGGTAAGGAAGAGGTCACGGGTTCAATTCCCGTCAACGGCTCTAAACCTCCTAATTTACTTGCTTATTCGTTTTACGAGATTTACAATTTTAATGAGTTAATTACAACTGAATAATAAACACAAAAAAAACAACTGAAAATGGCTAAAGAATCATTTGACCGTTCCAAACCACACGTGAATATTGGAACTATCGGTCACGTAGACCATGGAAAGACTACGTTGACTGCTGCCATTACAACTGTATTGGCAAACCAAGGTTTGGCTGAAAAGCGTGACTTCTCCTCTATCGACAATGCTCCAGAAGAGAAAGAGCGTGGTATCACCATTAACACAGCACACGTTGAGTATGCTACCGCTAACCGTCACTATGCGCACGTTGACTGTCCAGGTCACGCTGACTACGTGAAGAACATGGTTACTGGTGCTGCACAGATGGACGGTGCAATTTTGGTAGTTGCTGCTACTGACGGACCAATGCCACAAACTCGTGAGCACATCCTTTTAGGTCGTCAGGTAGGAGTTCCACGTATCGTTGTATTCATGAACAAAGTGGACATGGTAGACGATCCAGAATTATTGGAATTAGTAGAAATGGAAATTCGTGAGTTATTATCATTCTATGAGTATGATGGTGACAACACTCCTATTATCAAAGGTTCTGCTTTGGGAGCTTTAAATGGCGAGCCAAAGTGGGTTGACACTGTAGTTGAATTAATGGCTGCTGTTGACAGCTGGATTCCAATTCCTCCTCGTGATACTGATAAGCCATTCTTGATGTCAGTTGAAGACGTGTTCACGATTACTGGTCGTGGTACAGTTGCAACTGGTCGTATTGAGCGTGGTGTAATCAACACAGGTAATGAAGTAGATATCATTGGTTTTAATGAAGAGAAATTGAAATCTACTTGTACTGGGGTTGAAATGTTCCGTAAGATTCTTGACCGTGGAGAGGCTGGTGACAACGTAGGATTGTTGTTACGTGGTATTGAAAAGAGCGATATCCGTCGTGGTATGGTAATTTGCGCTCCTAGCTCTATCAATCCTCACACTGAATTCAAAGCTGAGATTTACGTATTGAAGAAAGAGGAAGGTGGACGTCACACTCCATTCCACAACAAATATCGTCCTCAGTTCTATTTCCGTACAACAGACGTTACAGGTGAAATTAACCTAGACGCAGGTCGTGAAATGGTACTTCCAGGTGATAACGTATCGATTCAAGTTAAGTTGATTGCTCCTATTGCTATGGATAAAGGTCTTCGTTTCGCTATCCGCGAAGGTGGACGTACTGTAGGTGCTGGTCAGGTAACTGAAATCATCAAGTAATAAAAACTAGTCAAACAGTGGAGACGGAAGCTACCAAGTTTCTGTCTTCACTTTTGATGTTTTAAGAGAAACCCATTAAACGGGCATAGTTCAATGGTAGAATAGCGGTCTCCAAAACCGTTGATCTTGGTTCGAATCCAGGTGCCCGTGCAAAAAGAAAAAATATTATGGCTGGAATCGTTCAATTTTTCAAAGAGTCTTATGAGGAGCTTGTTTCAAAAGTAACATGGCCTTCATGGAAAGAGCTTCAAGAAAGTACCGTATTGGTGTTCGTGGCTATATTGGTGTTGGTAGTGTTCATATTCTTAATGGACTTCGCCTTTGGAAAAGGGTTGATTAAAATGTTATATGAATTCATTGCATAATTGACATGGCTGAATTAGAAAAAAAATGGTATGTCGTTCGCGCTATTAGCGGGAAGGAGAAGAAAGTGAAGGAATTCATTGAGAGTGAGATTAAAGCTCGTGGACTTCAAGATTATGTGAGTCAAGTACTAATCCCAACAGAGAAAGTATTTCAAATTCGCAACGGTAAGAAAATTTCGAAAGAAAGGAGTTACTTACCGGGCTACGTTTTAATTGAAGCGTGCCTCATAGGTGAAGTTCCTCATATCATTAAGAACGTCACCAATGTAATTGGCTTTTTAGGTGCTGAAAAAAAGGGAGAGCCTATTCCGCTTCGTTTGTCTGAGGTCAATAGAATTTTGGGTAAGGTCGACGAACTAGCTGAAAGCGGAGAAGAATTGAATATTCCATTTGTTATTGGAGAAAGTGTGAAAGTTGTCGATGGACCATTTAACAACTTCAGTGCAATTATTGAGGAGATTAATGAAGAGAAGAAAAAATTAATTGTTAGTGTGAAAATTTTTGGAAGAAAAACCCCGGTTGAGTTGGGTTATCTTCAAGTAGAAAAAGAATAAAGACGTTCGTTGCCTCAATGTAACATGAATTAATGTTACGCTTCGCTTCCCATTGAGAGCAACAACAAACAAATAAAAAACAAATAATATGGCGAAAGAAGTAGCTGGTTTTGTAAAACTGCAAATTAAAGGAGGAGCCGCCAACCCTGCGCCACCAGTAGGACCTGCATTAGGTTCTAAAGGTGTAAATATCATGGAGTTCTGTAAGCAATTCAATGCTAGAACTCAAGATAAAGCTGGGAAAGTGTGTCCGGTTTTAATTACTGTATACAAAGACAAGAGCTTTGATTTTGTAATTAAGACTGCTCCGGCCGCCGTTCAACTTTTAGACGCTGCAAAGGCCAAGAATGGCGCTGCAGAACCTAATCGTCAGAAGGTAGGAAGCGTATCTTGGGAACAAGTACGCGCTATTGCAGAAGACAAGATGCCTGATTTGAATTGCTTTACCATTGAATCTGCTATGAGCATGGTTGCTGGTACTGCAAGAAGTTTAGGTATTCAAGTAACCGGTGAACGTCCTTTCTAATCTAAAGAGGTAAAAAGAAATGGGAACCCTCAGTAAAAAAATGAAAAATGCTTTAACGCAGTACGACAACACCAAGTCCTATGTACTGTCTGAAGCAGCATCAATTGTGAAGAAAATTTCGAACACAAAATTTGATGCATCTGTGGATCTTGCCGTTCGCCTCGGAGTGGACCCGAAGAAATCCAATCAAATGGTACGTGGCACTGTATCTCTTCCTCACGGAACAGGTAAAGATGTTCGCGTTTTAGTTTTATGTACTCCTGATAAGGAAGCTGAAGCTAAAGCTGCTGGTGCAGACCATGTTGGATTATCCGAGTACATTGACAAGATAAAGGGCGGATGGACCGATGTTGACGTTATCATTACCACTCCAAGCGTAATGGGCCAAGTTGGAGCTCTAGGTCGTATCCTCGGACCACGAGGATTAATGCCTAATCCAAAGACTGGAACTGTTACGATGGAAGTAGGAAAAGCTGTTACAGAAAAGAAAGCTGGAAACATTGATTTCAAAGTAGACAAAGCGGGTATTGTTCATGCAAGTATTGGTAGAGTATCTTTTGATGCCGACAAACTTGCGGAAAATGCGAGCGAATTGGTTTCTACTTTAGTTAAGTTAAAGCCTTCTGCTGCTAAAGGTACTTATTTGAGAAGCATTTATATGTCTAGCACAATGAGTCCTAGTGTTCAAATTGAAACTAAATCAGTGAGCTAATCGCTGGTATAACCGGAAAGTACTTTATGACAAAAGATCAAAAGAACGCGGAAATTGTTGAGATTGTTGAGATGTTGAGCAACGCCTCTATTCTCTACATTGCCGACACGTCTTCCTTAAATGCCGAAGCTACCAGCAATTTGCGTCGTGAATGCTTCAAGCAAAACATTTCACTTCGAGTGGTTAAGAATACCCTCTTGAAGAAAGCTATGGAACGCATTGAAGGTACGGACTATAGTCCGTTGTATGAAGCTCTGCATGGCAACAGCGCCATTATGACTTCTACCATCGCGAATGCCCCAGCTCGACTAATTAAGGATTTCAGAAAATCGGGTGATAAGCCTGCATTGAAAGGTGCACTCATCCAAGAGGATTGCTACGTTGGTGATCATCTACTTGATACTCTTGTTGCAATTAAGAGCAAAGAAGAGTTGATTGGAGATATTATTGGCTTGCTTCAGTCTCCTGCAAGAAATATCATTGCAGCGTTACAAGCAAAAGCAGAAAAATCCGAAACAGCGCCAGAAGAACAAAGCGCATAATTTGTTCAATTTAAAGAAACGTTATAAAATCAAATAAAATGGCAGATTTGAAAGCTATGGCAGAAAGCCTAGTTAACCTAACAGTAAAAGAGGTTAACGAATTAGCCACTATTTTAAAAGACGAGTATGGAATTGAGCCAGCTGCTGCTGCAGTGGTTATGGCTGCTCCAGGTGCAGGTGGTGCTGCTGCAGAAGAGAAAACATCATTTGATGTTGTTCTAACTGACGCGGGTGCAAACAAACTTGCAATCGTTAAATTAGTGAAAGATCTAACTGGTCTTGGCTTGAAAGAAGCAAAAGACGTGGTAGATAAAGCTCCATCACCTTTGAAGAGCGGTGTTACGAAAGACGAAGCTAACGCTTTGAAAACACAACTTGAAGAAGCAGGAGCAAAAGTTGAGATCAAATAAGATTCAATGATAACAGTTTAGGCCTTCTGAGGAAGGCCTAAACTTGTTTATTTTTGCCAGCGAAAAGTCGTTGGCGCTCGTGTGTTAGGAATTTTAACCTCTAAAATTAAATACTTTGGCAACGCTAAAGCAATCATCAAATCGGACTAATTACAGTTCCGCGAAAAATTTTTACGATTACCCGGATTTTCTTGAAATCCAGCTGGCCTCGTTTAAAGAATTTTTCCAATTAGAAACTAACCCTGAAAACAGAGTTTCAGAGGGTTTATTTAAAGTATTCGCTGAAAACTTCCCAATTACTGATACTCGAAATCAGTTCGTATTGGAGTTTCTAGATTACTTCATTGACCCTCCAAGATACACTATTGACGAGTGTATTGAACGCGGCCTCACTTACAGTGTGCCGCTTAAAGCAAAATTAAAATTGTATTGTACTGACCCGGAACACGAAGACTTTGAAACCATTGTTCAAGATGTTTACCTCGGTACCATCCCTTATATGACTCCTCAGGGATCATTCGTAATCAATGGAGCTGAACGTGTAATTGTTTCTCAATTGCACCGCTCCCCTGGCGTATTCTTCGGACAGAGTCGCCACGCGAATGGAACCAAACTATACAGCGCTCGAATTATTCCATTCAAGGGATCGTGGATCGAGTTCGCAACGGATATCAATAACGCTATGTACGCGTACATTGACCGAAAGAAAAAATTACCCGTAACCACCCTTCTCCGTGCTATAGGCTACGAAACCGATCGTGAGATTTTAGAAATCTTCAACCTTGCGGAAGAAGTGAAAGTATCAAAAGCAGGTCTTACTCGTGTAGTGGGTAGAAAACTTGCAGCACGTGTTTTGAAAGTGTGGATTGAAGATTTCGTTGACGAAGACACTTCAGAAGTAGTATCTATTGAGAGAAATGAAATGATTCTAGACCGAGACACAGTTTTAGAAGACCATCATATTGACCTCATTGTAGAAAGCGGTTGCAAAGTAGTTGTGTTGCATAAAGAAGAATCAAGCTCTGCTGACTTCACCCTCATTCACAATACTCTTCAAAAAGATACCACCAATTCAGAAAAAGAAGCGGTTGAATATATCTACCGTCAATTGCGAAACGCAGAACCACCAGATTTAGAAACTGCTCGCGGTGTAATAGATAAACTCTTCTTCTCAGAACAACGTTATGATCTCGGTGAAGTAGGAAGATTCCGTATCAACAGAAAACTAGGACTCAATGTTGATGGAAATCAACGCACACTTACCAAAGAAGATATTCTAAGCATCATCAGCTACCTCATTGAATTGGTTAATTCAAAATCTGAAGTAGATGACATTGATCACTTGTCGAACCGTCGTGTTCGCACAGTTGGTGAGCAACTTTACAATCAATTCGCAGTTGGATTAACTCGTATGGCACGCACCATTCGTGAACGTATGAACGTTCGTGATAACGAGGTATTCACTCCTATTGACTTAATTAACGCAAAAACACTGAGCTCAGTTATTAATTCATTCTTCGGAACGAATCAGCTATCTCAGTTCATGGATCAAACCAACCCTCTCTCAGAAGTAACTCACAAGCGCCGTATGTCGGCCCTTGGTCCTGGCGGTCTTTCTAGAGAGCGCGCAGGATTCGAGGTTCGTGACGTACACTACACGCATTATGGACGTTTGTGTACTATTGAAACTCCGGAAGGTCCGAATATCGGTCTTATTTCATCACTTTGTGTTTACGCAAAAATTAATAAACTTGGATTCATTGAAACCCCATATCGTAAAGTTCAAAACGGAAAGGCAGATATGGCCAATGACGGCGTAATCTATTTAACTGCGGAAGACGAAGACAATAAGAGCATTGCTCAAGCAGTAGCAGAACTTGATGAAAAAGGTAACTTCCTTACTGAACAAGTAAAAGCGCGTAACGAAGGTGATTTCCCATTGATTTCTCCAAAAGAAATCGCATACATGGACGTAGCACCAAATCAGATTGCATCTATTGCAGCTTCGTTGATTCCGTTTTTGGAGCACGATGACGCAAACCTAGCCCTGATGGGATCTAACATGATGCGTCAGGCTGTGCCACTTCTTAGACCAGAAGCCCCAATTGTAGGTACTGGTTTGGAAAAACATGTGGCGAAAGATTCTCGCGTTTTACTCACTGCAGAAGGTGAAGGAGTTGTTGAATATGTAGACTCTGAAGAAGTAAGAATAAAATACAAGCGCAATGAAAACGATGAATTGGTAAGCTTTGATAGCGCTACTAAGTCATACAGCATTCGCAAATTTGGTAAGACCAACCAAAGCATGTGCATCAACCTTCGCCCCCTTGTAAAGAAAGGCGACAAAGTAACCGAAGGTCAAATTTTGGTTGAAGGATATGCCACTCGCAAAGGTGAGCTCGCTCTTGGAAGAAATTTAAAAGTTGCTTTCATGCCTTGGAAAGGATACAACTTCGAGGATGCTATTGTTATTTCAGAAAGAGTTGTGCGCGATGATTGGTTTACTTCTATTCACATTGACGAGTATACAACTGAGGTTCGCGATACGAAACGTGGAGTTGAAGAGTTAACCTCAGATATTCCGAACGTAAGCGAAGAAGCTACCAAAGACCTCGATGAGAATGGAATCATTCGTGTTGGTGCTGAAGTAAAAGAAGGCGATATTCTTATAGGAAAAATTACTCCGAAGGGAGAAACAGATCCTACACCCGAAGAGAAACTTTTACGTGCCATATTCGGAGAACGTGCAGGTGATGTGAAAGATGCCTCTTTGAAGGTTCCACCAAGTGCAAGTGGTGTTGTAATTGATAAAAAACTTTTCTCTCGTACCGTAAAAGAGAAAAAAGTAAAGAACAACGCAGACAAGGCTGTTTTGGAACAATTAGATCGTGACCACGACAAAGAAGTAGCTGAGTTGAAAAAAATCTTGGTAGACAAATTAATGGCTATCGTAAAAGATGCCACGTCTCAAGGTGTATTTAACTATTTCAAAGAAGAGCAAGTAAAGAAGGGAACCAAATTCTCTGCAAAAGCTCTCTCTACGATTGATTACAGCGTGGTGAATGCCGACGGTTGGACCAAAGATGAATCTACAAATAAACTCGTTCGCAGATGTGTACATAACTTCAATTTGAAGTACAATGAGCTTCTAGGTTCATACAAGCGTATGAAATTCCAAATTACCGTGGGTGATGAACTACCAGCAGGTATTGTGAAATTGGCGAAAGTTTATATTGCTCAAAAGCGCAAATTACGCGTGGGTGATAAAATGGCTGGTCGTCACGGTAACAAAGGTATCGTTGCAAGAATAGTGCGTGATGAAGACATGCCATTCTTAGAGGATGGAACTACAGTAGATATAGTATTGAATCCGCTGGGTGTACCTTCTCGTATGAACTTGGGTCAGATTTATGAGACCATACTCGGGTGGGCAGGACAGAAAGTAGGCAAATCATTCGCTACTCCAATTTTTGATGGAGCATCGTTGAATGATATCAATGCTGAGACTGATGCTGCCGGAGTTCCAAGATTCGGAGTTACCTATTTGTTTGACGGTGGAACCGGAGAACGTTTCGAGCAACCCGCTACTGTTGGTGTCATTTATATGATTAAACTAAGCCACATGGTAGATGACAAAATGCACGCTCGTTCCATTGGACCATACTCTCTCATTACGCAACAACCGTTGGGTGGTAAGGCACAATTCGGTGGTCAGCGATTTGGAGAAATGGAGGTTTGGGCACTTGAGGCATATGGTGCTGCGAACATCTTACAAGAAATTCTTACAGTTAAATCGGATGATGTTATTGGTCGTGCGAAAACTTACGAATCCATTGTTAAAGGTGATAACATGCCTACCCCAGGTATTCCTGAATCGTTCAATGTATTGTTGCATGAATTGCGCGGCTTAGGATTAAGCATCACTTTGAATCAGAACAACGCCATTGATTCAATTAATTAATAGAAATAAGAATACAAACTGTATACAATGCTTCAAGCAAAAAAAGTAGCTAAACCGACGAGTGATTTCAAATCAATCACCATTTCGTTGGCATCACCAGAAGAAATCCTTGATCGCTCTTCAGGTGAGGTATTGAAACCCGAAACCATTAACTACCGAACTTACAAACCAGAACGTGAAGGTTTGTTTTGTGAGAAAATATTCGGTCCAGTAAAAGATTACGAATGCCATTGCGGTAAATACAAGCGCATTCGATACAAAGGTATTGTTTGCGACCGTTGCGGAGTTGAGGTAACTGAAAAGAAAGTGCGTAGAGAACGTATGGGGCATATTTCCCTTACGGTTCCTGTAGCACACATTTGGTATTTCCGTTCACTTCCAAATAAAATTGGTTATTTGTTGGGATTACCCTCGAAAAAACTGGATCAAATTATTTACTACGAACGTTACGTTATTATTAATCCAGGCCCTGTAACCGACTCAGAGGGACAAACCCTCGAAGCCGGACACTTCCTTACTGAAGAGGAATACATGGATATTATCGATCAACTACCAAGAGAGAATCAATTCTTAGACGATAAAGATCCAAACAAATTCGTAGCGAAAATGGGTGCGGAAGCTCTTCATGAATTGCTATCTCGTCTTGACTTAGACGCTTTATCATACGAATTGCGCGATAAAGCGAATAGAGAAACTTCACAGCAACGCAAAAACGAAGCGTTAAAGCGCTTGCAAGTAGTTGAAAATTTCCGCGATGCAAACACACGTGTTACTAATCGCCCTGAATGGATGATTACCCGAGTAGTTCCGGTTATTCCGCCCGAACTTCGCCCGCTTGTTCCATTGGATGGTGGTCGTTTCGCAACATCTGATTTGAACGATTTATATCGCCGCGTTATTATTCGTAACAACCGTCTGAAGCGTCTTTTGGAAATTAAAGCGCCAGATGTAATCTTACGTAACGAAAAGCGTATGCTTCAAGAAGCAGTTGATTCGTTGTTCGATAACAGTCGTAAATCATCTGCCGTTAAAACTGAAAGTAACAGGCCTTTGAAGTCTCTCTCAGATTCTTTAAAAGGAAAACAAGGACGTTTCCGCCAGAACTTATTAGGAAAACGTGTTGACTATTCTGCACGTTCTGTAATTGTTGTAGGTCCAGATTTGAAACTCCATGAATGCGGTCTTCCAAAAGACATGGCCGCAGAACTTTTCAAGCCGTTCATCATTCGTAAAATGATTGAGCGCGGTATTGTTAAGACCGTAAAATCTGCTAAGAAAATTGTAGATAAAAAAGAAGCTATTGTTTGGGATATTCTTGAAAATGTGTTGAAAGGACACCCTGTTCTTCTGAACCGTGCCCCTACCCTACACAGATTAGGTATTCAAGCTTTCCAACCGAAATTGATTGAAGGAAAAGCGATACAATTGCACCCTTTGGTTTGTACAGCATTCAACGCCGACTTTGACGGTGACCAAATGGCTGTTCACGTTCCTCTTGGAAGTGCTGCAATTCTTGAAGCGCAACTTCTTATGTTAGCTTCGCATAATATTTTGAACCCTGCAAATGGAGCACCAATTACAGTTCCATCGCAAGACATGGTTTTGGGACTCTATTACATTACCAAAGGACGTGAAGGAACCGCTGAAAACCCATGTAAAGGTGAAGGATCAACTTATTATTCGAAAGAAGAAGTAATTATTGCCTTCAACGAGAAAAAATTAGACCTTCACGCTCATATTAAAGTACGTTGGTATCACCAAGATGGAACAAACTCTATCATTGAAACTACGGCAGGTCGTGTATTATTTAACGCTATTGTTCCAGATGAAGTTGGTTTCATCAATCAACTTCTTACCAAAAAAGCATTGCGTGATATCATTGGAAATATCTTAAAAACGGTAGGTATTGCTCGTGCAGCAAAGTTCTTAGATGACATGAAAGACCTTGGATACTATTGGGCATTCAAAGGTGGATTGTCATTCAAACTTTCAGACGTAGTTATTCCTGCTGAAAAAGATAAATTGGTAAATGAAGCAACGGGTAAAGTTGCCGAAGTATTCGACAACTACAACATGGGTCTTATTACCAACAACGAGCGTTATAACCAAATCATCGATATCTGGACGAATACAAACTCTCGTCTGACAAACATATTAATGAGCCGCTTGCAAACAGACCAACAAGGATTCAATAGCATCTATATGATGTATGATTCTGGAGCGCGTGGTTCGAAAGAGCAGATTCGTCAGCTTGCAGGTATGCGCGGATTGATGGCTAAGCCACAAAAAAATGCGGCCTCTGGTGGACAAGACATGATTGAAAACCCAATCTTGGCAAACTTCAAAGAAGGATTGTCCATTCTTGAGTACTTCATTTCAACCCACGGTGCTCGTAAGGGTCTTGCCGATACGGCATTGAAAACGGCAGATGCGGGATACTTAACTCGTCGTTTGGTTGACGTTGCTCAAGATGTAATCATCAATGAAGTAGATTGTGGAACCCTTCGTGGATTAATGACTACCGCATTGAAGAAAGCTGATGAAATTGTAGAAAGCTTGGCAGATCGTATCGTTGGAAGAACCGCTGTTCATGATGTAGCAAATCCTGAAACAGGAGAAGTAATTGTTGGAAGCGGCGAGGAAATCAATGAAATTATTGCCCAGGCAATTGAAGCTGCAGGAATTGAAGAAGTTGAAATTCGCTCTGTTCTCACTTGCGAAAGCAAGCGCGGTGTATGTGCAAAATGTTATGGAAGAGATTTAGCTTCGGCGAAATTGGTGCAGGAAGGATTAGCTGTAGGAGTAATAGCTGCTCAGTCCATTGGTGAACCTGGTACGCAGTTAACACTTCGTACTTTCCACACAGGGGGTGCTGCTTCTGGATCTGCTATTGACACGGACATTAAAGCGAAGTATGCTGGAAGTGTTGAAATAGACGACTTGAGAACTGTTGAACGTAAAGACGACAATGGAAAATCAACTATTATTGTTTCTCGCTCAGCTGAATTGAAAATTAACGATCCGAAGTCGGGAGTTACACTTGCCACTGTAAACCTTCCTTACGGAGCTACATTGAAAATTCAAGCTGGCGATTCCATCAAAAAGGGAGACGTTATTTGTGAATTCGATCCATTCAACAGTGTAATTATTACTGAAGAAGAAGGTACTATTCGCTTCGACGCAGTAGAAGAAGGTATCACTTTCAAAACAGAAGTCGATGAACAAACCGGATTCTCTGAGAAAATTATCATAGAAACAAAAGATAAAAAGAAGAATCCAAGTATTGAAATTGTAAGAGGTAAAGAAGTAGTGAAAGTATATTCACTTCCGGTAGGTGCTCACTTAAACATAGAAAACGGTGTGAAGGTAGCTAAAGGAACTATTCTTGCCAAGATTCCTCGTCAAGCAGGTCGTGGTGGTGATATCACCGGTGGTCTTCCTCGTGTAACTGAATTGTTCGAGGCAAGAAATCCGTCTAACCCTGCAACGGTTGCTGAAATTGATGGTATTGTAGAATACGGAAAAATTAAACGCGGTAACCGAGAAATCACCTTGCGCTCACGCACAGGCGAAGAAAAGAAATACTTAATTAACCTTTCTAAGCACATACTTGTTCAAGACGGTGATTTCGTTCGTGCAGGTATGCAGCTATCAGACGGCGCTATTTCTCCTGGAGACATTCTAGATATTCAAGGACCAACAGCAGTACAAGAATATTTAGTTAATGAAATTCAAGAGGTTTATCGTCTGCAAGGTGTTAAAATCAACGACAAGCACTTTGAAGTAATCGTGCGTCAGATGATGCGTAAGGTTGAAATTTTAGACGCAGGTGACACTCGCTTCTTACAAGGAAGTATAGTGGACAAATCTGAATTCGTTGAGGAAAATGAACTGTTATTCAATCAAGTGGTTGTAACTGATGCTGGAGATTCTGAAAAATTTGTTGCTGGTCAAGTTGTATCTATTAACGACGGCCTTGCCGAAAACGAAGAATTACAAGGCAAGGGCAGAAAAGTAATGGAAACACGTGAAGCATTAACTGCAACTGCTCGTCCTATTCTTCAAGGTATCACTCGTTCATCTTTACAAACCGATTCATGGATATCAGCTGCATCATTCCAAGAAACAACGAAAGTGTTGAATGAAGCTGCAGTACAAGGTAAAACTGACTTCTTGAATGGATTGAAAGAAAACGTAATTGTTGGTCATCCAATACCTGCTGGTTCTGGAACACGCAGATTCAGCAAAATGATTGTTGGTAATACTGAAGATTTAGTGAACATACTTGCAAAGAGAGCATCTCAACCCGCAAGTACTGAAGAAGCATAAAAAACTTCATAACCTATTAAAAAAGC
>Ga0255276_1000034_pt1 | contig 13756 bp, 18 predicted proteins | sample AtltaT_8_FD_183692 | JGI IMG/M metagenome (GOLD analysis project Ga0255276, IMG submission 183692) | Metatranscriptome of freshwater microbial communities from Altamaha River, Georgia, United States - Atl_UVDOM_RepB_8h (Metagenome... | ecosystem: Environmental > Aquatic > Freshwater > River...
CAAAGGTATACGTACCAATTACAAATATTAGCAAAAGCGCTCCTGTTGTAATCACAGCAGCAAATCATGCTGCACCGCTTGGTTGGCGTGTAAAAGTGGTAGGTGCTGGTGGCATGAAAGAAATCAATGCGCTAGACTACCAAACGGTTACTGACAAAACAACGGACACAGTAACCCTAAACCAGATCAATAGCCTTGGCTTCACTGCCTACACCAGCGGTGGTGTGCTGGAGTATAACCAGCCAGTTAGCTTAGCAGGCTACACAGCACGTATGCAGATTCGTGCAAAAGTAGACAGTGACGCGGTAATTCACACGCTAACAACCGAAAACGGCGGTATAGTCCTAGACAATACTGCTAAAACCATTACTATAGTAATGCAAGACGAAGTTACTCAAACCTTTACTTTTAAGTCGGCAGTATACGATTTAGAACTTATTAGTGGTGGTGAGGTAACTCAACTTGTTACTGGCGGTTTAACCCTTGTGCGTGAGGTGACTCGATAATGACAGCAGACGTAGAAAAGGTTTTGGTAACACAAACTGAAACCTTGGTAGTACCTACTGAGGTTAGGGAAGCTGTCGTTACTCAAACAGATCAAAGAGAGATTATTGTAACAGGTATTATGGGCCCACCAGGCACTTCTAAGGTTTCTGCTATGGATGATGTTGACTTGTCCGCACTAACCAGTGGCAGCATACTTGTTTACGATACTAATAGTGAAAAATGGGTTTCAAAAACCTTGCTTAATCAACAGCAAGTTGATTGCGGCGAATTTTAAGGAATAGAATATGGCTTCTATTATACGAATCAAACGTTCTAGTGTCGCCGGCAATCCAACGACACTTGCAGCAGGTGAGTTAGCTTATAGCGCACTTGTAGACAATGGATCAAATGGTGGTGACCGATTATATATCGGTATGGGCACCGAAACCAATGGTAATGCTGCAAACCATGTAGTAATAGGTGGTAAATATTTTACCGATATGGTTACTGCAGCTACCAATGCTAACACAGCCAGTACGCTTGTAAAACGTGACGCTAGTGGTAACTTTAGTGCTGGCACTATTACTGCTGCACTAAGTGGTAACGCAAGTACTGCAACAGCACTGGCAACTGGTCGTACAATTAGTTTAACTGGTGATGTCACCTATACTAGTGGTAGCTTTGATGGTACCGGCAACGTAACAGGCACAGCCACCCTAGCTAACAGTGGTGTTACTGCTGGTAGTTATGGTAGCAGCACAGCAGTTCCTGTAATTACAGTGGATGCAAAAGGTCGCGTTACTAGTGTAAGCACTAACAATATTAGTACTACGTTAAGCGTATCAGACGGTTCTGTAGGCGGAACAGTAGCCCTTGCTACAGACGTGCTTACATTTGCAGGCGGTACAGGGGTTAGTACTTCGCTATTTAACCGCACATTGACTATTTCTATTGGTCAGGCAGTCAGCACTACTAGCGATGTAACTTTCAATAACATGGTGTTAAGTGGCTACTTACGCGGCCCAAGCACGTTTACCATTGATCCAGCTGCATATGGCGATGATACTGGTACAGTTGTTATTGCCGGTAACTTAACGGTTCAGGGTACTACTACCACTATTAATTCTAGTACTATCGAAGTAGCAGATTTAAATATTGTAGTAGCTAAAAATGCTGCTAATGCCGTCCAAGCAGACGGTGCTGGTTTAGCAGTAAACGGTGCAAATGCTACTCTATACTATTCAAGCGCAGATAACCGCTGGAACTTAAATAAAGACTTAAACGTTGGTCGAGTATATGGTAACGTAACAGGTGCACTAACAGGTAACGCTAGTACAGCTACTGCACTTCAAACAGGTCGTACTATCAGTTTAACTGGTGACGTTACATACACAAGTGGCAGCTTTGACGGCAGCGCGAATATAACCGGCACTGCAACACTAGCTAGTGTAGGTCCTGGTGCTGGTAGCTACCAAATTGCAGAAATTACCTTAGACGCTAAAGGTCGTGTTACTGGCGCTACCACAGTAGGTAATGTAACAACTGCTAGCGTTTACTTAGGTACTAATGCCGGCGGTACTAATCAAGGTACAAACTATAACGTTGCTATTGGCTACAATGCTCTAGAAAATGAAAATAGTGGTGGCACTATTGGTATTGGTAGTGGAGCAGGTCGTGGTGTTGTATACGTAGATAATAACGGCGATAGTGGTAATGGTGTATTTATTGGTACTAATGCTGGCTACAACGGTGCTCGTACAGTTGGTTCTACAAATAACGTTGCAATCGGTTACAGCGCATACGCCAGCAACAGTACAGGTGCCGCAGCTACTGGCTACGAAAACGTCGCAGTAGGTGCATACGGTCAGTCAAGTATCACTAGTGGACACCACAACGTTACAGTTGGTGGTCGTAACCCTAATGATTATGAGGGTGTCGGTGGCCTAATTACAACTGGTAACTATAATACTATTGTAGGTGCTGGTGCGGCCACTACTCTTACAACTGGTAGTAATAATACTGTAATTGGTTATGCTGCGGCTACAAGCACTGCTACAGTATCTAACGAAGTTACTATTGGTAATAGCAGCGTAGCTACCTTCCGCATTCCTGGTTTAGGAATTACGTGGACAAACAGTGTTAAGCCTATTACGGGCAACCAAACAATTACGCTAAGTGGCGATGTTAGTGGCAGTGGAACAACTGCTATTACAGTAAGCATTACCACTGTTGACGGCGGAACTTATTAATAACTAACGCGCCTATCCCTATAGGCAGGAGAACTGGATGGCTTCAGTAATTAAACCAAAACGCTCAGCTGTAGCGAACACGCCACCAACAACCGCTAATATCGAGCAGTATGAGATCGCTATCAATACTGCCGATAAAAAGATATATACTCGCGACGGTAGTGATAATATTATTGCTATCGGTGCAGGTAATTTATCTGGATTAACGGATGTGGTGATTAGTTCTCCTGCTAACGGGCAAAACTTAACTTATAACAGTAGTACCGGCAAGTGGCAAAACTCTACCGCGGCTGGAGCAGGTGACGTGGTAGGTCCTGCAAGCAGTACTGACAATGCCTTGGTTCGCTTTGACGGAAGCACTGGCAAACTAATTCAAAATAGCACAGCTATTCTTACGGACGCTGGTGCGCTAGATGTTGCAAACCTAACTTCAGATTATGTCCAGCTAGATACGGGGGCCACTACAACTTCAGCCGTAGGCAGAATTACATGGGATGCTGGTGAAGGTACTGCCGTTGTTGGATTAACTGGTGGCAATGTAACTCTGCCAGTTGGTAGAAGCAATACTGTTGTAGTATATAATGGTACTGGAACCACTATTGCAAAAGGAGCTGTAGTCGCCGTTAGCGGAGCTCAAGGCCAGCGCCCAAGTGTTGTATTAGCTGATGCAGATAGTGAGCCACTTAGTGCCGCTACACTTGGTGTTGCTGGGGAAGCAATTGCAAATGGAACTGAAGGTATTGTTAGTACTTTTGGTATTGTAAGCGGCGTAGATACAAGCGCATTTACTGCTGGTAATCCTGTATATCTTTCCCAAACTGCTGGTGTCCTTACAGCTACTCGCCCAAGCGCCCCTGCTCATACAGTATTCATTGGTTGGGTGCTGCATGTAAATGCAAGTAGCGGTCGTCTGTTTATCAATATCAATAACGGTTGGGAAATTGAAGAGCTGCACGATGTGCTAGTTACTTCTCCTGCCAACGGTCAACTTCTAATTCGTGATCAGACTTCCGGTGTATGGAAGAACGCCAGTTTAACTGCTGGAACAGGTATCTCTGTAACCAATGCGGCTGGTGCCATTACTCTAGCCAACACTGCGCCTAACGTCACTACAGACATTAGCATTTCTCACAATGCAAATTCAGTTGTTGTAAATAGTTCTGATGGTGCAGATGGCACTATTAACGCTGCTACGACATCTCTAGCAGGTGTCATGACTTCGGCTGATAAGACAAAACTGGATGGAATTGCAACAGGGGCTAATAACTATACATTGCCTGCTGCAACATCAACTGCTTTAGGTGGTATTGAGTTATTTAGCGACACTGTTCAAACTACTGCTGCAAACACTGTTACAACAACGGCCTCTAGAACCTACGGTATTCAAGTAAACTCTGTTGGTCAAGCTGTTGTAAACGTTCCTTGGACAGACACTAATTCAGGTGGTACTGTAACTTCTGTTGGTGGTACAGGTACAGTTAGTGGTCTAACCTTAAGTGGTACTGTAACAACATCTGGTAACCTAACACTTGGTGGTACACTTTCTGTTACACCGTCAAACTTTGCTAGCCAAACAGCAAACACTGTTTTAGCTGCTCCTAACGGAACTGCTGGTACTCCTACTTTTAGAGCGCTAGTTGCTGCTGATATTCCAACGCTCAACCAGAATACTACTGGTACAGCTAGTAACGTAACAGGCATTGTTGCTGTAGCTAATGGTGGAACAGGCGCAAGCACAGCAGCCACCGCTTTGACAAACTTAGGTGCATATCCAGCAAGTAACCCAAATGGTTATACAAGCAACACAGGTACTGTAACTTCAATTTCTACTGGTACAGGGTTGTCTGGTGGGCCTATCACTACGTCTGGTACTATTTCACTAGCAAATACAACTGTCACCGCTGGTTCTTATACCAATGCAAACATTACAGTAGATGCACAAGGCAGACTTACAGCAGCCAGTAATGGTAGCGCTGGTGGAGCTAGTGCATATACAATCGAATCAAAATCAGCCGACTATACTGTTGTATCTAGCGATTTAGGAAAAATATTTACAAGTACAGCTTCAATTACTTTTAACCTTACTTCTGCTGCAACATTAGGTTCAGGGTTTTATTGCTGGATTTGGAACCTATCTACAACTACTAGTAACTCTATTACTATCGATCCAGCCGGTAGTGAAACAATAGATGTACGCGCAACAATTTCCTTACGGAGAGGCGAAGGTGTTCAGATTGTAAGTGACGGTACAAACTGGATGACTGGCGACAAGAAGACAATGCGTGCCTATGCAGAGAATATCAACTCTGTTGCCAGTGTGCGTCCAAACGTTATTGGCGATCAAGCAATTGCAGTAGGCCCATTTACCTCTTCTAGCAGTACAGGTTCTTCTGCTTTTGGTTATTCAGCTACTGCAAACGGAAACTACTCTACGGCTATAGGTGCAAGCTCTTCTGGAGCGGGAGCACAAACAAACGCTGCAGCTGGTGCTGTTGCTATAGGAGGAGCGTATGCTAGCGGATCAAATAGTTTTGCAGCAGCTATTAGCAACACTACTTCTACGTATGGTGCTCAAAGCACCGGCGCTATAGCTATTGGAGCGCTGACAAAAGCTACTGGTGGGTATTCTCTTGCCCTTGGTTATGGAGCACAAGCAACAGGAACAGGAGCTGTTGCAATTGGTACTGGCGTAAATAATACCGCGCCTATTGCTGATGCTGCTGCTTCTTATGCGTTTGGCGATTCAGCAAACACACGCGGTACAGAAATGCTTTTCTGTTTTGCAAATATCAATACGCAAAACGGTAAGTATCTTCTTCAAAAGTACACAACTGACGCTACACCACAACCTTTTCTTTTAAATGGTGGAAGTACCCCACTTCAGGCTTATTCTATAACCTTGCGAAATAATAGTGTAATGGGGTTTACGGGAACTATTGTAGCAAGACAGAGCGCAGCTTTAGGAACACAGACGGCTATGTGGAAGATCGAAGGACTGGCAAGAAAAGAAGGCACAAATTCGTCTGTAACGATTGTTAATAGTGCGCTTACAGTAGTAAGCAATGCCCCAGGCTGGTCGGTGTCTGTAGGTACAAATACTACATTTGGATCTATTGAGTTTACAGTAACTGGTTCAGCGACAAACATTCGCTGGTCTGCCGATATAGAAACTGTAGAAACAGTGTTAGCATAAGGAGATATAAATGGCAATTCAAGTAGATATTCAAAATTCACAATTCGGTGTTCCTTTTTCTGGAGCATACTTTCGAGTTGCAAGTGCTATTGTATCTCGTCAACGTGGCGAACTAAAGCACTTAGTAACAATTGATGTTTCTGGTTACGCTACACAGCCACAACATGATGACATTCGTGAAGTTGACTTCAGACGTTATCATGCACCGTTAGCGGAAGTGGAAGCTCAAGTTGGTGATACATTCTTAGCTAAGTGCTATGCTTGGCTAATGCAGCAACCTGATATGCAAGGAAGTGTAGGGGTCTAATAGATGTCGATTACAATTAATCATCAAACAAATGACATCAGTGGAGTAGGTGGCAGTGTTACTATTAACGGTAATGCTGTACCTACCAGTTCACTAACCGGTATTACAAACAGCACCAGTCCTTATACAGTAGCCCTTGGACAGGGGGCAGGCAACGCAAGTATTACTGGTGTTGGTAATGTAGCAATTGGCTATCTTGCTGGTGATGTCATAACTTCAGGTGCCAACAATATTTTAGTTGGTCAAAATGCAGGTGGATCATTAGCCACTAGTAGTAATGCAGTGGGTATCGGAGTTAACGCACTGGCTTCTTTCAATGGCACTGGTTCAGACAACGCACCTGTAGTTGCTATTGGTCGTAATGCTATGCAGTCGAGCACTGGCAATAATTATTCTTGTGTTGCTGTTGGGGATAGGGCACTTCAAGCTCAAACTTCAGGTTACAGTAATACAGCAGTTGGCGGTAGCGCAGGATTTAGTTTAACCACTGGTATTCAGAATACTTTAATTGGCAGGGATTGTGGTCAAACTTTAACTACAGGTTCTAGCAATACTTTTCTAGGCAGATATGCAGGTCAGAACGTTACAACTGGTGGAAATAATTTAATACTAGGTGATAATGCACAAGCAACTGCATCTAATGCAAACAATGAAATTACTCTGGGCAACGCAAGCATCACTAGCTTTAGAATCCCAGGACTAGGTATCAATTGGACAACTAGTAATATTCCTGTAGGTATTGATGTACTGAAGATCGATACTATCTCAACTACACAAGCAGCCAATAATACAACTACAGCTCAAATTGGTTGGAGAACTCTTACATCACAAACCTTATTTGGGCAAACTGATGGTTGTATATACACTTCTACTTACAATACTGGATCTATGCACCAGATTTTTGGTGACTATAGAACTGGTCAAGTTGCTATCCGTGGTCGTGAAAGCGGAACATGGACTTCTTGGAGAAACGTTTTAGATTCTAGTAACCATACGACTTATACAACTGGCCCTACGTTCAGGGCTTTCAGAGGAACATCAAGTCAAACTGTAAGCGCAAACAGTTGGAATAAAGTTCAATTTAACACTGAAAGTTGGGATACAGATAACGCTTTTGATAGTACGACCAATTATAGATTTACACCACAAAAGGCTGGATATTATACAGTCAATGTAAATATTGGTTCTCCAAGTCAAGCTATCGTATCAATTTGGAAAAATGGTGCTGAGTACTTAACCGCTGGTTGGGGATCTGGCGGTTCTTATATGTCTACTGGTGGTCTTGTCTACTTAAATGGTAGCACAGATTACATTGAAGGTTATATTTGGACTGATGGTACATCTGTTGATGCAAGCGCAACAGGTACAGTGTTTTCAGCAATTTGGGTGAGAGGTTAATATGGAACTATATGAAAAAATCCTAAAAATTTATCCAGAGTTAACTGTTGAAGTATTCAGACCAATGACAGGATCTATTATGCTTCGTAACGACTCGGACGGTAGGGGTGCATATATCTATCAATGGAATCATCCAACCTTATCACAACCAACAGAAGAGCAACTTAATGCTGTAAAGGAGTAAAATGAATTTTCCTACTATAACCCTAGCTCAAGAGTTTGAAGCCCAACAACGGTATGCAGCTCAAACTGTACATATCCTACAAATCGACGACAATGTTGGCGACAAGAACCTACGGGCTTTTGTACAACTAGGCGATAATCCCAGCTTTAAATACTGGGTTACAGTTCAGCAAGGCGACGCTTACAGCACTAACTGGACAAATGACGACGTAGCTAACGCAGTTAAGCAGTACTTCCAGCAATGAAAACTTGGCTAGCCACTATCACGCTAGCCGTTTCCTTATCCGCCGTGGCTCAGCAGAACTATACCAGTGGCAACACCACGGTGGATAATCTTTCTAATAACCAGCAGGGTACTAATGTTGCTAACAATAGCAACAATCAAAGTACCACCAACTCTACAACTTATAATGGTAATGCACCAGGTTCAACACCACCTCCCAGCGCCATAAGTCCGGCATTTATGTCTGGCGGAAACGACAGCTGCTTGATTGGGTACGGAGGATCAGTTTCGAGTTCTGTAATTGGCATTAGTGCAGGTAGCTATAAACGCGACCCGCAATGCGAATTACTAAAACTATCAAAAACGCTCAACGAGTTTGGGTTAAAGATTGCTGCAGTTGCAGTGCTTTGCCAAGACCCGCGTGTTTTTGAGGCTATGGCCATGGCAGGGACTCCTTGTCCGTACCTTGGTACCATAGGCAAGCAAGCCACAATCCTGTGGCAACAAAATCCACAACGGAGACCCGACTATGACTCAAGCAAAGAGCTTAAACCTATCTCGATTGCTGTTCCAAGCAGCGGCGATGATAATACCAGCCTTTCTGATCGCTTCAGGGCCAGCAAGCGCTCAAACGCTGCTAATCAGCACTCAACAACAAACAGTGAACAATCTAGCGACAAGCAGTAATGCCTTAAAGCAGCAGATTAACATTGGTATTGTAGCAGCTAACACAGCTGCAAGTGGTGCTAACAGCGGCCAGATTCTGCAACCAGGCGCACTAGATAATTTTACAATTACTGAGCAACAGCGTACAAACTATAACACCGCCTTAACAACATACAAGTCTACTAACTTTAGCACTGCTCAACAGTTTCTTGTTGACCAAGCTAACTTAGCAAAAGGCCAAATGCAAACAGCTATCGACCAGTTAGCTGCAGCAGCCGTAGACCTACAAAAGGTTACACAAGTTAACCAGTTAATGGCAACAGTGCAGGACGTACCCTCAGCCTCAGCAGCTAAACTAGTGCTACAAAATACCGGAATCGGCACAGAGGTAACTACACAGCAAGTAGCGGCTTATAACCAAAGCTTAGCCAGTGTAAACGAGTATGCAACCAAAACAGGCGCATTCTTTGCAGCTGCAAATAACCAGCAAATCGTGTCTAACTTAGACATGACTGCTGCTAACTATAATCGCGATCTGTATAGTGCAACCGCCACTTACGCTTACAACAACGACGTGCTAAACGTACAATTTACGCAAAACGTAAATATGACCTTTACTGGCTTTATGACCCTACAGCAACAAAGTGCTGAAGCGTTTATGAATCAGACTGCATTTCAAGGATACGTAAGATAATGGCAAAAATAGACTTAGATTCAACAGAGCTTAGCGTTGGTGGCGTAAAGCTAAAAGGCGTATACATAGCTGTTGTTTTAAGTTTTGCTTCTACGATTGCTGGTGGCATTTTTGCCGCCAGCAAATTTATACACCGTATAGATACGCTTGAAACGCGCGTAGGTGAAATAAAAATGCCAGATGGTGAGCCTGTAGTAAAGTTGATTGAGAACGTAGACTTTTTAACCAGTGAAGTTAAAGGCCTACAAAACAAGCAAAAAGAAAACGAGGAACGGCTAGGCAAGCAGGACGTAGCGCTCAAAGAGCTACAAACGCAAATAGCAAGCAATGACGTTGCAAAACTGCAAGGTACTATTGCTAGAATACAAACCACTATGGAGTCTGTTACTGGCGGACTGCGTGATGTACAACAAATTGGCAAAGACGTGGCACAAACACGTGAGCGAATGGTTGGTATAGAACGTGATATGCAAGTACTGAAAAAAGACGTAGACTCACAGTGGAACGCAATCGACACCCTTGGTGCAGGAAGTTTAAAGGGTAAATAATTTTACACCTTTGGGAACTTTTTTATGTTTTTATTAAAATTTGTCCCGGCTTGGTTTCCGGCAGTCTTAGTACTAGCCGGAATATTAGGCTATTTATTGTTGGAAACTAAACCGGGTTTTCTTTACCACAAGCTGATGAAAATGGTGGCCCTAACTACCACAGCTTTGGGTTTTTTCACTTTTGGCATGATCTACGTTGACCACCACTGGCGTCGCGAAGCAGAAACACTGCTGGCACGTGCTACAGCTGCTGAAGCATCGGCTAAGGTGGTAAATACCGAAATAAAAGAAAAAGTAATAGTAAAGCGCGAGTACTATAAAACTCGCGGTCGTGATATAGTTGAGTATGTTGACAGGGAGATTGTAAAGTACGATAACCGCTGCGAAATACCCAATGAATTTGTAGAAGCTCATAATAAGGCAGCAACACGATGAAATACTTACTAATACTTGTAGCCGCACTACTAACTGCATGTAGCACACCAGTTGCTATAAAAATGCCGTTTCCAGAACCACCAGGCAAGCTAAGCAGCGAGCCTTGTCCTGACTTGCAAAAGTTGCAAGCAGACGCCAAACTTAGCGACGTAGGTAAAACTGTGGCAGTTAACTACAACACCTACTACACGTGCGCTATTAAGCTGGACAGCTGGATTGAGTGGTACGCAAAGCAAAAAATTATTTACGAAGGGGTAAAATAATGCAACTAACAAAAGCGCAGCTAAAGCAGCTGCTGCCTAAAAATCCGTATATCGACCAGTGGTATGGTGCACTTAGCCAGCTACTACCCGACTACGAGATTAATACCCCACAACGCATTGCGGCTTTTATAGCGCAGTGCTCACACGAGTCAGCAGGCTTTACAGCACTACGTGAAAACTTAAACTATCGTTGGCAGAGCTTGCGTAAGATATTTCCTAAATATTTTCCAACCGACGAACTAGCACAAGAGTATGCAAATAAGCCAAACAAACAAGAAGCGATTGCTAATCGCGTTTACGCTAACCGCATGGGCAACGGTCCTGAGTCTAGTGGTGACGGCTGGCGTTTTTGTGGTCGGGGTCTTATCCAGTTAACTGGACGAGATAACTACAGCTGGTTTGCAGCCAGCTTAGGTATTGGTGTAGAAGAAGCTAGCGAGTACTTGCAAACGTTTGAAGGTGCTGCACAGTCAGCGTGCTGGTTTTGGGAGACAAACGGCTTAAACCGCTGGGCTGATGCAGGCGATATTTTGACCTTGACCAAGCGGATCAATGGTGGTACAATAGGACTTGACGATCGCATAAAGCACTACAACCACGCACTGCATGTGCTAGGAGCTTGATATGCACGATTTAAAATTAGTTAAGTGGGTTGTATTCTTACTAATAGCCATTCCCGTTGCGGTTATATACTTTAGCAAAGATAGCTTTCGTTATCCTTGCCAAAATCCTGCAAACTGGGACTCGCCTCAATGTCAAAAGCCACTATGTCATGTAACACGTACTTGCCCAGAACATGTGTTTAAAGGGCAACGCGATCCGCGACTAGGTCCGCCGGCAGACGTGCAAGTACAACTACCTCAAAAAGGAGCAGTAGGCTGTGGAAAATAAACAACCAACTTTCTTATATACTGAAGAACAGTTAATGGCTAGACTTAAATTCTTTATTGGAATTTGCTTAGCTATTACACTAACAGGTATTGTGTTTGTTGTGCTATACTCGCTTATATTTGTAACACAACCACTAAATGCAATATCTCCTATTGACCAAAAGTTCTTTGAATTAATTGTGCCTATTGCTACTTTCTTAACAGGTACACTCAGCGGTATTATGTTAGCAGGCCGCAGCAAGGAAGAAGTAGATGCTACACTAGCGGTAATGAAGCAAGCTAACGAAAACGTTAAAGCTGCTAAGGCACCTGTGAGCAGCCCAACACCAATGATTCGCACTGAAGCTTTTGTACCTGCCACAAACACATTTGATGGTGGCGGTCAAATCATAATGATTGGTGGCAAGCCTGCCCCACAACTTCCACCACAACCGGAGATTTAAATGCGTAACATTTTATTAGCACTATTTATTAGCTTTTTTGGCGCCAGCATTTATGCCGCGGAGACCAAACGTGTTTGTGTTGAACAAAAAGACGCTAAGACCGGTAAGATGAAGGAAGTGTGCAAAGACGTCAAAGTACACCAAAAACTAGAAGGTACCAAAGTACCCGAGAAGAAATGACACAGCAAGTAATCAAATTACTACTAGTGATAGGAATAGTCATAGCGCTATTCCTGTCCCTAACCTTTCCGGTTGCCATGACAATGCCATATAAACTACTAATGGCTGCCGGAGTATTAATTGTTTTTAAAGAAGTATTTTTTAGCTACGTGGATATTCGTGTAGTTTACAAAAAAGCTCGTGAGACTGCAACCGGTGCTGGTATGCTTTTCATAGCAATCAGTATCATGTTCCTAGCAGTTCTTAATTTCTTAAATTAACCAGGAACCTATATGGCAAGTTCATCGGGAAAGAAAGCTCGCAAACAGCAAACACAACCTAATCCAATCGAATATGGTTTTCGTGACGTAAAACCACTTAATTTTATCCAAGGCGAGTACTTGGAAGCAATTAAGACAAGCGATGTTGTTTTTGGGATTGGCAGTGCAGGTACAGGCAAGACATACGTTGCCGCTAGCTATGCCGCAGGCGAACTATTCCACCGTCGTATTCAAAAAATCATCTTAACACGCCCTAACGTAGAAACAGGCAGAGGTTTAGGCTTCTTGCCAGGCGAGCTAGATGAAAAATATGCTCCTTACCTAGACCCGTTTGACAGCGTGTTTCAGCGCACACTAGGTAAAGGCTTTTACGAGTACGCACTAAAAAGCAAGGATATAGAACCTAAACCGCTAGGTTTTATGCGTGGCAGTAGTTTTGACAATGCAATTATCCTAGTAGATGAAGTCCAAAACATGACAAAAACAGAGTTTAAGATGTTGCTGTCGCGTATTGGTAAAAACTGTAAAGTTATTCTTAGTGGAGACCCCGATCAAACCGACATCCCCGATAGCGGTTTAAAAGATGCTGTACACAGGCTAGAAGGTTTAGAAGGCATCTCTGTTGTTAGATTCCTAGACTCGGATATTGTACGCAGCAAGATGTGTAAACAAATTATTATGGCATACAAGGACTAACATGGCAAAAACTTATAAACCCACTAGCGGCATGGCTAGTGCAGCCAAGCGAGCACTAAAGTGGAAAGACGAAGGCAAGCCTGGTGGTACACTGGTAGGGTTGGCACGAGCAAATCAGCTAAAAGACCGTGACCCACTATCGGCTAGCACAGTACTACGAATGTACAGCTTTTTCTCTCGTCACGAACCAGACAAGCAAGCTACCGGATTTTACGCAGGACAAGAGGGCTACCCATCTAAGGGTCGCGTTGCTTGGGACTTGTGGGGTGGTGACGGCGGCTATTCGTGGAGCCGCGCAAAGCGCAATCAGATCATGCGTGAACGCGAAGGCAAGGCACTACGCCTAGTAAATATCACCAAGCAGCAGATTCCGCAGATGATGCTTATGGCAGCTGCACAAATGCTAGAGGACTATGCTAATGAAAACATTAGCGAAGAATTAGATGCATTTGGTCAGTTTATGTACCACGCACAACTACTACGTAACAATCACCTAGACGTGTACTTAATGGATCTACACTTAGTAGACCAACCATATCGCGATATACTAGTAATGGTATTTCACGAACTAAGCATGGAAGACGACGAAAGCGAAACTGATCCGTCTGAAATCGACAACGAAGACAGCGACGAAGATACGCC
>Ga0255276_1000042_pt1 | contig 13318 bp, 11 predicted proteins | sample AtltaT_8_FD_183692 | JGI IMG/M metagenome (GOLD analysis project Ga0255276, IMG submission 183692) | Metatranscriptome of freshwater microbial communities from Altamaha River, Georgia, United States - Atl_UVDOM_RepB_8h (Metagenome... | ecosystem: Environmental > Aquatic > Freshwater > River...
TCTCGCCTATCGACACCTCGAAGTTGCTACCTAGGTTGGTCACGTTCCCGACGCTGCGCTCCGAGCCAAGGGCGGCGACGAATCCTGCGACGGTATCTGCCACGTAGCTAAAGTCCCGGGTCGGGCTCACGGCGCCAAGCTTGATCTCACGCTTGCCACTCGCGATTTGCGTAATGATCGTCGGGATAACAGCCCGCGCCGACTGTCGCGGACCATATGTGTTGAACGGTCGGATGACAGTGACTGGCGTGCCAAAAGACAGGTAGAATGACATCGCAATCTGGTCAGCACCGATCTTGCTCGCCGAATAAGGCGATTGCCCCTGCAAGGGATGCTCTTCAGTGATCGGCACAAAGCTCGCCGTGCCGTACACCTCGCTGGTGGATGTATGGATAACTTTCGACAGCCCTAAATCACGGGCAGCCTGCACCACATTGAGGGTACCCTTCACATTGGTGTCTATATAGGCATCTGGAGAATGGTAGGAATATGGGATAGCAATCAATGCCGCGAGGTGTAAGACAGCGTCGCAGCTCCTCATCGCAGTTCGCACGCCATACGGGTCGCGCACGTCGCCCGCGAAAACCTCGAAGCGTCCCTTCACATCAGAAGCGCAACGATCCAGCCAGCCCCACGAGTTGAACGAGTTATAGCAGACAAACGCCCGGACCTCGTATCCCTGCCGCACCAAGGACTCAGTGAGGTGGGAACCGATAAACCCATCGGCGCCGGTGACCAATATCTTAGAAAGCATTGATTGATAACTCGCGTATCGCGTGTAAAGCGCACTACGATTGCCAGCGGAGTTCGCTGTTCAGCCGCTTATCGGCCATGTGCATTTGAAGCATCTTCAATCGCATTAAATTAGAGTCTCGGAAATTCGCATCTCCGAACTGCATATTTTGCAATCCGTTCCGCAGCTCCATGATAGACCGCTCGAGCGAAACTGTAGGCTGATGGTTAGGCGCCAACTCTCTGAATAAGGAAAAATCGACGCTATACGACCGTTTATCCGGGGGCGCATCTTTGTTGATGCGGACTTTCGTGCCAGTGATGCTGCTACTTACAGCCTCCGCCAGGTCTTTTACTTGGTAATTCCATGAATCACTTCCCACGTTAACACGTACTATTGGGCCGCCGTTGTCCATGCGTCTTGTGATAGCCCAGTCTATTGCGCGACACATATCCTTAACGTCGATCAGCGGACGCCATGGTGATCCATCGCTGAGCACCGTTATCTCCCCGGCGCTCAAGGCACAGGCAACAAAATCATTGAGTACGAGATCGAGGCGCAAGCGTTCCGACATACCGCACGCAGTGGAAAACCGCAGTGCGGTGACAACCATCTCGCCCCAATGCCGCGAACCCAACGCATCTTCCGTCGCGACTTTCGACCGCGCGTATGCCGTCAACGGATTGAGGTCATCTGATTCTTTGCGCGGGCCGCCATCTGCCGCTCCATACATACTGCAGCTGGACGCAAATACAAAGTGTGATACTCCACGCTCCTTCGCTAGCTCGGCTATCCTTATACTCGCTTTAAAGTTGATTTCTTCCGTTACCGTCTCAAACATCTTGCCCATGGGGTCATTCGAAACCGCAGCGAGATTTACCACCGCATCAACACCATCCATCAAGCCAGCCGGAAATTCTCGAACATCGCCGAAATGCTGCGTCAATAGTCCAACCTCGGGGAGCACAGCTGCGCCCGTCAAGTTATGCGCGAAGAATCCGGCGTCGTAACCGATAATCTGTGCGCCGTCATGTGCGTCCTTCAGGTATTTCCCTAGTACGGATCCAACGTAGCCCATGTTGCCGGTAATAAGTATTTTCATGATTTAAGTACCTACCCACCTAGTTAGAAACGGCTCGCTTAATCCCCAACATCTGTTCTGGATCGCCATAGTCCACCACTCGACCGTCTTTCAGGCGATATATCACATCGCAATTAGCAACTGTAGACAAACGATGCGCGACAATAACAAGTGTCTTCTCACGGTGTAACCCATCGACAGCCACCATGACACTCTGCTCAGTGGCCGCGTCGAGGGAACTGGTCGCCTCATCCAACACCAGCACCGGCGGATTGTGATACAGGGCTCTCGCGATACCGATCCGCTGCCGCTGCCCCCCGGACAACCGTACACCGCGCTCGCCCACCAATGTATCTAGCCCGCAGGGCAATGACGCAACAAACTCTACCAGCTGCGCCGCTTGGAGCGCGCGTGCAATAGCAGACTCATCGATGTTTTGATCCGGCACGCCGAACGCGATGTTGCGCCGTAAGGTATCGTCCGTTAGATAGATAGTTTGGGGTACGTATCCGATCTGACGCTGCCATTGGCGCACATTCTGCTGAATATCAACCCCATCGATGAGCACCCTGCCGCCATTGGGAGTTAGAAGACCCAGCATCACGTCGACCAAGGTGCTCTTGCCTGCTCCGCTCCCGCCTATGAGTCCCACGCAAGCACCTCGCTCGATCCTTAATGTCACATCACGTATCGCGGGCGATGGTGTGTCAGGATATTGGTATGTGACGTTCTCTAGCTGCAGCTTTAATTGCAATGGCGGTACTGTGCCGGAATCGCGTGTTGTCTCAGGTGCAACTATCTGAAGCTCGTCATACAGCTTGTTCAGCACGGGTAGGCCGTAACGCAGATTTTGTATTACGCCCAGAAGGCGACTCATCGAGGGCATTAAGCGAAACGTTGCGGCGGCGAACACGCCTACCACAGGCAACAGGTCCGCAATAGGACGAGCTTGCGAGATCATGACGGTAACTAAGACGGCAAGGCCTATGATTGCAAGCAGTTCCAGCCAGAGGCGCGGCACCTGTGTCAATGTGTTCTGCAAGCGCAATGCTCGAGCATAGGCTTCGTCGTGAAAGACGAACCTAGAGATAAATTGCTTCTCACGGCCTAGAACTTTGACGTCCTTGGCAGCATTGAATCCCTCCTGCAGATACTGCATTCTCAGAACCTCATGGTACTGCCGGTTCTCACCCCATTTCAGGATCGGCCGACGGGTGCACTGGTGATACGCTGCCGTAGCTCCGCCTACCACCAGGACGACCAACAAAGTGCCTAAAGGCTCAAGCGCCAACAATAAGATCGTCACGCCGAGCAACATAAGTGACTCGGTAATGAGCAACACACCTGCCATGAGTCCGCTTCCAGCAAACAACCCCGCTTCACTGGTGACCGTGGCGATAAGCTGCGCCGAGTTGCGCTGTAGATGAAAGACCCAGGACCGCTGTAGATAACCGGTGTACAGCCGCCGCGTCATACTCATGTGCACGTCGGAGACGAATTTATTCTGCTGCCAGGCCAGAAATACTAAAAAAATCGCCTTGACACAATAAAGCGAAACAAGGAAAGCGACGCTACCGACGATCAGCTGCGACTGACCGGGATTACCCAACCAATTCATGAGGGGAAGCAATTGTGGATAACGGGTTAATACGTCGGCCTGCATCATCAGCGTGATCACCGGCATGACAAGACTGATGCCAAGCATTTCTAAGAACATGCCGACCAATATCAGCCCTACAACGCCCAATCCTCGTCGGCGTTGCGCCGGCGTCATGAGCGCCAATATTTTCCGCAAACTGCTCATCCGAGCCAACAATCTAGTTGCTTCAACAACACAACGTCGTTAAGAATATTTGTTGTCAAGGTGCCCTTTACCCGCGTCCATACGAGTCTTCAAAGCGCACAATGTCGTCCTCACCCAGATAGGAACCCGATTGCACTTCGATAATCTCTAGAGGCTCCTTACCAGGGTTTTCTAGGCGATGAACCGTGCCAAGCGGGATGTAGGTAGATTGGTTTTCCGACAATAGGAACGTCTCGTCTCCCCGTGTGACTTTTGCCGTGCCAGACACCACTATCCAATGCTCGGCACGATGGTAATGCATCTGTAGGCTCAACTTTGCACCGGGTTTTACGGTAATGCGCTTAACCTGAAAACGCTTTCCCATGTCGACGCTGTCGTATGTCCCCCATGGCCGTGCGGCCCGTCTATGCTGTGTGGCTTGCGCAAGCCCAGCGGCGTCCAAGTCAGATACGACCCCTTTTACTAATTCCGCATGGGTACGCGCCGCGACCAACAGCGCGTCTGGACTATCGACAATTAGTAGGTCTTCTGTTCCAAGAGCCACTACCGGACGATGCGGCGCGCGGATATATGTGTTTCGCGCCTGCGCAACGTGTCCATGGCCCTGTATACGGTTGCCGTTATCGTCTGCAGCCATTAATTCAGCCACCGCGTTCCAACTGCCAACATCGCTCCACCGCCCCTCAAACGGAATCATTGCGACCTTGTCATGCCGTTCAAGGACGGCATAATCAAAGGAGTCGCTAGGGCAGGCGTGGAACGCTTCTCTGTCTAAGCGGGTAAACACGCCATCTTCTTTTTGCCGCGCAACTGCGAGTCGGCAACTTGTCAAAACATCGGGAGCGTAGGCGTTCATCGCTGCAATTATTGAACTTGCTTTTGCCAAAAACACGCCCGCATTCCAGCAGTAATTGCCAGCCATGATTAGTTGCTTGGCATGAGCCGAATCAGGCTTCTCGACAAATCGGGATACGGCGTACGTGAACTCGTCCAACCTCGCACCTTGCTCGATATATCCGTAAGCAGTACTTGGGAAAGACGGGACAACCCCAAACGTGACGATGAAGCCATTGTTAGCGGCCGACACACCGCTCCTTACTGCCTCTGCGAACGCGTGAATATCCGGGATGTGGTGGTCAGCTGGAGCAAACAATAATAGCTGCTCCGAAGCCGCGTTAAGCGCGGCGACTGCAATTGCGGGCGCGGTGTTCCTCCCGACAGGCTCGAGGATGTGTCGAGCCTCGACGCCCGCTGCCTCCGCAGCCTCGTTGACGAGAAATCTGTGCTCTTCGCTAGCAACTGTCCACACAGATGTGGATAACGATTTCACCCGCTCAAGCGTTAACTGCAACAAACTGCTCTCGTTCAGGAGAGGTACAAATTGCTTCGGATAAGCCTTCCGCGATAACGGCCACAGCCTGGTTCCAGACCCACCACAAAGAATAATTGAAGTAATGTCAGCTGTGATCATTTAGTCGTCTCGCAGTTCATAGACGCAAAAGATAATGTCGCAACTTGGAGAGCCGCGTAGCCTGGGCTGGGTCTTGTTTGGCCTTTTTAAACGACTCGATTATGAATACAAGAAAGACGGCAAAGATACCGGACACAATAGCCGCTATAGCAACCATCAAGCTTCGCCACGGCTTTGACTTCCTCTCCGGCTCTATCGCGGCATCTAATACTTGTATGACGGAGGCGTTCTTTGCTTCGTCAATCTTCGCGACCTCATATTGCTTCGCAAGCAATTCATAAATTGTCTCGTAATATTTAATATCACGAAGCAGTCCTAAATTTCCAATTCCTTGCCCCTCACTGCGAGAAATGTTCTGCCTTACATCAGTTGCTCGAACACCCTCCATTTTCGCAAGGGCTCGCCTCATCGCCTCGATCTCCTCGCGAGCTGCGACTAGCTGCGGGTTCAACTCCGTTGCGAACGCTTGCATAGCACCTATCTGCACTTCCTTAACTGTAATCTCACCTCGCAATCGTGCTGCAGCTTCGATCATCGCGCGCCCCTGCCCCTCCACCTGCAACACGCCGCCTTGCTGCAACGCCTGCTTCGCCGATGCCTCGGCTCGTGTGAGGTTATCTTTTGCCTGAACTAGCTGTCTCTCGAAGAATAACCTGCGCTGCGATGCCTCGGTAACTGCCAGGACGTTTGTAAGTTTATGCAACTCATCGGCGTAGGCGTTTGCTATCTCAGCGGCGCGTTGAGCGTCCACGTCGTCAACTTCAATTGCTATGACCCCGTCCTTCCCTGCAGAAATGCGCGTTTTCTTTGCCAATAGGTTTCTTGCGTCTGATTGATACTTTTGCTCCAGAACTTCCTTTAGATTGAACCGGTGAATAATGTTGTCCGCGACTGTTCGGCTAGTCAGCATCGCGACATAAAGATCGTTAGGGTTTTTTATGCCGGCCGCACCAGCAAACCCCGCTAATCCGCTGAGTTGCGCCAACATCCCCGCGGCAGCTGATTGCGATTGCTGAGGCGGCAGGATCTTAGTCGTCGCGGTATAGATATTCGGAAGCGTGAGACTGTATAGCGCGACCGCGACTGAAAACACGCACGGGATGAAAAAAAGCAGCCGCTTGTGTTTCGCAAGAATGATTAATGGATCAAGCCAACTGATCTCGGTCATACCATCATCAAGAGATTGTGAAATCAATTCACCTTTCCATCCATCGCAATATTAACGTGACGAAAATACACGACTTCTCGGATTCATCGCCAGAACAGCCTAACACGTAGCTACTCCGAAAGCCTTGGGTTCAGAATCGCTACATCTAAGTGGCGCTAAGTCGGAAAGTTCGCTAATGGCTAAGCTGGAATAGCTTTATTCCGATCACCACACCAGACCAACAGAATACACATCAAAAAATCAGAGACCTTTTAAAACCTTAAGCCCTGCGACACCAAGTGCGAACTGGTAGAACACCTGCGACCACACAGTGAGCTCCTTACTGAAGCGGAATTTCTCAAGATTCTCGGGAACGACGACGGTATCGCCTGGATTCAGGCTCTCTCCCTCGAAGCTGCTCGTAATCCAGCCGCCGCTCTGACGCTTGCTTATCACCGTTCCATCGGCACGTATGACGTAGAGGCTCTTGGCGTCTGCATCCTTGGTTGGACCGCCAGCCTGAGCAATGTAGTCACCGACGCGCTTTTCCGGGCGATAGATAAACGCGTTTTCGTTGTACACGGTTCCGACCACCGCAACCGTGGATGGGCGCGCGGGGACGTTGAAAACATCGCCGTCTTCAAGCGGCAGATCCGGAAGCTGGGCAATACCCGCCTGAATCAACGCGGGAACCTCGAGCACGATACGGCCCGTTGCCTGTACCTTGCGAAGGCGATTGACCAGATCAAGCTGCCCACGGGAAGCCGCCTGCCGGCTTTCCGCCTCGTCCTTTGAAATAGCGACCTGCGACATGTTGCGGGTTATTTCCTGCTCGAGCCGGTCAATGAACTCGTTCAGACGCCTTTGATGCGCTATCCGTGTCGATTCCCGTGTGAAGGAACTTCCAAAGACATAGGCATTGGGCGTGAATCCGCCAACGCGAGCAACCAACTGCCTGAGCGTCTCGCCCGGCAAAACTTGATAGACACCCGCGTTCGCCACCTCCCCCTCGAGCCGCACGAAGCGAGTCTGCTTCGCGATCGGAACCTGTATGTCGTCTTTGGAGAAGATCGCGATGACGTCACCGGGCTGCAGAACCACGTTGTTCTGGGCATCCCCTTCCAGAATGGCACGACCAAGATTGAACGGGATGAGCTGCGTGGTCAGGTCGTTACGGTTGAGCCGCTCCACCACGGCGTAATCCCAGTTCACCTCGGGAAGCGTCCGCTTCAACTCGTTTCTAATCCGCTCCTGGTTCCCGGATTCGGCTTGGAGAACTCCCGGCCGCTGGCCCGGCGCGGGCGCCTGGAACTGAGTCCCTTGCTGACCTTGTGCTGGTACAGACCCTTGCGGCAGGATGTCCGGCTTTGAGACTGAGTTACGGCCGCTTACATCACTTCGAGTCAGTAGATTCCGCTTGATCCAGTAATCCGGGACAATCAATGCATTCTTGTCCGGAATCATGTCTCTAACTGTTAGCCCCTCTCGCCAAGGGAACCGGATATGGGCCGCCACGTTTCCGCGAATAGTGACCGCATTGTCGAAGCGCGGCGAGATCGCACCCACCTGCACCAGATCACCATTTCTGACGATATTAGCCAAGCCCTTTTCGTCCCCGGAAACTTGCTCAACTACGCGGGTTTTGTTGTTACTTATTCGCTCCAGTGAAACGCGCCGCCCATCAGCAATTGCCGCATAGCCACCAGATAATTCTATTAGCCCGGCTACCGACGTCCGCTCTTTTATCTCGTATATTCCTGGGTTGTTTACACTGCCCGAGATAGCGACAAGCTGCCCAACCGGCGGGATGAAGATCACGTCTCCCGGCAATATCGGAACATCTTTCGACTTGTCACCCCTCAAAAGGAGGTCGTACATATCGAATTCAGTAATGAGCTTGTCGCCGCGCTTGAGCTGAATGCTCCTCATCGAGCCCTTTGTCGTGGGACCACCCGAGGCAAATAACGCATTGACGAGTGTGCTGAGCGAGCTGACGGTGTAAGCCCCAGGACGGGCGGCGTGTCCAACGACGAAGACTTGGATAGAGCGCAGTTGCCCCATCGAAACCGTCAACTCGAAATTCCGAAAGACCCTGCCGATTGCGGTGCGAAGATAACCTTGCAGATCCTGAAACCGGATGCCGGAAACATTGATGTTGCCGACTTTCGGTATGCTGACCGCGCCGTCACGATCTACTATGGCGCGGTAGTCAATGTCGACCTGCCCCCACGCGCGGATTAAGAGTTCGTCCCCGGGGCCGACGATGTAGTCAGGCATCACTGGAACGCGGTCCACAGGCGCGAACGTCGAAGGCGCGTTCTCGAACAGGTTGTAACCGAACATCGGCAGATCGCGACCGACCGACTGCAGCACGAAGTCCTGAAATTCGTTGCGCTCCAATACGTTCGGCGCACGCTGCTGGACCAACCGGTTGGCATCCGAGCCAACGTCAGGGAAAAAGGACTGCGGGATTTGCAATGACGGACGGTTGGTCATCGTCGGAATGCTCTGCTGCCCCCCCCCCAACGCCCCGGGGATCTGCACGCCGCCACCTGAGCCTCAAGGCATCGGCACCGCAGCTCCGCCGCCTGCCCCCGCCGTGAAGGGCTGCTGCCCCGTCAGACCGAAGGCCTGGGTCACGAGTAACGGAGACGGAGACGTCTGCGCGTAGGCAAACAGGGGAACGAGTGCCGCCGTCAGCAGCGCCGACCGGCATGCAGACAGGAAATGACCACGGGATTGCAAGGCTTACCCCCAAAAGCTGACCAACGCAGCCGGATTTTTTAATCGCGCACCTTGGAAGAGTGCGTCAAGTTCTTAATTCGCGGACCATTATATTATGGCGACGCGGAAAGTGTACTTATTTGCAGCGCGTCGCCCCATGCAAGCGCATCGGACACTGCTGATCGCGGCCTGCCCCCCCTTCGATCTTAAGGCAGCGAATGCCGCCATCCTAGGCCCGAGTGAGATAATCCGCGTAGGCCCTGCGTATTCCATCGGTTAGTGCGACCGCCGGCCGCCAGCCCAGTGACTCGAGACGAGTGACGTCGAGGATCTTGCGCGGCGTGCCGTCCGGCTTGGACGTGTCCCAGCGGATGTCGCCCTCGAAGCCGACCACGCTGGCGACGAGTTCTGCCAGTTCACTGATCGTGCAGTCCTCTCCGCACCCCACGTTAATCAGCGGAGGCTGCTCCCGGGCATCGAGAAAACCCTCGAAATCAGCGTCGGGAAGACTCAGCAAATGGACGCACGCGGCTGCCAGATCATCGCTGTACAAAAATTCCCGGCGGGGAGTGCCGGTGCCCCACAAGGTCACCGTTGGGGAAGGTCCCGTGGAGGACGGCGGTTTCGAACTACCGCCGTGTGCGGCCTCGTGGAATCGGCGGATCAGCGCCGGCAACACGTGCGACGTCTTGAGGTCGTAGTTGTCGCCCGGCCCGTAGAGATTGGTCGGCATGGCAGCAAGATACTGGGTGTCGTACTGGCGGTTGTATGACCAGCACATTTCGATGCCGGCAATTTTGGCGACGGCATAGGGGCGATTCGTAACTTCCAGAGGCCCCGTCAGCAAGTAGTCCTCGCGGATGGGCTGCGGACAGACCTTGGGGTAAATGCAGGACGACCCGAGGAAAAGCAGCCGCTTGACGCCGACGCGCCAGGACTCGTGGATGACGTTCGTCTGGATGGCGAGATTCTCGTGAACGAATTCGGCCGGGTAGGTGCTGTTGGCCATGATCCCGCCGACCTTGGCGGCGGCGAGAAACACGAATTCGGGGCGCTCGAGCTCGAAGAAACGCCGAACTGCCGCCTGATCCGTCAGATCGAGTTCAGCGTGGGTGCGGACGATCAGACGGTCACAGCCTTTGGCCTTGAGGTGGCGAACGATCGCAGAACCGGCGAGGCCACTGTGGCCGGCGACATAAATTCGACTGCCCAAGTTCAACTTCATCATTCGTTGTAATCGTACGGCCGGTGACCGTGTTTTCTCACGAGTTCATCCCTCTCCGACGCGCGGTAATCCTCGCTCACCATTTCGGCAACCAGCTCCCTGAAGGACGTCCGAGGTGTCCAGCCGAGCTTTTCGCGTGCCTTGCGAGGGTCACCCAGCAGAGTCTCCACTTCGGTCGGTCGGAAGTAACGTGGATCGACGGCCACGATACACTGACCGTTCGCATCGTAACCTTTCTCGTCCACGCCTACTCCCCGCCATTCGATTGTTATCCCGAGCTCCTGGCATACAATTTCGACAAAATCCCGCACGCTGTGCTGCTCGCCAGTCGCGATGACAAAATCTTCAGGGCGATCTTGTTGGAGAATCAGCCACTGGGCCTCCACGTAGTCGCGGGCATGCCCCCAATCTCGGAGCGCGTTCAGGTTGCCGAGGTACAAACAAGGCTGCAGGCCGAGCTTGATGCGGGCGAGCGCTCGCGTAATCTTACGGGTGACGAAGGTCTCGCCGCGAATCGGCGATTCATGGTTAAACAGGATGCCATTGCAGGCGTACATCCCGTAAGCCTCACGATAATTGACCGTGATCCAATAGGCATAAAGTTTTGCGACGGCGTACGGAGAACGGGGATAGAACGGTGTCGTTTCGCGCTGGGGAACCTCCTGAACTAGCCCATAAAGCTCGGAGGTTGATGCCTGGTAGAACCGCGTTTTCTTCTCAAGCCCCAGGATACGTATCGCCTCTAGCAGGCGCAAAGCGCCCAACGCGTCCGAATTGGCGGTGTATTCCGGCTCCTCGAAGGATACAGCTACATGACTTTGGGCCGCCAGGTTGTAGATTTCGTGCGGCTGGACTTGCTGGACGATACGGACAAGACTGCTCGAGTCGGTCATGTCGCCATAATGGAGCACTAGCCGGCGGTCTTTAACGTGCGGGTCTTGGTACAAGTGATCGATACGGTCCGTATTGAACAGCGAAGTGCGCCGTTTTACGCCGTGAACCACGTAATCCTTCCCGAGCAGATACTCGGCTAAATATGCTCCGTCTTGCCCCGTCACACCGGTAATTAGTGCGCGTTTTTGCATGCCGCCCCGTTTCATTAACTTGTCGTTTCAGCGATTATAGCCGCTCTCCCATCCAAACTTCACGTCACTGAGCCTTTGCCTTATGAAGGTCACGCTTCTACCCGTCATTCTTTCCGGCGGCGCCGGGTCCCGGCTTGGGCCCGTATCGCGAGAATTTCTCCCCAAGCCCTTCATCCAGCTCGCCGATGGCGAAACGCTGCTGACAAAAACCTGCCGCCGGGGACACGCGCTTCCGGATGCTGATAGCTTTCTAACCGTCACTAACCGCGAATACTATTTCCTGACCCGAGACGATTACGAAGCGAGCGGTCAGGGGGGGGGCGACACACCTATCTGCTGGAACCTTGCGGCCGTAACACCGCCCCGGCCATCGCCGCAGCAGCGCTCATGGCTGCCGAACGTCATGGTGCGGACACAGAACTCCTGGTCCTCCCCGCCGACCACCTCATCGAGGACGTGAGCGGATTCGCCAGATCGGTAGCCGCGGCTCAGTCAATGGTCCGCCACGGAGCGCTCGTCACCTTCGGGATTGTTCCGACGCATCCGGAGACGGGCTATGGCTATATTGAAACAGGCGATGAACTGTCTCCCGGCTGTCATCGTGTCGTACGATTCGTGGAGAAGCCGAACGCGGCTACGGCGAAGCAGTACGTGGCTTCAGGCCGATTCCTTTGGAATTCAGGCATGTTCTGCTTCCGCGCCGACGCATTTCTAGACGCACTTGAGCGCCACGCCCCGGATGTCACGACGCCACGATCGCCGCATGGAAAGCGGGCAAGCAGGATGGCGACGCGTTCCACCTCGACCCGGACGCCTTCGCTCGCGTACCCGACATTTCGGTCGACTACGCCGTCATGGAGCGGCACGACAATGTAGCCGTGGTTGGCGCGACTTTCGACTGGAACGATATAGGGTCCTGGAATGCGCTCGGCGATCTCACGCCAGCCGATGAACGAGGCAACCGCTCGGTCGGCGAAACGATCACGGTAGACAGCGAAAACTGCTTCCTCCAGAGCGATTCGCGCGTGGTCGCAGCGGTGGGGGTGAAGAACCTTATCGTCGTCGACACGCCCGACGCCCTGCTGGTCGCTGACAAGGCAGCAGCGCAGGACGTCAAGAAAGTCTACGCGGAGCTGAAGCTGGCGAATCACACCGCCTATCAACTCCACAAGACGGTGAACCGGCCGTGGGGCACGTACACGGCGCTCGAAGAAGGCCCCGCTTCAAATTGAAACGGATCGTCGTCAGACCGGGAGCGTCGCTAAGCCTCCAGATGCATCATCATCGCAGCGAGCATTGGGTGGTGATTTCAGGTACTGCCAAGGTGACCAACGGCGAACGAACGTTCGTCGTCAATACCAACGAGTCGACGTTCATCCCGGCGCAGCATAAACACCGGTTGGAAAACCCGGGTAACGATGATCTCGTGATTATCGAAGTACAGGTGGGTGATTACGTCGGGGAAGACGATATCGTGCGATTCGAAGATGTCTACGGCAGGGCGTAGCGCAGACACATGAAGCTCGTCATCCTCGATCGCGACGGCGTCATCAACTACGACTCAGATGCCTACATCAAATCGCCCAACGAGTGGATTCCGATCCCCGGAAGTATCGAAGCAATCGCGGCGCTGAGCAAAGCCGGGTTCACGGTTTGCGTGGCAACCAATCAGGCCGGGTTAGCTCGTGGGCTATTTGATGAGCACGCTCTCGAAGCCATGCATGCGAAGATGCATCAACTGGTGGAAAGCGCGGGCGGGCGAATCGCCTTTATCGCGCACTGCCCTCACCACCCGGACGATGGTTGCGACTGCAGGAAACCCAAGCCGGGGCTACTGCTGCAGATTGCAGCACGCTTCAACTCATCGTTGAGCGGCGTGGCGTTTATCGGCGACTCGGAGAAAGACTTGCAGGCCGCCGTCACAGCAGGCGCAAGCCCGATGCTGGTACGCACGGGAAACGGTTATCGAACCGAGTGCAATGGCAGACTCCCACAGGGCACAATGGTGTTCGACTCGCTCGTTGACGCAGCGCGTGCCCTCATCACCA
>Ga0255276_1000049_pt1 | contig 12950 bp, 30 predicted proteins | sample AtltaT_8_FD_183692 | JGI IMG/M metagenome (GOLD analysis project Ga0255276, IMG submission 183692) | Metatranscriptome of freshwater microbial communities from Altamaha River, Georgia, United States - Atl_UVDOM_RepB_8h (Metagenome... | ecosystem: Environmental > Aquatic > Freshwater > River...
GACGGTCTCATTTACACAGACAGCAACTTTATTGAAGAGCTGCGCAATTTTTTAATTGCACAAGAACTAACTGACGACTGCGACTACAGCGAGCAAGGCATGCAGGGAGACAACTACGTTAGCTTAGACGTGGGAGAGGGCTTTATTGCTGCGTGGGATGCAAAGTTTAACTTGTTTGCATAAGCACAAAACGGGGGTTGACAACAGCCCCCGTTTATAGTACAATAGACACACATTAACACAAAGGAGCGTGAAATGGCTACTCGAAGCACTATTGCAATGGAGCAACCCGACGGTCGCGTAATGCAGATCTACTGCCACTGGGACGGTTACCTTGATCACAACGGAGAGATCCTTCAGGAGCACTATCGTGATCGCGCTAAGGTTTTGGCACTCATGTATCTGGGCGATATCAGCTCCTTAGCTCCTAGCATCGGAGAACCGCACGATTGGGACAACTGCCCTGAGGGTGTCTGCAACGCCTACGGACGCGATCGTGGCGAATCGGGCTGTGAAGCTCGTGTGTTCAAGGACTTTGAGGACTACAAGGCCAACCACCAGTACGAAGAATACGAGTATATCTTCCGTTCGGACGATCAGTGGTATGTTTCCGAATACAGCCGAGCCTACCGCGCACTTGAGCAGGTGCTGGCAGAAGCAGAAACCCTAGAGGATTAAGGGTTATTACTGAATGGGGTTGACAACAGCCTCATTTGGTAATATAATAGAGGTATGTTCAACAAATGCATAGGAGCGAAAATGCCAGCAGTAATTGAGATTCGTGAGGGTTCGTATAAGATCCGTGGCTCAGATGTGAGCATGGCCGGTAACCGTTTCGAACTAGTAGAGCAATACAAAGAAGGTGCTCAGGGTGGTTATGTAACCGTAGAAGGTGGCTCTGTACAGCCTGCTAACCCTGGCATTCCAGATCGTAAGATCCGTATTCGTTGCAGTTCAGCACAAAGTTACATGATTGTCGCCGGTGAAGTGCCAGCAATGCCCGCAGGTGATAAAAGTTTGGAGCAGATTAAAATTTCAGATAATGCCGTAGCACACGAAACGGACGAGCAGATCATCGAACGTCTTCGTAACCGTTTTGACGTGCTCAAAGATATGACCAAAGCAGTCAAAGAAGGTACCGTGCGAGCTATGATCGTCACAGGCCCTCCAGGCGTGGGCAAGAGCTTTGGTGTAGAAGAAGTACTAAGCAAGGACGATCTCTTTGATATGATGGGTCAGCGTAAGCCCAAATATGAGATTGTCAAAGGCGCAATGTCAGCAGTGGGTCTGTACAGCAAGCTCTATCACTACAGCGAAAAAGGCAATGTTATCGTGTTTGATGACTGCGACTCTGTGCTGTTGGATGACCTTAGCCTTAATATTTTGAAGGCTGCTCTGGACTCTAGCAAGAAGCGTACTATCTCTTGGAACACTGACAGCCGTGTTCTGCGTTCAGAAGGAGTGCCAGATCGCTTTGAATTTAAAGCAGGCGCTATCTTTATCACTAACATCAAGTTTGAGAATGTGCGTTCTAAGAAACTGCAGGATCACCTTGCCGCTCTTGAAAGCCGTTGCCACTACATTGATCTTCAAATGGACACAGATCGCGAAAAGGTCTTGCGCATTAAGCAGATCACCCAAGATGGCATGTTGGACAGCTACGAGTTTGAAGACTGCGTTAAGGATGAGATCATTGATTACATTCTTGAAAAACGAGCACAAATGCGTGAGCTGAGCCTGCGTACGGTACTCAAGGTAGCAGACCTGCGCAAGAGCTTTCCTACAAATTGGAAGAGCATGGCAGAAGTTACCGTTATGAAGCGAGGTGCCTAATGGAAGGCCCGTCTAAGACCTGTACTTGGATTGGGCCCGAGCAGGACCCTTTGAAGCACTGGCCCATTCATTACTGCGGGTGTCCTAGTGTTCAAGGGTCTAGCTACTGCGCTGATCACTACTGGAAGGTCTATGCTCGAGGCACTTCAGTTAACGGCCGTCGACGTGAACGTGCCATAGAGCAAGAGATTCAACAACTTAAACAAGCACAAGAGCTTGAGGAGTATGAAAATGAAAACTAACATCTTTACAATTGCCCTGCTGGCGCTTGTAATCGTATTCTTTTTTGCCGTAGGTCCTATCCTGGTAATTTGGAGTATGAATACACTATTCCCCGTGTTGGCCATTCCGTATACGTTTTGGACATGGTTAAGCGTGGTCTTGCTCGGCGCATTCTTTCGAGCAAATGTTTCCATTAAACGGAAAGATTGAGGTTGCTATTTTACAACAAGAATGCTACTATATTGACACGCTGTGGAACACAGCCATATAACATAAAGGAAAACACAGACATGAAACGTATCTCTAAAGACTCAAAGACTTTTAAGATTTTTACTGCACTACAAAATGGTGACAAACTAACTGCAAGCCAAGCTGAGAAGCGTTTTGGCGTAAAGAACCTGGCTGCTGAAGCAAGCCGTCTCCGCCAAGCTGGTTATGCTGTTTATGCTAACTCTCGCAAGGCAGGTAATGGTGTTACCGTTACTGAGTATGAACTAGGCCGTCCTTCACGCGAGATCGTTGCTCTAGGCTACTTAGCTCGTAACATGGGCATGACATTGGCTTAATAGGTCGCTCCACAAAACCAAGCCGATTCGCTCCCGGGGCGGTTTTGGAATAGGGTCCTAAGGGCCCTATTTTTTTGGCCGTTTGTTGCAAAAAAGCCACAGGCCGGCACTCTCCAAAATGGTTGACAGAACTGCTGTTTGATGGTATAATAGAGTTATTGTTAAGGAGCGATGATGAGCACATTTACAGCAGATCAAGTTTGGGGCCTAGCTGTTAGGGCTGATACACAGAATGGCGGCTACTGCAAAGAGCCTGTATTCGCTGCTACCGCTACACACGGGATCGATTACAATAACGTGATCAAACAAGCCAACAAGGTTCTGGTCAAGAACTGGCTCAGAGAGAATGCTCAGCCTACAGCAGAAGAGATCACTCTTGGCCAAGAGTATCGTAACTATTTCAAAACATTCACCCTCAAAGCACTCACTGGCAAGATCAATGACTTTGAGACCACAGCTATGAAGATTGCAGCCAAAGACGAGTTCACTGGCCGTGATATGTTGGACTTTGCTGTTGTCAGCTGTTTACCCAGCGTAGCTCGTCGTGATAAGGCCCAAACAGAGCTCAAGCGAGAGATCTATCAAAGCGAGCAACTCTCCGGCGCTGTAGGTGATGAGATCGTAGGGGAGATCGAAGTGATCCGCACACGATTCAACCCTGAATACAACAAGTATCGCATCACTGCTCGTATGGGTGAGAGCTTTATTGATTTTTGGTACAAGGATGATGTCAAAGGCACTATCCGTATCAAGGGCAAGATCAAGAATGTTCGTGGCGATAAAACAACACAGCTCAACTATGTTAAAAAAGTTGGTTGACAACTGCACCAAGAGGTGCTACAATAATGATACTGGGAAAGTAATTGTTTTAACTCTTTTTATTAGCGAGGTCTAGAATGGCAAAAGCACAAGACGTTTCCGTCCGTCAAGTTGGCCCTAAGGGTGCCAAAAAAGCAATCCGTCACGCAATTAAAATGCGTCGTCCTGTATTCCTGTGGGGCCCTCCAGGTATTGGTAAGTCCGATCTCGTGAAGCAGATCGGTGATGATTCCAACCGTGAGGTTATTGATGTGCGCCTAGCACTTTGGGAACCCACCGACATCAAAGGTATTCCGTATTACAACGCAGACCAGGGCAAGATGGTTTGGGCTCCTCCCGCAGAACTGCCCATTGACCCAGAGTCCACTGCTATCATCTTCTTGGATGAATTGAACTCTGCTCCTCCTGCTGTTCAGGCCGCGGCCTATCAGTTGGTGCTGAACCGTCGTGTTGGTACCTATGTTCTGCCTAAGGGTGTTGACGTAGTCGCCGCTGGTAACCGTGAAGGTGACCGTGGTGTTACCTATCGTATGCCTGCTCCGTTGGCTAACCGCTTCCTGCACTTGGAAATGAAGGTGGACTTTGATGACTGGCAAGATTGGGCTACCCTTAACAAGGTGCATCCTGAGGTTGTAGGTTATGTGGGTTTTGCCAAGCAAGACTTGTATGACTTCGATCCTAAGAGCCCTAGCAAGTCATTTGCTACTCCTCGTTCTTGGAGTTTCGTCAGCGACCTGTTAGGTGATGACGGTGTTGACGAAGATACTTTGTCTACATTGGTAAGTGGTGCTATTGGTGACGGCTTGGCTGTTAAGTTTATGGCTCACCGTAAGATTGCTGGCAAATTGCCTAAGGCAGAAGACATCCTTATTGGCAAGGTCAAGGACCTTCAGATCAAGGAAGTGTCAGCGATGTATTCTTTGACCGTTTCATTGTGCTACGAGTTGAAAGACCGTGCAGAGAAAAAGGTTAAAGATTGGGATGCTCAGGCAGACAACTTCTTCCGCTACATGATGGACAATTTCCCAACTGAGATTGTGGTCATGGGTGCTAAGACTGCTCTTACCAACTACGACTTGCCGTTGGACGCTACAAAGATGAAGAGCTTTGACGAGTTCCACAAGCGTTTTGGTAAGTATGTTTTGAAAGCGATGGAGAATTAAGACCTCGCCCATCGCCGGGCGGGGGCTCACCCAGGGCTTCCGCCCACCTTTTGGAGTGCCGGGCGGTGTTGTAAATACGCAACATCGTCCGGTTTCTTTTTGGTTGACAAACCCGGATCCTGGTGCTATAATATACACATACTAAGGAGAGCGACTAATGTCTACAAACATCGTTGATAAATTAACTACTGCACGGGTCGGTCTATTGCTCAAAGCACCGTTCTTTGGCAACATGGCAACTCGTATGCGTTTAGTCTGTGCTGACGACTGGTGCCCTACTGCGGCGACCAATGGCCGTGACTTTTATTACAACACAAAGTTCATCGAAAAACTTTCAGAGAAAAAACTAGAGTTCCTGTTTGGTCACGAGATCCTTCACTGCGTGTTTGATCACTTTGGCCGTGTAGGTAGCCGTGATCGTCAACTTTCTAACATCGCACAGGACTTTGCTGTAAACCAAATCCTTGTAGACGAGCGTATTGGTGAGAAGATCACTGAGGTTAAGATCTGTTATGATCCTAAGTTCCGTGGACTTGCTTGGGAAGAAATCTACGATATTCTGTATGAAAAAGCAGAGAAGATTCCTATGGATCAACTGATGAAAGAGTTGGGCGATCTGTTGGACGAGCACATTAAGGAACAAGAGGGTGCTGGCTCAGAAGATGACAAGACCAAAGACGGTAAGAGCAAGCCTAGCCTTAGCAAAGAAGAAGCAGAACGCATCAAGCAAGAGATCAAAGAAGCAATGATCCAAAGTGCCGCGGCCGCTGGTGCAGGCAAGACTCCTGCAGGCATTATGCGTATGATTAAGTCTATGACTGAGCCTAAGATGGACTGGCGTCAGTTGGTGCAACAAGAGATCCAAAGCATTGTTCGCAACGACTACTCCTTCCAGCGTGTTAATCGCAAGAGTATGCACTCAGGCGCAATCTTGCCAGGCATGAAAGAAGCAACTACCATTGACGTGGCTATTGCTGTTGACATGAGTGGTAGTATTGGTGAAGAAGATGCCAGCACATTCCTTTCGGAGATCAAAGGCATCATGGACCAATACGAGGACTTCAAGATCAACCTGTGGTGCTTTGACACAGAGATCTATAACCCACAAGAGATCACTCATGACAACTCACATGACTTGCTTGAGTATGAACCTCAAGGTGGCGGTGGCACAGACTTTGATGTCAACTTTACCTACATGGAAGAGAATGACATTCGCCCTAAGAAGTTCATTATGTTCACAGACGGCTATCCCTGTGGTAGTTGGGGTCCTGAGGACTACTGCGACACAATCTTTATCGTTAAGGGCAATACACAAGCAGAGGCGCCCTTTGGTCAAACGGTGATCTACGAAAAAGAGGCGGGCTAGGAGAGTGCCGGGGGGTGTGGCTAAAAAGCCACACTTCCACCAAAGGCCCCGCTGCTACACGTATGCACGTATATAGATTATGGTTGACAGATAGATAATTTGGCCTTATAATACATATACACAGACACAGAAAGGGGCGGTAAATGGAACTAGTAATTGCATTTGTCCTTGGGCTCATAGTAATGGACTTAATGTGGGCCTGGCGCTTGGGCATCCCTCAGATGCTTTGGGCACGTTGGAAGTATCGCAAAGTCCTTAAACAAATGTCAGAACAGGAGCAATCATGAAAGTATTCATCGCAGGTACAATCTTTGGTCTCGTAGTGGCTACCGTAGGATTATCGGGCATCGCTAAGATCTTCGATAATGGGGTTGCCAAAGTCCAGGAAGTATCTAAAGAAGCTGCGAAGTAATGCCTAGATACACGTTCTGGCGCAATTCTATAATCTGCGAAGTCTACGAACTTGAAGCAGGTTCAGAAGAGGAAGCACGTGAAAAGCTCATGAATGGAGAAGTGGACCCAATGACCGAAGAATGGGTTGATTGGGCCACTGACAACTTCGAGCTGGAAGACGTGGAAGATGAATTGGTAACATTCTTAAAATCAAAGGAAACAACATGACTTTTGGTATGATCGTTGAAGATCCCTTTTATGATGAAGATGGTGTACTCATTGACGAGGATGCTGATTGGGAAGATGTTGCAGACCCGGGCGACCTAGTCTACAACGAAGACATCGGCGAATGGTTGGACAAAGAGCTAGCTGCTCACGATCGCACCTACAGCCCATTCGATACAATCAACAGCTAACGTACATCATTTTGGTTGACAACTTGGCTTTTTGGTGTTAAACTATAGGCATAGTGAAAGGAGCCAGCTGTGAATCAAAATGAATTTGAATACCTGAAGCGAGCCGTTGATGCATTGGGATCGTCAGAGACAACTCCGATGGCCCGTGTCAAGATCTTAAGGACGATGGAGCAGATCGCCGGACGCTGTGCCGTGGTGATCGAGAGGGAGTTCCAAGACCGCGTAGATCAGAACTTGGCCAATGCACATTTGGTTGACCTTTTGAGAAAATGATTGTATAATTTTAACACTAACTTAAGGAGCGAATATGCCTAATTGGTGCAACAACAACTTGACGCTGGAGCATGATGATCCAGCAATGATTACCCGTGCTAAAGAAGCACTTGATCGTGGAGAGTTCCTGCAGGAGTTTATTCCTGTGCCCAAAGAACTCACAGAGACCATGGCAGGATCCTACGGGGATGATGCCAAACAAAAGGATCTGGAAGCACAGATGAAAGCCAATGTGGCCAAATATGGCTACAGCAACTGGTATGACTTCTGCGTGGGTGAATGGGGAACCAAATGGGATGTAGGCGGTGATGGACAAAGCGACATCCACCCAGACGGTAAGAGTCTATTCACTTCTTTTGATTCAGCATGGTCACCACCCGTGAATGCTTATCAGAAGTTGGAACAACTTGGCTTCCGTGTGAACGCAATGTTCTACGAATCCGGTATGGCATTTGCTGGTATTTACGAAGATGGCAACTGCGAGGACTTTAGCCTAGAAGGCATGAGTGCCGATGAGATCGAGCAGAACTATCCAGAGTTGGACGAAGCATTCTGCATCGCCGAGGCTATCCGTGAATTCCAGGAAGAGGACGAAGAGCTCACAGAGTGGATCAAGGATGGTGTTGAGCAGAACAAGAAACTAGGACTTGTTTCAGAATGATGCACATTGTTAAACTCGACAAGAGATACGATGGTTATGGAAGATTTAGCCATCGTGTCGAGTTTATCAGTTATGGCGCAGGTGCGAGGCTTACAGATCAAAAGAATTGGATTAAGTCTCGCAACTACTTGTGGACGCAATTCGGTCCGAGTGCCGAATTGCACCTAGCTCGCCCAGAGTTATTCGATGGGGTCCAACCAAAATGGGCCTGGGATGATTCTAAGAGTGCTATATATTTGAAAGACGAATCTTACACAATGTTCGTTTTGAAATGGGAGTCATGGCAAAATGCCTAGAGAGTTTAACTTCAGTTTTCACGTGGTCTGCGCCGGGGACGGCAAGGCAGACGTGGGCCGAGTCGAAGAAATGATCGATTTGGCCATGCAGGATCTGGTCTACGACGACGAGTTCATCGCCGCCTTGGACGAGAAGGACAGCGTTACTATTCAAGTAATTCCGCAATTTGGACAAACAAATGGTTGACAAACTTGAATAGTGATGCTACATTATTAACATGCCCAATAGGCATATCTTTAACACACACACTTTTTGGAGAACTTTAAAATGGCTACAGATAAGAAATTTGCGGTTGCTGGTGTTTCGACACTGGAAGGTAAGACCAAGCTTCGTTTCGCTAACGATGTTATGCGCATCAAGATCTTGGCAAAGAACGGTCACAAGGATGTTGAGCTCGTTGAGCTGCCATCAGAGATGACCAAGGCTGAGGCTGTACAACACCTCAAGAGCGTTGGTTTCGGCTCAGGCAATGCTGCTGTACAAGCTGCGATCGCCTACGCTGAGAAGAAGAATCCAGCCCCTAAAGCTGTTAAGACTACTGCCGCGAAGGCAGAGGCTGTTACCGCTTAAATCCGATTCGCTCCCGGTAGCGGTAACCTTGGGCCCTAGTATGCACACGTATACTAGGGCGTTTTTTTTGACTTCGGTTGACAACTGGATTAACTGATCATATAATAGTATTAACGAATTGGAGCACAGGAGCTTAAATACACACATGAGCAAATTAGAATACCTTGCAAGACCTCTGGTAGCATTCGATGCTTATAACAAAGATCATAGGCGCTACTACGCAGAGTTCCTAGAATACGGTGGATGGGGGCGATGTCCAGTTCGCTTTATTTGTCCCAGTGATTCCGGTTCAGATCTAACACTAATGATCAAGAACCACCTAACTGAATACTACATTGATCGCGAGTTTGGGGGCGGCAAACTGCAACAGCTCAAAAGCGAAGAACTCAGCGAAACCGCAGACGAAATGTATCGAAGAGCAGGGAAACTTCGTAAGGAAGCAGCCGCCCTGTTGAATCCCAGGAGAACCTAATGAGCGACCTTGATGTAACCATGATCATCCTTTACGGCCTTGGCCTACTTTCAGGCTGGTGGGCATCTAAGATCTTTCATCTGCACCTACTACGCAGCATCCTGAAGGATCTTGGGGTGAGTCAGCAGGATCTACTCGCACTCCTTAACCGATCAGAAGAAGAATCATCCGATGATCCCGAGCTGGATCAGATCGATATCAAAGTTGAGAAGCATAGTAACACACTCTATGCGTTTCGTAAAGACAACGATCAGTTCCTAGGGCAGGGCAACAGCAAGGAGCAGCTGATCGAAGCCATGGCGCAGCGTATGAAGAATGTAAGGTTGATCGTGGTTGAGGGCCGTGAATACATGGAGTCCAAAACGGTTGACACGACCGCGGTTTGAGCTTACAATTGAGTTATGAAAATTACAGAACTCCAGAACCTATACCGCGCAGGCCAGATCATCCGCAAGGCAGATCACGCAGACAAGTTGGACATCCAATTGGATCCCACAATGACTCGCGAGCTGTTTCGACAAGAAGTTGGCCGTGTTTACTTCATCGTAGTCAACGGTGAAATCAAGAAGATTGGCGGCTCACAGGCCAAGGGCGGACTCAAGGGAACCTTAGGGGCCTACTTCACTGGTTTTGCCAAGGGCATGAGCGCCAGGACCTATTGCGTATGGAACTTCATGCGCCAGCAGATCGATCAAGGGCACACGGTTGAGATCTATGTTACATTTGCTCCCCTGGTTGAAGCAACCATTCCAGGTCCCCTGGGACATGTAACCGTACACATTCCTGTAGACTATCATACCATTGAGAAGAGCTACGTGGATCACTTCGTGCTGGTCGAGAGCAAGCATCCTTACTTGAACATGCAGGAAAGTGCGGGCCGTTGGGAAGATACGGGGCTTTTAGAAGGCTATCACGGGCTTTGGGTTCCACAACAAGAAACCCTAGCAGCCTAAGGGTTATTCAAAAAAGTGGTTGACAACAGCCTCTAGATCGCATATAATACAAGCTCAACAAACAACTTAGGAGCGAAACATGGAAGCACAAGCACGTGAGTATTTTGTCCGTCGTCTTAACGAAGTAGCACAAGAAAAAGTGCAGGCCAAAGCAGTAGAACTTTACGGCGCAAGTGGCCGTCCAGAACAGCCTACTTGGGGCATGGTGTTTGAGGGCATTAAATCCGGCGAGATTACCCTTAAAGCAGACAAGGTGGACTATACGGGTCCTTACCTCAACCCTACGGACGTGGAGTGGCCTGCTATGGAAGCCAAAAAGGCAGAGCTGGAAGCATATCGCAAGTTGGTAGCCGCTGAGAAGCAACGGGCTATGGACGCTGTCTATTTGGACGAGAGCGCACAAGAAGCCCTTAAGGCTTTTGAAGCAATTTAAACAACAAAAGCCCTACACTCCGTAGGGCTTTTTCTTGACCTTTTGGCACTTTGGACATATAATACACTTACACAGAAGGAGAAGTGTATGAGAGTAGAAGTCAAAAGCCTATACAGAGTTCAATGCACAGAGTATGAAAGAGGCTATGGTCAAAGGGACATGGGTGTGGTGTTCTTTGACACAGAAGAAGAAGCCAAGCAGTTCTGCCTAGAATACGCCTCGGGTGATAGCGAATGCTACTTCCGAGCAAGCTACGAAAAGATCAACTAATTCTAGAAAGCCTAAAATGAAAAGCAAAGACACACAGATCTACAAGAACATTGGCTCTATCCAGGCAGTACAGGGTGACGAAGGCCGCTACTACTTCTACACTCACTTTGCTACAGGTAACACCTGCGACGAAGACACTATCAAAGGTGCCAAAGAGATGTTGGATTGGGAAGAAAAGAACCATCAAGAAGTACAGGCTGCGATCCGTGTGCTTCAGGGTCGAGGTTACAGAGTATTCAAAGAGGTTTGTTAATGGGATGGGTAGTCTACGATGCTCGTACGGGGCACATGCAAAAGTATTACAAGCTGGCCCGTACAGCCAAGAGTATCGTCACGCAGCACAACACAGAACGAATCTATGAGGACTGGATCTATCGTCCTCAGAGCACTTGGGCCTGCTGCTCCTATGCAGACTACGAAGGGATCTTAATGGGTCTGCGTGGGGAAGCGTTTAAGATGTGGCAGTTTGTTAAGAATAACCCGCAGAGCTAAAGGGTCTTTCTTTTTGGTTGACCTTTGGGCCTTTTGGTGCTATACTATAGGTATAGTAAGGAGCGTGAAACGATAACAGAAAAACAACGTGTTGTAAATGCCCTAAAGGGTTGGCAGTTCATCCGTGGAACCCATGGTTGCTTGTATGATCGTGGCTCAGCAGATTCCTACTACGGCCGTCCACGTCAACCTCACTACGGTGGAGTGGGAGGCGATTCCGGCCGCCGAGTCTCGGTCAACGATGCTGCATCCGTGGCCGAATACTTGGCAGGCTACGACTACAACGAGCGTTATGGAGACAAAAAGAACTATGATTAATCATGGCCTACAATGGCTGGGCACAGCCGCTCTGATCTCTATGTATATTGTGATGAGCTTCTTTCCTGAGCGATATCCGCTGAATATCCTCTTAGGATTACTGGGAGGTCTATGCTATTTTGCGTGGTCGTATCGTGTGGCAAATAAGCCACAGATGATCGTTAACTTCGCAGGAATAGCCGTGTGTGCCGCAGGGTTATTTCGTTATTTTGATTGACACTCAGGCACTTTGGCTATACAATTAACACATACGCTAAACAACTAGGAGCAGAAAATGGTTACACAAGCACAGGCAATGTTTGTATTTGTAGTAGGACTACTAATCACAATGTTGGGCACAGGTGGTGTAGAAGCCAGCATCTCTAACCTAGAACTTCTACAAGGTCTAGCAGTGGCCATCACTGGCCTAGGCTGTATGGGCTGTGGTGTGCTCATGCTTAGGCAAGCCGAGGACTAATATGGAAGCCCTAGTTGAAACAACTGGGGGCCAGTTCCCCGCGCACACATATCTACTAGACGGTACTACCCTAGTAGCCTATGTAAAGGTCAACGAAACTCGGCCATTCTATTTCAAAAGCGGTATCAAGGGCTTTGATAAGCGTGGTAGGCAGTTCGTTAAGGGTAACATCAACTTATTCAAAGTAAAGGCAACTAATGACACAAGATCTGTCCAAGGCTCAAAAGGCCAAGTCTACTCAGTCAACGACGCAGAGAAAACCTGTACCTGTCCAGGATTTACATTTAGAGGTACCTGCAAACACTTGGGCTAACATGATAAAGGTATTGATGCAATGAGCATACAACTACACGGACTGACCCGCCAGCAGTATCAGATCGCTGACATGATCTGGAGCTGTGAATCACAAGAGGATGTTCAACGCTTGATCAATAACCTGCCCGCAGAGTATAAGAAGGACGCTGTGGTCATACACGATCTAATGATAGCAGCAGTCATGGACCAACATATGGAGATCACTGAAGATGTTCGTGCGCTTATTCATAGTATTGCTAGCCGCTAGCTTAACAGCCTGCACAGCCTTTAGGGATCCACGTGATGCTGCGTGGGATCCTAGGCAGGATCAAGGTCGTTACCTTCACGAACAGATTCCAAATTGGCAGCATGAAGCCCTCAGAGTCTGTGGTGGTGGTGACCGAGTGAGGAGACCTGGTATGACCGATCGGTGTTGATGGTCGGTCGGTGGTCGGTGGTCGGTGGTGAGGGGTAACATATGTTAGTAAGTACTAACAAGCTAGTAAGGGGTAGCAAATCACCACCCTGAAAAGAAAAGTACTGCCCTTAAAAATTTTGCGCGGCCAATTTTTTCCCCTGTAGACCCATTTTGCTGTAAATACACTCATGAAAGATCAAATTGAACGTAACGGGCGACTCTATGAGTACTCAGCCACTGACGATTGTTGGTATCCTGTGCCCA
>Ga0255276_1000062_pt1 | contig 12293 bp, 10 predicted proteins | sample AtltaT_8_FD_183692 | JGI IMG/M metagenome (GOLD analysis project Ga0255276, IMG submission 183692) | Metatranscriptome of freshwater microbial communities from Altamaha River, Georgia, United States - Atl_UVDOM_RepB_8h (Metagenome... | ecosystem: Environmental > Aquatic > Freshwater > River...
ACGACCACATGAAGCGAATTCTTCATTGGATTCTTTTTACACGATTTAAGGATTTGATCTCATCGTTTAAGGATTCGATCCCATGGCCTTCTCGACCACGGCGTGGTTACCCTGAGGACCAATGAGTTGTGGAGCAAGCGAACCGAGGATCATGCCTAGCAAGGATGCGAAAAGCCCGTTGAATTGTGGTGGGATCAAAGCTTCCGGATCGATGCTTTCGCTTAGCAGCCAGACTGATAAGCCAGCAAATACTGACAATAAGGCACCTTGGGTGGTGGCTTTACGCCAAAATACACCCGCAGCCAGGGGCACTAGCGCGCCGGCCAGCGTGACCTTATAAGCGTTTTGGACCATTTCATACATGGTGCTGCGTGAATTGAGCGCAAACATCAAGGCGCAAAGCGAAAAGAGAATCAGCACCACACGCAAGAGTAAGAGCATGCGCTGATCAGACATTTTCCCACTCAAAGGCTTAAGCACGTTTTCCGTAAAGAGCGCCGTGGGTGCAAGCAGTGCACCGCTTGCGGTCGATAAAATCGCCGATAAAAGTGCACCGAAGAACAAGGCCTGCGCCCAGAGGGGGGTTTTGGCGAGGATGAGCTCCGGAAGAATTCTTTGTACCTCTCGAGCGTCCTCTGACTCAAACAATTGCAGGCTTGCCGGGTCGATCACAATTGCGCTGTAGGCAATAAACATCGGAACAAAGGCGAAGACGAAATAAGCCATCGCACCAAACAAGGTGCCGCGAACCGCCGTCTTTTCATCTTTGGCCGAAGTGACACGTTGAAAGACATCCTGTTGTGGAATCGAGCCAAGGGCCATGGTCATCCATGCCGCTGCAAAGGCAAGCCATTCGGCAGCATCGCCGCTTGGCCAAAAACTGAAACGATCAGCCTCAATCGCAGCATCGATCACCTTACCGACACCACCGGCGAGATCACCGACATAAAACGCAACAAAAAGTAAACCGATAACGATGACAACGGTTTGCAACAGATCGGTCAAGGCGATTGACCACATGCCCCCAAAAATCGTATAAAAAACCACAACACCTGCACCGATTAGAATCGCCGTATTAAGATCGATGCTGCCGCCAGAAAGCACGGCAATCACCAAGCCAAGCGCTGTCAGCTGCGCTGAGGTCCAACCTAAATAGGATGCGACGATGGCAAAACTTGTAATGACTTCCACAGATTTGCCATAGCGTTTGTGATAAAAATCGCCAATGGTGAGTAAGTCCATGCGATAAAAAACTTTGGCGAAAAACAAGGCTACAAAGAGCAGGGCACAACTTGCGCCGAAGGGGTCGGCGGGCACTGCATTTAGGCCGCCTTTGGCGAATTCGGCCGACACCGATAAGACGGTTTCGGCACCAAACCAGGTGGCAAAAACAGTGGCCATATTGATGTAAAGCGGAAGACTCCGGCCAGCAACCAAATAATCCTTGGAGCTTTTGACGTGCCGTGCCGCAATCAATCCGATGAGCACGGTCAATCCCACATAAGCCAAAACAAGCGCGATTAACATGATCTCCTCCACACAGTTGACGTTTGCTGAGTCCGAGTGAGGGTTTGTGTTTCTGATGTTTCGTCGATGCTATCGAGATCAACAAGGCCCGACAGCAATAGCCCCGCACCTGCCAAGACCATTGCCAAAAGCCATACAAACACAATCAACCAGCGACGCGTCGTTTTGACTTGCTTGCTTAGTTCATGAAGCGCGGCTTCGATACTGTTGGGGCTGCGACTTCGATGGGCTGCCTGTTGAAGTGCCTCATGGGCAAGCCGTGGCATTTCAGGTAGCGACACACTCCAAATTTCGGCCTCTTGCTTAAGTCTTCGCAAAACCCCGCGCCAGCCCAGTTGTTCACGCATCCATCGCTCTAAAAAGGGCTTGGCTGTGACCCATAGATCAAGATCGGGGTCAAGTTGTCGGCCGAGCCCTTCAACGTTAAGCAAGGTCTTTTGTAAAAGCACAAGTTGTGGTTGCACCTGAACCCCAAAGCGCCTTGAGACCTGAAACAGTCGCATGAGCACCTGACCGAGCGAAATTTCCTTTAAAGGCTTGTCAAACACGGGTTCGCAACAACTTCGAACAGCTGCTTCGAGCACTTCAACACGAACCTTTTCGGGTACCCAGCCAGCTTGCAAATGCAATTGCGCAACACGTCGGTAGTCGCGTCTGAAAAATGCGAGAAAGTTTTGCGCTAAGTAATTTTTATCTTCTTCACTCAGTGAACCAACGATCCCAAAGTCGAGCGCAATGTAACGTCCTTTGTTTGGCCCGTCTGCTGCGACGAAAATATTCCCAGGATGCATATCCGCATGGAAAAAGCCGTCGCGAAAAACCTGGGTAAAAAAGATCTCCACCCCGTCACGCGATAGGCGCTTTAAATCGATACCTGCCTCAAGCAAGGCATCGATGCGGCTAATCGGAATACCTTGCATGCGTTGCATGGTGAGGACATTGTTCGCAGTTGCCGACCAAATCATCTCGGGCATTAATAAGAGCGGCGAGTCAGCGAAATTACGCCGCAATTGATTGGCGTTGGCAGCCTCGCGCAGCAAATCGAGTTCATCGTGCAAAATCATGTCGAATTCATCGATCACATCAAGCAAGCGTAGACGGCGCGCATCAGCAGAAAGCTTTAAGAGCACCGATGCGAACTGCCTCATCAGCGCAAGATCAGCGTCAATAAAGCCAAGCATGCCAGGGCGCAAGACCTTGACAGCCACCTCGCGACCGTCGTGCATTTTGGCAAAGTGCACCTGAGAAATTGAAGCTGATGCAATCGGTGTTTGGTCAAAGGATTGATAAACGTCCTCAATCGACTGACCGAGCCCTCGTTCTATTTCAGCCATCGCAAGCGCACTATCAAAGGGCGCTACCCGGTCCTGAAGTTTGGCGAGTGCATCGGCAATGTCTTCGGGCAGTAAATCGCGACGGGTCGACAGCAGCTGCCCAAACTTCACAAAAATCGGCCCTAGGGATTCAAAGCTTTGTCGAAGCCTCTCCCCGCGTGCCAGCTTTAAGGGAGCGCTTGGGAGCAGCGCGCCAAGGGTGCGAAACCAAAGGCGATGGGCAAGCGAGGGAAAGGCATCAAGAAGCAGGCTATCGAGCCTGTGGCTGGCAAAACAGCGCAGGATCGACAGCAATCGAATATTCATCGTTGCGGCATGAATTGCACTCGGACCTCGTCGATTGCAGGAGGGTCAAAAGCGATATCGCCTTCGACCGCCAAATCATCAACGGTGAGGGATTGAAAATCAAAAGCTTTGCGATCCATTAAATGCGAGGGTACCAGTCGGCCAAGGGCAGCAAACACATGATCAACCCGGCCAGGAAACTGCTTTTCCCAAGTGCGCATTAGCTGTTTGACCTCTTGTCGCTTGAGATTATCTTGGGAGCCACATAAATCACAAGGGATGATCGGAAAAGCGCGCCATGCTGCATAGGCTTCCAAATCGCGCTCGCGCACATAAGCAAGTGGCCGAATCACGATGTGCTTGCCGTCGTCAGCGCGCAGCTTGGCTGGCATCCCCTTGAGCTTGCCGCCATAAAAGAGGTTGAGAAAAAAAGTTTCTAAGATGTCGTCACGATGGTGGCCGAGGGCGATTTTGCTTGCACCAAGTTCGTCTGCGACCCGATACAAAATACCGCGTCGCAGCCTCGAGCAAAGCGAACACATGGTTTTACCTTGTGGAATTACCCGGGTGACAATGCTGTAAGTGTCTTGGGTTTCGATGTGAAAGGGCACATTTAGGCTGCGCAAGTAAGTCGGCAGTACATCGGCTGGGAAGCCCGGTTGCTTTTGATCAAGATTGACCGCTATCAATTCGAAAGCGACGGGAGAGCGCTCACGCAAGGTCAAGAGTAAATCGAGCAGGGCGTAGCTATCTTTGCCGCCGGATAGGCACACCATCACTTTATCGCCCTCTTCAATCATCTGAAAGTCGCCGATCGCCTGGCCGGTTAGACGCAATAAACGCTTATGCAATTTATTGCGTTCGTAGGCAAGCTTATCGTTCATCATAGGGGGGCAAAGCGAATCGATTCGATACCAACGGTTTTGCAATCCGGATAAACATCAGGCTTTTCAGTGCGAACCGTTGCCGCTCTAACAGCGCCGAGTTCGAGGCAAAAGCTGAGCACTTCGTCGATCAGGGTTTCTTGCAGGTTGAAGTGGCGGGATGCGGCAAGTGATGCGATACCTTCGCGCAATTTGTCATAGTCCAGCGTGTCTTGCACATCATCACGGTTTGAATCCGATGCTGCTATGGGTACAAAAAGTGCAACTGTAATTTTTACCCGCTGACGTGCTTGGCGCTCAAACTCATGAAAGCCGATCGAAGCCTGGACTTCAAGGTCTTCGATAAAAATCCGACGACAATCGCTTAGACGTGGATGAAACAGCAGAGAACTCATAGCCTTGATTCCGATTCGAGACGGTCGCTGGTCGTAAACATCACATCACGCGCGCTAGCTTGCAAGTGTTGCCCACCATCGACCAATAAATTCACGCCTGTAATGGCTCTGGCTTGAAGCAGATAGACGATCGCCTGCGCGATATCGCTTGGCTCTGAGGATCGCCCCAAGGGGGTTTGTTGGTGGGCCTGGGCAAAGCCCGCTTCGCTTTGATCGCCTGATAGCATGGTAATGCCTGGTGAGACTGCAAGCACGCGCAAATGCGGGGCAAAGTCGCGTGCCATGAGGTCGGTGGCCTGCCAAAGGGCGGCTTTGCTGAGGGTATAGGAAAAAAAATCGGGATTGGGGTTGTGCAATTTCTGATCGAGCAAATTGATCACAACCCCTTGCTTAGAAGGTTTCGCCGTGCTGCAGTGTGCAAACAGGGCCTGAGTCAACAAGACCGGCGCAACAAGATTTGGCATCCAGTGCCCAAGTAAGCCTTCGGCGTTGACGTCCCTAGGCCCATCCCAGGCAAAACGCGAAGCGTTGTTAATCACCGCGTCAAGGCCTTGAGCATGCTTGAGCGCCTGCTGAAAAAGCCCATCAACCTCAGCCGGAACAGACAAATCGGCCGCAAGCGTCCAGGCTCGCTGCCCCAAGGCACGAACCTCGTCAGCAGTCTTTTGCGCGTCGTCAAGCGAGTGCTGATAGTGCACCACCACATCCCATCGCGCCCTCGCGAGTCCCAGGGCAATGGCCCGGCCGATTCGTTTGCCGGCACCAGTGACTAAGGCCACAGGAGCGATGTTGCGCGGTTCTGCATGCTGTGTTTCATCCCATGCCGATGCTTGCGCAAAGCTTTCGTTGCCAGGCGCAGGCGCAGCCTCGGCCTTGCTTTGGGCGGGGCTAAGGGGCGGACTAGCGTGAGCTTTCATCGTGCACAGTGGGACTTGGGTTTGGAGCTTCGGCCGCGCAGTGTAACCTGCACAACCATGAGCATGTCTAGCCATCAAAGCTTGTCCGATCTAATCCGTCTCGAGATCCAAAGGGCCTCGGGTTGGCTCGGCTTCGAACAGTTCATGGCTATGGCACTTTATGCCCCGGGCCTTGGCTATTACAGTGGCTCTCGCTCGCCCTTCGGTCCACAGGGTGATTTTGTGACAGCACCCGCAATCAGCCCCTGGTATGGCGATTGCCTAGCCCGCCAGATCATCCAGGTGCTCGATGCGATCGGTAGCGATCAAGTGCTTGAATTTGGGGCGGGAGACGGCACGCTTGCTGCGCAAATCCTCAATTATGCTGCGCAAATCAAGCGGCCGATCCGATACCAGATTATCGAGTTATCAGCGGGTTTAAAGGAGCAACAACAAGACCGCATGAGACGAGCGTCAGCGGATACTCATGCGCAGGTCAGTTGGCTCGAGCGTCTCCCAGATCCCGGGTTTCGAGGCGTCATGCTTGCCCATGAGGTTCTCGATGCCATGCCTGTGCGTCTTTTTGTCCATCGATATGAGCCGCAGACGCCAGTACAGTGGTTTGAACGAGGGCTCGCTTTAAAGACCTCTTGGCAAGTGAGCGATGCTTCGCCACCCTGGCGATTTGTCGACCGCTTATGTGAACCCGACACTTCTAGCCGCCTTGATAGGCTTAAGGCCGCCTGTCAGCAGCAATGGCAAGAGGACTGGCCCGATGGCATGATTATCGAATGGCACGAACAAGCCCAAGCGTGGATTCGCAGCCTTGCTGGCGTCATCGAACAAGGGCTTTTGCTGCTTATCGATTATGGTTTTCCCGCGCATGAGTACTACCTTCCCCAACGCCAACAAGGCACCCTTATGACCCACCGACAACATCGTGCGGGCACCGAGGTTTTGGCCCACCCCGGCGAACAGGATGTAAGCGTGCATGTTGACTTCACAGCAATGGCCCGCGTTGCCCTCGAAGAGGGCATGAACTTGTCGGGTTATTGTGCCCAAGCCAGGTTTTTGATGAATTCGGGCTTACTTGATATCGCTGGGTCATGGGCGCAAGCCCAAGACAATTTACGTTCAAGCGAGGCAATCGCTAAGCTGGCTGCTGTGCAAAAACTGCTGTCAGAAGCGGAGATGGGCGAACTCTTCAAGGTCATGGCCTTGACCCGAGGGCTTGAAGATCTTGAACTCATCGGTTTTCGACAAGGTGATCGTAGCGGTCGACTCGGACTTGAACCGTGCTGAAGTGGTTGCTGGTTACTGTGCTGGCACTGATTCTTTTCAGCGGTCTACAGCCCTTGCTTCGCCGGTTTGGCTGGGGCCGATTACCGGGCGATCTTGAGTTAAAGCTAGGCAAGCGAAGCCTTTGGCTTCCGCTTGGCTCCACCGTGCTTTTAACACTGCTGGTTGGTTTGATCGCTCGCTGGCTCTAGCTCAGCACAACGGCTCGCTTGAGCTCAGCACAACGGCCGGCTTTCGATTAAGACGCCACGTTGAGGGCTGCGCGCGCTGCATGGTACTCATCAGCAATACGATCAACCAGCGCTCCTGCGCTTTGTACCGCGTCGACGGCACCGATGCCTTGTCCGCAACCCCAAATATCTTTCCAGGCCTTTTTATCCATATTGCCGCCCGAATTGAAGTTCATTTTGCTGGGATCGCTCTCTGGCAGTTGGTCGGGGTCAAGACCTGCTTGTTCGATAGAGCGGCGAAGGTAATTGCCATGTACCCCGGTAAATAAATTGGTGTAAACAATGTCCTTGGCTGAGCCTTCAACGATGGCTTGCTTATAGCTATCTTTGGCGTTAGCTTCGTCGGTCGCGATAAAAGCTGAACCGATATAGGCAAAATCTGCACCCATGGCCTGGGCCGCCAAAACGCCAGCTCCGGTCGCAATCGATCCCGATAGCGCAATGGGCCCTTTAAACCAGCGTCTTGTCTCAGCAACCAGCGCAAAGGGCGACTGTTTGCCTGCATGGCCTCCCGCGCCCGAGGCAACCAGGATTAGGCCATCAGCGCCTTTTTCGATCGCTTTATGGGCAAAAAATTGATCGATCACATCATGCAAGACCATGCCGCCATAGCTGTGGATGGCCTCGTTGAGTTCGGGTCTTGCTCCGAGCGATGTAATCACCAAGGGGACTTTGTGTTTAACGCAGAGTGCGACGTCTTGCTCTAGGCGGTCATTTGATTTGTGAACGATTTGATTGACCGCGAAGGGTGCTGCCGGGCGATCAGGATGAGCCTGGTTCCACGCATCGAGTTCATCGCGGATGCGGATCAGCCATTGATCGAGCACTTCGATCGGTCTGGCATTGAGCGCAGGAAATGAGCCTACCACACCGGCCTTGCACTGGGCAATGACCAAGTCAGGGTTGGAAACAATGAAAAGCGGCGAGGCAATCACCGGGATGCGAAGACTTGCCTTCAGTTGTTCAAGTGTCATGGCGGTGGGCTTATGGGCGTGTGTTGTGAAGGCCGTGAGGATAACGTGTTCGTAGCGCCTTCGATAGCTCGAGCGCTCGTGCAAGCCTGATAGCCTCACCGAGGGCAGGACCCTTAAGCCTGCGTTGCGACTCGCTTACGTTAAGTTTGGCGTGACGATAATCCTCAGCGAGTACGTTCAGCGCCTCGATCGCGCGCTTGCTTCTGAGGCTTGCCTGGGATTGCACCGAAGGGTGCCAGCAGATGACGGCAAGCAAGTCATGCAGTTGCTGGGGCCGTCTCATCAGGTCAATCGATTCAAAAAACCCAGCTATCGATTGGGCTTGTGCAGCAAGGACTTCATCGGAAAGTGGCGGCAAGCCCGCCATCGAGTCACCATGCTGATCAGGTACGTATGGATCGTCGAAAAGGATGTCCAACAAGCTGCTTTGATGTTTGCGCACTTGGTGGCAAAGCGCTAGCGTATCGCGTGGCATTTTTAAGCTCGCCAAAACGGGCTCACGAAAGTGCTCAAAGGCAAGCGCACAAAAAATTCCCCAAGTGAGTCCTCGTTTTGCCCCCGCAGCGGCTGCAAAATCGAGTTGGGCAAGCATGGGCTCCTCCTCCTCACTCAAGCGGTCAAAGGGTTTGAGCTTGCAATCGGCAAGACAGCGCCAAAGCGCCGAGGGTTTGATTTCGGCCATGCCTTGATCGAGTTCGCGCCAGACACGCGCTGCACTCCAGTGGTCAGTTTCGCCAACTTGAACCATCTCACGCATGAGCGTCATGGTTTCGGGATGAATCTGAAAACTTGGAAAACGTGCCGCAAAACGCGCCACGCGCAGTAGGCGAACAGGATCCTCGCGAAAGGCTTCGCTCACATGGCGCAAAAGGCCATGCCGCAAATCGCAAAGCCCTTCGTAGGGATCCTGGAGCTCACCTTTAGCATTAATCGCCATCGCATTGATACGCAGATCACGGCGCTTCAAGTCCTCCTCGAGCGACACTTCAGGCGCACAGCAAAACTCGAACCCCTGATAACCCCTGGCGATCTTCCGCTCGGTTCTGGCCAGAGCAAACTCTTCTTGGTTTTGCGGATGCAAGAACACTGGAAAGTCACGCCCTACCGGCAAAAAGCCGGCCTCAAGCATGTGTTGTGGAGAGCTTCCAACCACTAGCCAGTCGTGGTCGTGGACCTCACGGCCTAGCAGCAAATCCCGCACTGCACCGCCAACGCAATACACCGTCGCTGGAGCAATCGCCTGGCAATAAGGATCGTGCTTGAGCCGATCGCATATGGCTTGTAAAGCCACGGGGTCGATCTTGCCTTCGATCAATCTAACGCCCCCTAGGGGTCGATTGAAGGTAGTCGCGTGCGGCTTCGAGCCCTTGGGCCTTGATGCCTAGCGTAGCGAGCGTGTTGACTGGGACACCGAGTACCTGTGCTTTGCCACTTGGCAAATTATCGACGCGCATCGAGTCGAGATTATCAACACTCATCAAGGGCGGCCCTGGTAAAGCTTCAAGCATGCGGGCTTGGAGGTAGGCTAATGGATAAGGTAGTGGAACGATCCATGGGCTAGAACCATGAGCCGCTTCACAGGCAAAACGAAAAAGTTCTGCGAGCGTTAAGCGATCTGGACCAAACGCTTCAACAATAAGCGAAGCCTTCGTATCCACGCAGGCTTTCCTATCCCAGTCGCTAAGTGCTTTGCGGCCTTCTACTTGCTTGGGTATGAAGGATTCACGTCCCAGGCGATGAAGCGCAAGGCGGCAAATCACTTCACAAAGGTCTTGCACATGAACCGGGGCAAAGCGGGCATGGGCGCCTGCTAGCGGCAGCACAGGAACGAACGCGCCGAGCTTGGCAAAAACATTTAAAAACTTGTCCTTTGGCCCAAAAACTACCGAAGGGCGAACCAGGCTTACCGGATGTCCAGACTGTAATAGCATTTTCTCAGCCTGGCTCTTGGAGCGCAAATACATCGATGGGGCACGATCAACGTCTTCCGGCAGGCAACCAAGCGCTGAGATATGAATCAACGCCTGTTTGTCGAGTAGCTTCAATATGCGTTGCGGCAGCTTGACATGGACCGCATCGAAAGCTTTACCCCAGGGTGTTGCTCGATCGCTATGCAACACACCAGCCAGGTTAATCACAAGCTTGCTGTCTGCGATCAGCGCTTGCAAGCTTGGTTCATGATGCACATCAGCTTGAACAACATGCACGCTTGGCATCGTACTCAGCGACACATGGCGCCATGCTCGCTTGCTCGGGACGATAAGCCTCGTTTCGGGGAGCAGCCGGCTTAAGTGCGCAAGCAATGCGCTACCAATAAAGCCACTTGCACCGATGAGAAGGATGGCGTCATGCGTTGGTTTCATCGTGTGCTCAGGGTAGTTGGGCTTAAGGGTGATTCAGGGCAACAGGGAGTTACCCGCAGCTTTGGGTGTGATCTCGCCCAGGCGTTTTTTAAGCGACTGCGACCCCTGCTTTTGAATGGCCGCATAGTAGACCGCATTGGATAAGACCTTTTTTACATAATCACGCGTTTCAGTAAATGGAATGATTTCTGCAAAGATCGCACCTTCAATAGGCCCTGGCAAGCTAGCGCGCCAAGCGCGGGGTCGATTCGGGCCAGCGTTATAGGCAGCTGAAGCCATTGCTTGGGAACCGTCAAGATCATCAAAAACAGATCGTAAGTAAAACGTTCCAAAGCGAATATTGGTTTTCATATCATGCAAGTCTTCGGTCTTGAAGTCGCCATGCCCAAGCTTTTTGGCGATCCAGCGACCGGTTGTAGGCATGATTTGCATCAGTCCTTGAGCGCCAACACTTGACTTGGCATCAAGCAAAAAACGCGACTCCTGACGGATCAAGCCATAAGCCCAGGCTGAATCGAGGCCAACCCGATTGGCCGAAGCTTCCAAGTCTTCACGAAACGGCATGATGAAGCGCAAGTGAAAATCATGCTCGAGCTTCGTCCGATCAGCAGTATTGACGCAGCGATCAAGCACAAGCCTCCTGCAGGCGAGTTCGGCTGCAGCAAGCAGCTCGCGATCTGACATCGTTTTGGTACTTACCCACCATTCGCGATGCGCCTCGGCCCGAAGTCCTAGCTGATAAAGCTTGAAAGCACGTTGAACGCCAGCGAGGGCCGCGACCGCTCGAAGCTCATCTTTTGTTGGCGTGGCCGCACGAGGAGGGAGCTCAATGCTTAGTCCGAGTTCCTCAAGCGAAAGTTGGCCGTAAAAGTGAAACTGCCCTGCAAGTTCCTTGAAAAGTGTTTGTGCGGCCTGTTCATCCCCCGCCTGCCGATAAGCCCTTGCGCGCCAGTACTGCCAAGTAGGGTCAGCTTGGCCGCGCGGAGACATCCAGGCGATGATTTGCTGCAAGCTATCCCAGTCCTGCGCACGCAAGCTGCTTCGAGCCATGATGGCGAGCGATTCATCACTTCCAAGCACACCCTGCTCGATCGCACTTGCACCCATGGCCTGGCTCTCGCGCAAGGCATCACGCGTAACTTCGATCGCCTGCGCTTGCATGCGTAGCATGCTCATGCTTGCGATTTGTGCCGTGATAAAACTACGAACGCTCACCGGCCAGGACTTTTGTTCATTCTGGCGCCAACGGCGGTAGGCTTCGATGCTGTCTTGCCGAGCAAATCGTGTCCAAGCGATTTGTCCGATGGCCGGGTTGCTGCTTCGTAAAGCCTTCTCGGGTTGATCAAGCGCCCGCTCAACCTCGCTCGAGGGCAGCCCAAGGTGGCTAGCCGCCCAGCGAATCGCGGCGGCTTGATTGGTCTCAAGTGCTAAGCGCAGGCGATGCTGCAAGGCTGACTGGTCGATTTGGCCTTGCTGCTTTAATTCGCTAAACAAACGGCCGCAAGCAGCACCAAGTGGACGTGGGGCAAAGAGCAACTGCTTGGACTGCGATGCGATAAGCATGAGTGTTTCTTGGTCGCCTGAGGCAAGCTTCAATCTGGCGAAATGGAAATGGCATTGCAAAGGGGCCTCGTCCTGAAAAATCAGCTTCGGATACTCCAATTGAAGTTGAGCCCAGGATTCTCGATCGGCAAGCCATTCGATATAGGTTTTGCGCAATTGTTCGCCAAGACTTTCGCCATCGTGCCGTGCAAGAAAACGTAAGACCTCGCGTTGCAAGGCGTCAGCGTTCGCCTCAGCAATCGGTCGTTGAGATAACTTCAGCCGAAGCGTCCAATGCTGTACGTAGGGATAAAGCGGATGTTCTTTGAGTGGTGCTTGATCACTCTGGCTGAAGATGCGCTGAAACTCCACTTGGTCGTTGCGTAAAAAGGCTTCACGCAACTGAATCAAGCGATCATCGCCATCGTGCTGGCCGGTCTGAGCCACGGTGATGGTGTTGCTTTGGGAGGCTGCGACGGTCACCCCGCTAACAAGACTAAGACCTAGCAAGGCTGCCGGGATGACGGGCCGAATGCTTGGCCTTTCCGTCTTTTTGATTTCCAC
>Ga0255276_1000065_pt1 | contig 12139 bp, 12 predicted proteins | sample AtltaT_8_FD_183692 | JGI IMG/M metagenome (GOLD analysis project Ga0255276, IMG submission 183692) | Metatranscriptome of freshwater microbial communities from Altamaha River, Georgia, United States - Atl_UVDOM_RepB_8h (Metagenome... | ecosystem: Environmental > Aquatic > Freshwater > River...
ACCTTGGCCCATTTCACCGTTTCCTCGCGAATCATCTTCCCGAATTCCTCCGGACGATTGCCCACCGGCTCCGCGCCTTCCTGCGCAAGCGCAGCCTTGACGTCGGGCAGATGGATCGCCTTCGCCGATGCGGCGTTGAGGCGGTTCACGATGGTCGCCGGGGTGCGCGCCGGCAGCAGCATGCCGTTCCACGGCCCGTGATCGTAGCCGGGCACGCCGGCTTCCGCGATGGTCGGGACCTCGGGCGCAGCCGGCGAACGTTTCGCCGTGGTGACGCCCAGCGCACGCAGGCGGTTCGCCCGCACATGCGGCAGCACCGACGGTATGGTCGCGAAGTTGAGCTGCACCTGGCCGCCGAGCAGCGCCGTCACGGCGGGGGCGCCGCCGCGATAGGGCACGTGAACCATATCGGTGCCGGTCATCAGCTTGAAGAGTTCGGCCGACAGATGCGTGCCGGTCGCCGCGCCGCTGGAACCGTAATTGATCTGACCCGGCTTGGCCTTCGCCAGCGCGATCAGTTCCTGCACCGATTTCGCCGGCAGCGAAGGATGCACCGCGAGCATGTTCGGGAACGCGGACAGCACCGTCACCGGCGCAAGATCGCGGATCGGATCGAACGGCAGCTTCTTGTGCAGCGTGGGATTGAGCGTGATGCTCGAGGCGACGACGAGGATGGTGTAGCCGTCCGGATTCGCCTTCGCGACGAGATCGGTGCCGATGATGCTGCCCGCGCCCGGCCGGTTGTCCACCACCGCCTGCTGGCCCAGGAACTCGTTGAACTTCGCCGCCACCAGCCGCGCGGTGAAATCCGTCGAGCCCCCCGCCGACTGCGGTACGATGATGCGTAACGGACGCACCGGCCATTGCGGCTCCGCCGCCTGCACCACACCGACACCCAGGGACACCACCGCCATCAGCAGCTTTGCTTGCATGACGCCTCCTCGCCTTGTTGGGTGAACCGTGAACCGCTACGCTCCGTGAACCGTGACTCGAACGCCGCGCAGTGCGCGGCTCTGCTCGCCGCTCACTGCCCACGGGTTTATCGCGTCCCGCCTCCCGGCGGCTATGCCGCGAGCAGCGGCCGCAGCACCCGCACGTCCTTGACCTGGTCGAAGCGCCACACCGTCTCGATCAACTTGCGCGCGCGCCGCTTGCCGATGACGGGTTCCAGCAGATCGTAGCTCTTCGCCTCGATTTCGCTGCGCGGCATCGGATTGGTCGGCGTGCCGCGGACATGTTTGGTGTGATGCCGCAGCTTTTCGCCCGAGCGCGTGACGATCTCGACGATCGCCTGCGTGGTCTTCGTGCGCGACAGGGCATCACTGCCGGCGAGCGTGATGCGGCTGCGCAGCGCATTGACCCGCGGGTCGCGCAGGCGGCTTTCGTCGTGCGAGGACGCGAAGGTGATCTCGCCATCCACCAGCATCATCGCGACGAGATGCTGCACGTTGATGTCCGCCATCGTGCGCGCGTTCACCGTGCGGGCGCCCTGCGCATCGATGGTGACGGTGATGCGCTCGATGTCCTTCGCGGTCACGCCATGGCGTTCGATCAGCGTCGACACCGCGTCGAGCGGCGCCTGGATCGGATAGCCGACCGCCCAGCGCTTGATCGCCGTGTTCATCAGCTCGTATTCCTCGCCGAGTTTCGCCACCAGCTTCTCCGGCTCCGCGAAACGCTCGAAGGCGTGGAAGAAACCCCGGTCGCCGGAGAACACGTCCTCGACGCCGGTGAAACGCATCGAAGTCATGATCGCCGCCGTGACGCCGTTGCGCGCCGGCATACCGCCGAAATCGAAGGCCTTCTCGATGTGTTCGACGTCGCGCGCCCAGCACGAGAGCCCTGACGCCTGCTGGGCCGCGTACGACAGAAGGTAGCGTGCCTGGTCACGGTTCAGTCCGGCCATCGCACCCGCGGCGACGGCGCTGCCGAACGTGCCGCCGATGGAATGGGTCGAGTGTCCCGCGCTGCGGAATTTCTCGATGCCGAGCGTCTTCGACATGCGCGCACAGATGTCGTACCCGAGCACCATCGCGCGCAGCAGGCTCGTGCCGTTCGCGCGGCCGCGCTCACCCATCGCGAGCGCGGCGGGCACGATGCTGCACCCCGGATGCACCAGGGCGAGGTAATACGTATCGTCGGTCTCGTCGCTGTGACCGTGCATGCCGTTCGCCAGCGCGGCCGTGATCGCCGACGTGACGATGGAGCTGCCGATCACGCAGGCTTCCGGATTACCGCCCTGCACCGCCGCGAACTCGATCGCGCGCTGGCCGGGCAGCAGGCGCGAGCCGGAGACCATGGCCGACAGCGTATCGAGGAGATGGTGCTTGGCGCGCTCCATGACGGCGGCGGGCAATGCCCGGCGCGGCGCTTTCGCGACATAGTCGCTCAGCGTGCGCATGACGGGGGAAATGGCGTCGTTGTTTTTCTTCACGGTCTTCTTCATGGTTACTCCGGAGTGATGCGGGCCTGGCGTATGACCTGCGCGTAGAGCGTCGTCTCGCGACGGATCAAGTCGGCCAGTTCGTTCGGGGTGCCGGCGATGACCTCGGCGCCCTGTGAGGCGAAGCGTTCGCGCACGTCGGGCCGTTGCATGACGCGCGTCATGTCGGCGGTGAGTTTAGCCGCCAGCTCGCGCGAGATGCCGGCGGGTGCGAAGAAACCGGTCCACGCGGTGATGTCGAAGCCTTTCAGCGTCTCGGCGATCGCCGGCGTATCAGGCAGCACGGCGGCGCGCCTGCCCGATGACACCGCGATGGGCCGCACGCGGCCGCTGCGGATATGGCCCATCGCACCGGTGATGTTGCCGAACATCAGTTCGTGCTGCCCCGCCAGCAGATCGACGAAGGCCGGCGCGGCACCCTTGTACGGGATGTGGTTCATGCGGATGCCGCCGAGCGACTGGAGATATTCCATCGCGAGATGCTGGAGATTGCCCACGCCCGCCGAGCCGTAATTGACCTTGCCCGGGCGCGCTTTGGCGAAGCCCACCAGGTCCTTCACCGATTTCACCGGCAACGACGGATGCACCACCAGCACCATCGGCGCGGCGAGCATGTACGACAGCGGCACGAGATCGCGCTGTGGGTCGTACGGCAGTTTCTTCATGAGACTGGGATTGATGGTGATCGGCCCCGAGTTCGCGATCAGGAGCGTGTAGCCGTCGGGGGCCGCCTTGGCGACGTGATCCGTACCGAGCCCGCCGCCCGCGCCGCCGCGCGGATCGGTGACCACCGCCTGCCCCCACATTTCGGTAAGTTTCTGGCCGACGATGCGCGAGATCTCGTCATAGGGTCCGCCGGCCGCGTACGGCACAACGAAGCGCACCGCCTTGGTCGGGTAGTTCTGGGCCTGCGCGACGCCCGCGCAGCACAACACGGCGACGGTGGCCGCAGTCAGTCGCTTCAGCATGTCTCCTCCGGTGCCTGTTCAGTCGAGCTTCAGCCCGATCCGTTTGCCGAGCTTCGCGTAACGATCGATGTCGGCGGTGATGTAGCGCGCGAACTCTTCCGGCGGCATGCCGACCGGCTCTGCGCCGAGCCCGCGCAGCTTCTCGACTACGACGGGCTCCTTCAGACCTTTCCAGATTTCCGCGACGACCCGATCGGAATTCTCGCGTGGCGTACGGGCCGGGGCGTAAAAGCCGTACCAGCCGTTGATCTGCGTGCCGCGGTAGCCGAGTTCGTCCATCGTCGGCAGCTCGGGCAGCAGCGGCGCGCGCTTCGCGCCCATTTGCACGAGACCGCGCAGCCGGCCCGCCTGGATCGCCGGGGCCATCGACACCGGGCTCGCGAACATCATGTCGATGTGGCCGCCGAGCAGATCGGTGAGCGCGGGCGCGGCGCCCTTGTAGGGTACGTGCGTGAGATTGGCCCCGGTCGCGACCTTGAACAGTTCGCCGGCGAGATGCAGCGTGTTACCGTTGCCCGCCGAGCCGAAAGTCAGTGCGCCGGGCTTGGTGCGGGCGAGTGCGACGAGTTCCTTCACGCTTTTCACCGGCACCGACGGATGCACGCCGAGCACCATGCCCGCCGTCTCCACCACCAGGGTGAGCGGCGCGAAATCCTTCAGCGTGTCGTAGGGCAGTTTCGAATAGAGCGCCGCATTGGTGGTGTGCGAGCCCGTCGTCAGCAGATAGGTGTAGCCGTCGGGCGCACTTTTCGCCACGAGCTCGCTGCCGATGATGCTGTTCGCGCCGGCCCGGTTGTCCACCACCACCTGCTGCTTCAGGCCCTCGCTCAGGCGCTGGCCAAGCAGCCGGCCGATCGCGTCCGGCGGACCGCCCGCCGGCCAGGGTACGACGATGCGGACGGGGCGCGACGGGAAGCTTTGTGCCGCGGCGCTCACGGCGCCGCCCAAAGCGACCACGGCGACGAGCGCAGCACTCAGACGCACGCGCATGGCATCACTCCTCGGGAAAGCAGATCAGTCCTTGACGCCGGGGAACGCGCTCGCGGGTCCGATTTCGGCGACGGTGCCGCCGGGGGCGCGGAACTTCACCGGCAGCACGCCGGGCTGGCTCAGGATTTCGCAACCGCAGGTTTTCAGTTCCTGCTCGGTCGCGGCGGTGTCCTGCACCGCGAAGCCGACGTGATGGATGCGCGGGCCGGGACCGGCCCAGTCGGCTTCGACGGTCGTCTCGCTGTCGTACTGCACCAGCGCGAGATCGAATTCGCCGTCGGTGAGATGGCAGGACACGTGGCCACGCTTGCGCGTCACGGTGGAACGCTTGAAACCGAACACCTGTTCGTAGAAGGCGGCGGCCTTCTCCACGTCTTCGACCTTGATGGCGAGATGCACGACGCGAGCAGTCATGGAATTTCCTTTGCGGTTCGGGCGGCGGCCTCGCGGCCGCGCGCCGGGGCGTTGCAGATGGACGCGATCATAGCAGCGCCGGGGCGCGACCGGTCGCCGTATCTCACGCCTTGAACACTTTCTGCGGATCGACGAGCGACTTGAATTCGACCGCGTTGCCCGACGGGTCGAGCGCCATCATGGTCTGCTGTTCGCGCACGGTCCCGACATGCCGGGCTTCGGGCGGGATGATCCATTTCACCCCGGCCGCAGTGAGCCGCGCCGCGATGCGCTCGAACGTCTCCTTCGGCACGATGGCGCCGAAGTGACGCAACGGATAGCTTTCCGGGCCGACACCGACCGACACATGCGCGGCCTCCGCATGCGACTGCTGCGCGACGATGTGATGCCCGAAGAACTCGAAGTCGATGCGCTCGGCTTCCGTGCGCCCCTGCGCGCAGCCGAGCAGTTCGCCGTAGAAATGCCGCGTCGCTTCGAGATCGGCGACGGGGAAGGACAGATGGAACAGGGCGCTCATGTGCGTTCGCTCCTTTGCGGTGACTGGTGACTGGTGCCTGGTGACTGGAAGGCCGCGCAGCGCGCCGCTCTGCTCACTGCTCACGGGTTTATCGCCACCGGCCTCAATCGGCCTGTATTTTCGCCTCCGCGATCAGCTTGCTCCACTTCTCGAATTCCGACTTCATGTAGCGCCCGAGTTCCTCCGGCGTGGAGGTCGAGACTTCGAGGCCCTGCTGCAGCAGGAACGCCTTCACCTCGGGGACGTTCATCGCCGCGATGATTTCCTTGTTGATACGCAGGATGACCGGGCGCGGAGTGCCGGCGGGGGCCGCCATCGCATACCAGTTGTTCACTTCGTAGCCGGGCACGCCCGACTCCGCGACGGTGGGCAGCTCGGGAACGATTTCGGAACGTTTGCGCGTCGTGACCGCGAGGCCGCGGATCTTGTTCGCCTTCATCTGCGGGAGCGCGGACGAGGGCGAGGCGAAGATCATGTGGATGCGTCCGCCGAGCAGATCGAGCATCGCCGGGCCGCCGCCCTTGTACGGCACGTGCGCGAGATCGACTTTCGCCATGCGCGCGAGCAGTTCGCCGGCGAGATGGCCCGCATTGCCGGGACCGGATGACCCGTAGGTCATGCCGGGCTGCTTGCGCATCAGCGCGAGCAGATCCTTCATCGTCGGCGCGGCGACCCCGGGATGCACGACCACGATGTTGGTCGCATCGACCATCATGGTGATCGGCGCGATGTCCTTCAGCGGGTGATAGCCGATGTTCTTCTGCAGGCTGTAATTCACCGCGAAGTTGCCGATCGCCCCGAGATTGATGGTGTAACCGTCGGGCGGCGCCTTGGTAAGGAGCTGCCCCGCAACGGTGCCGGCCGCGCCGGGACGGTTGTCGATGATGACCGGCTGGCCGAGCGCCGCCGAGAGCCGATCCGAAATCGCCCGCGCGGTGGTGTCGAGGCCGCCGCCGGGGGCCGAGCCGATCAGCACGCGGATCGGTTTGCTGGGATAGCGATCGCTCTGGGCCAATGCAGGCGTCATCGCGACCGCCGTCAGCACGGCGGCGCCGAGCGCCAGGGTCTTGCCTGCTTTCATCTTGTCCTCCTCGGAAACGTATCAGTTGCGTCGCGACGGCAGATACTTGTGCGCACACTGCCCCGACGCGACGAGATTGCCGTGCGCGTCGTAGAGGTCCGCCCGCGAAAAAAACACCTTGCGGCCGCCGCCGTAGCGCGTGCCGACCGCGCGCAGCACGCCGCTCTCCACGCGCCCCACGTAGTTGATGCTCATCGTGATGGTGACTGCGTGCTTCTCTTCCTGCGGATCGGCGGAATACAGGCCAGAGTAGCCGCAGGCGACGTCGATCAGCGTGGCGAGCACGCCGCCCTGCACCGCCCCGCTGCGATTGAGCAGATCGGGGCGCAGTTCGCACTCCACTTCGGCGCGGTTTTCTTCCCAGACCACGAGACGCGCGCCGAGCGAGGCGAGAAACGGATTGTCCTGCATGGTCATCAGGCGACCAGCAGCGGACGCAGCGCGTTGACGTCCTTCACGCGCTCGAGCCGCCAGACGTGATCGAGCAACGCAAGCGAGCGGCGCTTGCCGATCACCGCGCTGATCAGGTCATGCGCCTTGGCATCGACTTCAGCGCGCGACAGCGGATTCTCCCAGGCGCCCGGCACCACCGGCGTGTGATGGCGGAGCGTGCGCCCATCGCGCGTGGTCACTTCGACGATCGCCTGCCGGCCGCCGGCGCGGGTGAGCGCGGCACTGCCCGAATACTGGATGCGCTTGCGCACGTCGAGCACCTTGCGATCCTTCATGCGGCGGACATCGTGCGACGAGGCGAAGGTCACCTTGCCGTCGAGCAGCATGACGGCGAGCAGATGCTGCATGCAGATGTCCGGCATGTCGCGGTCGTCGACGATGTACGACTCCGAGTCCTGCACCTGCACTTGCAGGCGCGTGACGTTCGCCGCCGTGAGGCCGTGCTGCTGGATGAGATGCTCCAGCGCATCGAGCGCTGGCTGGATGGGCGAGCCGACCGACCACTTCTTGATGTTCGACCGCATGATTTCGTAGGTGCGCCCCAGTTCGCGGGTGACGTGCTTCGCGTCAACATTGCCTGCATACGCGTCCCAGAAATTGCGCGGTCCGCTGAACACGTCGGCGACGCCGGTGAAGCCATGCTTCACGTACGAGGCGGCGTAAACGCCGTTGCGCGCCGGCATGCCGCCGAAGTCGAACGCCTTCTCGATGTGGTCCGGGTCACGCATCCAGCACGACACGCCGGACGCCTGCTGCACGGTGTACGACAGCAGCCAGCGCATCTGCTGCGCATCGAGCTTCGCCAGCGCGCCTGCAGCCGCGGCCGCGCCGAACAACGCGCCGAAGGTATGCGCCGAATGTGCGGCGAGCGAGAACTTCACGCCGCCGAGCGCCATGTTCACCCGGGCGCCGACGTCGTAGCCGAGCGCGACCGCGCGCACGAGTTCGCGGCCGGATGCGCCCGTGCATTCCGCCATCGCCCACGCAGCGGGCACGATGCCGCAGCCCGGATGGAAGAAGCCGGCCTGGTGTGAATCGTCGGTCTCGTCGGCGTGCGCACTCATGGCATTGGCGAACGCGGCGTTCACCGCGCTGGTGCGCAGGCGCGTGCCCATGACCGTCGCCTCCTTGTTCCCGCCCTGCGTGGCGACATAGCGGATCGCCTGCTCGCCCGGCAGCAGGCGCGAGCCGGACAGGATCGCAGCGAGCGTGTCGGCGATGTGGTGCTGGGTCTTCTCGACGACGTTCGCCGGCAGCGGCCGGCGCAGCGCGCCCGCCATGTACGCGGCGAGTTTGTTCATCATCGGGGATATCTTCTGCTGTTCACTGCCCATGTCGATGTCTCTCCTGTGGGCCGCTCGTCAACGCGGCCCTTGTCGTTCTGCGGGCCGCTCGTTACTGAGCGACCTCGTTGTTTCCCGAGGATGCGTTCCTTCCGCGGCCTCGTTCTTCTCACGACGCGGTCTTTACGCGGCGTCCTTCTTCACCCCGGCGACGGCACCCTCGCGCAGCAGCGCGGCGATGCGTTCCTGCGGCCAGCGCAGCACCTGCTCCAGCACCTCGGCGGTGTCCTGCCCGAGGGCGGGAGGATACCGGTGTTCGGGTTCGGCCGCCTGCGCGAACTTGACCGGATTGCCGGCGACGCGGATGGTCTGCGCGCCGCGGGCGAGTTCGAGCACCATGTGGCGATGGACAACGTGCTCGTCGGACAGCGCGCGGTCGAGCGTGTTGACGACGCCGACCGGAATCGATTTCGCGCGGAAGCGCTCCACCCAGTGCGCTGCCGGCTGCCGCGCGAACGCCTCGTCGAGCAGCGGCCACAGCGCCTCGCGGTTGGCATGGCGGTCGCGGTTGGTCTTGAAGCGTGGATCGCTCGTGAGTTGCCCGAGCCCCAGTTCCGTCGCCATGTCTTCCCACATGCGGTCGGTATTGGCGCACACCACGACGTGCACGGCGTCACCGCCGACGAAGGCACGATAGGTCGGGATCGAATCGTGGCCGCGCCCCTGCGTGCCAGGCACGACGCCGGCAATGAGGTGATAGGCAGCCTGGTAGCACAGCATCGACACCTGGCAGTCCAGCATCGAGACGTCGATCTCGCGCCCACGTCCCGTGCGCGCGCGTTCGACCAGCGCCGCCTGGATGCCGATGACCGAGAACATGCCGGCAGCGAGATCACCGAGCGGGATGCCCGAGCGCACCGGCACGCCGCCGTGCTCGCCGGTCATGCTCATGCCGCCGGAGAGCGCCTGCACGATCATGTCGTAGGCGGGATGATCGCGGTACGGGCCGTCCTGACCGAAGCCGGAGATGCTGCACCAGACCAGGCCGGGATTCTTCCCGGCGAGCGCCGCGTAATCGAGACCGAGCTTCTTCGCCACCCCCGGTCGGAAATTCTCGATGAGCACGTCGCTGCGCGCGGCAAGCTCGCGCACCGTCTCGCGCCCGGCTTCCTGCTTCATGTCGACGACGACGCTCTTCTTGTTGCGGTTGATGCTGAGGTAGTAGGCGCTGTCACCCTCGACGAAGTACGGCGGAATGCTGCGCGCCGCGTCGCCGGCCGGTGGTTCGACCTTGATGACTTCCGCACCGAGGTCCGCGAGGATCATGGTCGCGTACGGGCCGGACAGGAACTGCGTGAGATCGAGGATGCGGATGCCGGCGAGCGGCGCGACGGGAGACGCGGTGGCTGTCATGCGCTGTGTTCTTTGCGGTGATCGTGAGCGACGTAGCCGAGTGCGGCGGACAGCCGGTCGGCATGGGTGCGGGCCGCGGCGCCGAGGCGCGGCAGTTGGCCGCGCTCGAAACGCTGCTCCGGTATGGTGTAACCGAGGCTGGCGACGATCTGGCCCTGCGCATCGAACACCGGGGCGAAAATGCCGACGGCCCCGGCGATGCGCTGACCGTACGACACGGCATAACCGCGGTGGCGCACGCGGCGCAGTTCCGCCTCGAGCGCCGCCTTGCCGCCCACCGCCGCCCTCACGGCGGGATCGCGGCCATCGCTCGCGTGGATGCGCGCGATGACCGCCTCCGGCAGTGCGGCCAGGATCGCGTGCCCGGAGGCGCCAGTAAGCAGCGTGAGCGGCGCGTCGAGCCGGATCCGGTAATCGAGCGGATGCGACGATTCGCAGGCCGCGGCGAACACCATCTTCTGTTCGCGCGGCAGGTATTCGCAGAGATAGGCGGTTTCATTGCAGTCGCGCATCGCCGCCTCGAGGACCGGCGCGGCGCGCGAGCGGATCACCGGCTTGCCAGCGACGAGCGCGGCCAGCCGGAAGAACTCACGACCGGCCCGGTACGTGCGCGTCACCGCATCGCGTTCCACCATATCCTCCTGCACCAGCAGATCGAGCAGGCGATGCACGGTGGACGGCGGCAGACCGAGATCCAGCGCAAGCTGCTTGATCTGGACGTCCCCGCTCGCCTCGGCGAGTTCGCGCAGCAGCGCGACGGTCCGCGTCACGGTGCCGGTGTCGGTGGTGCGCGGCACGATCAGCGCGCGAACACGTGGATGGCGCAGGCGCCGTGGTCGAAGCCGTAGGTGCCGCCGCCGGTGACGTGCGTGAGCCCGACTTTCGCGTCGACGACCTGACGCGGACCGCAGCGGCCCTGCAACTGCCGCACGACCTCGACCATCTGCGCCGCACCGCTCGCGCCGACGGGATGCCCCTTGGAGAGCAGGCCGCCGCTCGGATTGACCGGCACACGCCCGCCGAGCGAGGTCGCCCCGTCATGCAGCAGCTTCACCGCCTCGCCGCGACCGCACAGGCCGAGCGCCTCGTAGTACAGCAATTCGGCGATCGAGAACGCATCGTGGCACTCCACGACGTCGAGGTCTTCCGGACCCAGACCGATTTCCTCGTACAACTCCTTGGAGCAGCGCACGGTGATTTCGGGGATGGTCATGTCGCGGAAGCCCGTCATGTAGCGGCCGGAGGCGAGATGCGAGCCGAGCACCCGCACAGGCGCAGCGTTGTAGCGCGGCGCGACGTCGCTCGCGCAGATCACCAGCGCGGCCGCGCCGTCGCCAGTGGGACAGCATTGCAGCAGGGTGAGCGGATCGGCGATGCGACGCGAGCCGAGCACTTCGTCGACCGTCGTCTCGGTCCGGATCTGCGCATCGGGATTGAGCGCGCCATGCCGCCGCGCTTTCACCGCGACCGACGCAAGATCGCTCTCCGTCGCGCCGTAGTCGTGCATGTAGCGCTGCGCGCGCATGGCATAGAGGCCCGGCATAACCATGCCGTTCGACACCTCGATATCCTCGGCATCGAGCGGCAATGTGCCGCCGCCGAGCCGTGTGAGCTGCTCGACACCCAGCACCAGCACGAAGTCGTAGATGCCGGTCGCGACCGCCAGCCATGCTTCGCGGAAAGCCGTCGCGCTGCTGGAGCACGCGTTCTCGCAGTTGATCACCGGCAGACCGCTCAGGCCGGTTTCGCGGGCGATGCGCTGGCCAGCCATCCAGCCGGAAATCGCAGCGCCCGAATAGATCGCCTGGATCTGCGATTGCTTGACGCCGGCTTCCTTGAACGCCTCGATCACCGCGGGCCGCGCCATGTGGGCGACGGGCATGCCGCGATACTTGCCGAACTTGATCATGCCGGTGCCGATCACCGACACGGAACGCAGATTCGCTGTCATGACGGTCTCCGGTCAGGCGGGAACGAAGCAGTAACGGTAGGCCGTCGTGCCCTGTTCGGGAACGGCGACTTCTGTCAGTTCGACCGTCACCGGCAGGTCGGTCTTCAGTTGCGCCGGTTGCGCCTTCACCTTGCCGAACACACGCACGCCTTCCGGGAAGTCGACATAGCCGAGCACGTACGGCGTCTGCCATTGCGGCGGGGCGATGTGGACGGTGGTGTAACTGTAGAGCGTGCCGGCACCCTGCACGGGCAGCGGGGCCACGGTGGTGCCGAGGCAGGTCGGGCAGGTATCGCTGGGCGGGAACACGCGCGTGTCGCAATCGGCGCACTTCATCGCGGCGAGATGCAGCACGCCGTCGGCGCCGCGCATGACTTCCTGCGCGCTCAGCACGCGACCTTCGTGCGGCGCCAGTTTTTGCGCCGGGGTAGGTTGTGATGCAGCCATGGACGTTTTTCCGTTTATCGGAATAAGCTTTCGATAAACAGAATCTTACGATGCCGTCCTGAAGAGCTGCAAGCGGCCCGCTAGTCCCGCTGCGCGATGCGCGAATCCGCCGGCGCTTCGCCACGGTCGGTCATGCCGTAGTCGCGCACGACCTGCGCGACGCGCAGCCGGTAGTCGGC
>Ga0255276_1000069_pt1 | contig 11957 bp, 12 predicted proteins | sample AtltaT_8_FD_183692 | JGI IMG/M metagenome (GOLD analysis project Ga0255276, IMG submission 183692) | Metatranscriptome of freshwater microbial communities from Altamaha River, Georgia, United States - Atl_UVDOM_RepB_8h (Metagenome... | ecosystem: Environmental > Aquatic > Freshwater > River...
ATTCACTATCCCATGCCAGTGCACTTGCAGCCTGGCTACAAGGCACGTATCCGAACCTCATCAAATATGCGCGTTACGGAGCAGCTAGCCGAAGAGGTGCTATCTTTACCAATGTATCCCGAACTCTCGTCAGCAGATGTTGCATCAGTGATTGAAGTTATAAATAGTTTTACTTCCAATACTGCCCAAGTATGATAATTAAATCGACACCTCTCAAGGGTTTGTTGGTAATTACTCCTAAATGCTTTGAAGATGATCGCGGGTTTTTCCTGGAAACCTACCAGTTAGCGCGTTATCGTGACGCAGGGATTGTCGAGAACTTCGTACAAGACAACCACTCCCGCTCGAAGAAGGGCGTTCTACGTGGCATGCATTTCCAAGTGAAACGACCTCAGGCCCAGATGGTTACAGTCATGCGGGGTAGTGTTTTTGATGTGTGCGTTGATCTGCGGCCAGCCTCCTCTACCTTTGGACAATGGTTTGGCATAGAGTTGAACGATGTTGGTCCTCAGCAGATTTATATGCCCCCAGGGTTTGCGCATGGCTTTTGTGTGCTGAGTGACTGGGCAGATCTACACTACAAAGTTAGCCAGAATTATGAGGCCAACGATGAGGGAGGCCTGTATTGGAATGACCTAGATGTTGGTATAGATTGGCCAATTGAATGCCCCAGTATCACATCACGTGATGCAAATTATCCAAAATTAAAAGATCTCAAGTTAAGTCAGTTGCCTCAAGATCTTTGTGAGAATTTTTGAAACCGTGAACAACACTTCAAATAAAAGTAGCCCATTCAATATTTGGGAAGGAATATATCCTGACTTTCAATCTGCTCTAGTTGATGCGAAAGGTGCCGGTTTCAGCGGTGATGTTTACCGCACGCGCTCTTTACAGGCGGGAACAGAATGTCTTACCGCGCTAGATTCTAACCAACCGATCCCAGCGTTTCATAAACAACGCAGCACTCACTTACCGCTTGTAGTGGCAATGATCCTTGGATACGAAAAAAATGTACGGATTCTGGATTTTGGTGGTGGACTGGGCATTGGATACATGACCCTTGCAGAATGTATGCCTGAGGATTAAAAAAGAATCGAATATCAAATTGTAGAAGTTTCAGAAGTTTGTAAGGCCGGATTGGATCTTCTGGCAGGTCGGGGGGTTATATATGAATCAAACCTACCAACTATCGGCAAGTATGATCTTATCCACGCAGCATCATCACTTCAGTACATTGAACATTGGCAAGAACTGTTGGCAAATTTCGCGGCGCTTGGGCCAGAGTACATTTTATTGTCGGATGTATTCGCTGGGTCTATTCAGCCTTACGTCACCCTGCAAAATTATTATGAGAGCAAGATTCCACAATGGTTTTTGAATTTAAAAGTTCTTTTGAATACTTTTCTCACGCTCGGCTATCGAATGGTATTAAAAAGTTAAGCCACCTCACGCAGATTGGATGGGGTGGACACTTTACCAATGTCTAATTTTCCTGAAGACTTGCGATTAACGCAAAGCTTACATTTGCTGTTTCAAAGAAATAAGTAATGAGTCATTTAAACCTAAATGGTAAAACGGCTGTTGTCACTGGCGCAAGTGGTTATATTGGCTCTATCCTTGTTGACGCTCTACTGAAACATTCGTGCAAAGTGGTTCAAGTTAGTCGTTCAAAATTGGATTCATCGGGGCAGACCAAAACGATTAAGGCTGATGTCTGCAACGAGGACACATGGGCTAATATTGTTCAGCAAGCAGATATCATTTACCACCTGGCTGGTAATACCAGTGTTTATGAGGCTGCGAAAAATCCTGCAGAAAGTCTAAGATCGACTCTATTACCTTTAAATCACCTTACAAAGGTATCGAAGGAAATGCAACGTAAACCACTTGTGGTTTTTGCGTCTACTGCAACCGTTTATGGATTGACTTCGCGACTTCCTGTTTCTGAGACCTTAGTACCAAAACCTACCACTATTTATGACCTACATAAGTTATTTGCCGAGCAACAAATCGACTTGGCCACACAGCAAGGCACCATTGAAAGCGTTTCTTTAAGACTGGCAAATGTTTATGGCCCCAGTAGAAGTGGTAGTTCAGCCAATGATCGTGGTGTTTTAAATAGAATTACGGCTAATGCATTGCAGGGGAAAGATTTGTTGGTTTATGGTGGAGGTAATTATCTGCGTGACTATGTATACATTACAGATGTTGTTAATGCCTTGCTGATTGCCGGCGCCACTCCGGGACTTAATGGAGAGGTCTTCAACGTAGCAAGTGGAGTTGGCAATACAGTAAAAAGTGCTTTCGAATTGGTTGCCAGTCAAGCAGAGTTGATAACTGGCAAATCTCTCACGGTAAATTTTGAAAAATGCCCATCCGGAGTTGCTCCAATTGAATTTAGAGATTTTACTGCGGACATAACTAAATTTATTGCCGCTTCTGGCTGGCGTCCCGAAGTAAACCTAAGCGAAGGAATCGCTCTGCTACTGGCTGATCTCACACATGGAGGAGCAGTGTCAAGCTCGAAAAGCAACACTGAAAATTAAATTGAATTTTTACCCACACACTTCTATTTCTTCAATTTACTTAGTGAAGTTACCGCATCATTTTGAGAATAACGGTGATCTAGTTGTAATGGAAGGATTAATTAATGTACCTTTTGTCATTGCCCGTGTTTTTGTAGTGCGTGCACCAGAAGGTGCGGTTCGTGGTCAGCATGCGCACAAAGCTTGCGCCCAGTTCCTGACCTGCCCACGTGGTGTAGTTCAAATTGAATGCAGTGATGGCACACACTCTGCTAAGTTTGAACTCGATCATCCAAACTTAGGTCTCTATATTCCACCTGGCATTTGGGCCGAACAAAGGTACAAGACCAAGGATGCTGCTTTGACCGTGTTATGCGATCGAGTCTATGAACCTGAGGACTATATTCGAGAGTATTCTGCGTATCTTAATTTTCGCCAAGAATTAATTGAGCGAAGTAAATTTGGTAGAAAGGATGCGTCATGAAAATTGTCGTTACGGGCGCCATTGGCCACATTGGTTCATACATCATCAGACATTTAGCTGTTCAGTTTCCTGGAGCTGAGATAGTTTTGATCGACAATTTGCTTACTCAGCGGTTTCCCTCGCTCTTTAATTTACCAGCACTTGGGAGATATCGTTTTATTGAGGCTGATGTCACCTGCACTCCCCTGGTTCCTATTTTTAAAGACGCTCATGTAGTAATACATTTAGCTGCAATTACCGATGCTGCAGGTAGTTTTGACAAGGCAGCTCAATTGGAAGCTAATAATTATCAAGCCACAGTTAAGGTGGCAGAAGCCTGTGTAGAAACTGGCGCTCGTTTGATTGCACTTTCCTCCACAAGTGTATATGGCACACAAAATGACTTAGTCTCTGAAGATTGTTTGCCCGACGAGTTGCAGCCGCAGAGTCCTTATGCTGTAACCAAGTTACGAGAAGAACAGTTGGTTACCCAACTTTGTGCTGACAAAGGTCTTAAGGCTATATGCTGCCGATTTGGCACTATCTTTGGGGCTTCTCCAGGCATGCGTTTTCACACAGCAGTAAATAAATTTTGTTGGCAGGCAGTAATGGGTCAGCCTATTACTATTTGGAGCACGGCCTATGATCAGAAACGCCCCTATCTTGATCTTTTCGATGCTGCGCGAGCCATGGAATTCATTATTCACAAAGATCTATTTAATGGACGTATTTATAATGTTTTGACCAATAACGCGACTGTTAGGCAGGTCGTAGATATCGTGCGTGAGTTTGTACCCAAATTAGAAGTGGTTTTTGTAGATAGCGAGATAATGAATCAACTTTCGTACGAAGTGTCGTGCGCCAGGTTTTTGGCGGAGGGTTTTACGTTTGTCGGTAATTTTCGACGAGGGATCGGTGAAACGATTAGTCTCTTAAGCCAGGCCAATACACGGACTTAGTAAGCGTGCAACCTCGCAAATTTATTTATCAGCATGTTGAAGAACCGTGAGTTGTCCATTGTATTAACGCTTAAAGGAAGGCATTTGCATACCTTGCGTTGGCTTTGGCATGCCAATCGAACAAACCTTCCATATCATATTATCATTGCTGATGGTGAAGTACACCCAACCATAGATCGGCTTCTTTCGAATCCTGCTATCTTTCCGAATTTGAGTTATGAATATCACCGCTATGAGGATCAAACCATAAGAGATTATTACTTTAAGCGATCTGATGCACTTGGAAAGGTTGATACCCCTTATGTAATGATGTCAGACAATGATGACTTTCTATTGCCCTTTGGAATAGACAAGGCGATGGCATTTTTAAAAGCATCTCCAGAGTATGTGTGCGCTGGCGGCGGCATACCAGGATTTTCAATAGATGTAAAGTCAAGTGAAATACCAAATGTAGTTGGTTCAGTGAAAAGTTTCAGTTACAGATATATTTCTAATCAGTGGTATCAATGTCGTGATCTTGACCATGAGTCCGTCGCCGTGCGCGTCATTGATGAAATCAGGAATCCTTTAGCGGTTCACTACAATGTTTACCGTACTCAACCTCTACGCGAGATCAGCAGTGAAGTGTTGGAGCATAATCCAAGTCTAATTTTTTGTGAAATGTATTCGGCTATGCGTACAGTCACATTAGGTAAAGTAAAATCTGACCCCTCTTACTTTACATATATCCGTCAACAGGGTTCTTCTCAATATGCAGGATACAGCAAAGACTTAATTGACGATTTACTCCGCTCAAGTTTAGGCGAAAAGTTGAAGATAATGGGGGCCAAGGTTGCTTTTGAAGCTGCCCGTTTTGACGGTTGCAATCCAACCGTGATACAAGAGCAAATCTTTGATGCGTATGCAAATCAAATAAGACAGACACTTGCGAGCACATTGTTGCGCTACCGGTTTCCACGTTTATTCGCTCTAAAGCTACGATTCCGCAGGGTACCTAAGTATCAACTAATTCCGAACGCATTGCAGTGTCGCTTGGACTTAGCAAAGATTTGGAGGCAACTAAAGGCTGATCACGCCGAAAGCGAGACATTAGCGGCTCATGCTGCAGAACTCAGCGATGTTTCTGCAACCCTTCAAGCCGACTCATTTATTAAATTCATATCGCTTAACGCTACGGATTTACTAGCTACGCCTTAGTTCGAAATCCAAATTCATAATGATTTTTTTGAGGTAAGTTTCTTTGAATAATTTTGAGACAATAGCGAATCCGGAGCCTAAGCCTCGTTTCATATTTACAGTTTTTACAGCGACCTACAATAGGGCGCACACTCTGAGCCGAGTTTATGAAAGTTTAAAGGCACAAACATTCTCCGATTTTGAATGGGTAGTAGGCGATGATGGATCAACAGATGATACTCAATCATTGATAAATGAATGGCAGATTGATGCTAGTTTTCCAATTCATTACTTCAAGCAGGAGCACGCAGGGAAACATTTTGTTTACAACCGTGCTGTAAGGGAAGCAAGTGGGGAGTACTTTCTTGAAGTTGATTCGGATGACGCAATAAAGCCGTATGCCCTTGAACGTGCTTATTACCACTGGAAGCAGATTCCTGTGATTGAGAGGAATGAGTATTTTGCGATATTGTTCTTTTGCGAGGACGAAGAAGGTATACGTGTTGGAAATCAATTCGAGCATGATCCGATAGATTTTGATTACCGAACATTTAATTATTCAACAATTTATCGCAGTGAAAAGTTACGTTGCATTAGAACTTCGACTCTCAAACTCTATCCATTTAGCGAGTCGGTCCAGGATTCATATATTCCTGAGTCGGTCGTATTTTGTGAGATAGCAAAGAAATATAAAGCTAGATTTTCCAATGAAGTCTTGCGTATCTATTACCAAGATGTACCATCAATAATGAGAAAACCAGTTCATCCAATGCGAAATCTAGATGGCCTACGTTTTGCAATTCTTTATGCCTTGAATAATGATTTGGACTTCTTTTTTCAAAGGCCATCAGACTTCATCAGAAAAGCGATGAACTTCGCTAGATTCTCCATGCATTTTCGAATAACGCTTTCAAAACAATTTGCCTCACTCACCACTATATGGGGAAAATTACTCTGGTTGACAATGTTACCTTTGGCGTCGGTTATTTTCTGTTTAGATGTCGCGCGAGACAACACCCCCAATGCGGCTAAAAGAGCTAGAGAGCTAAGCAATTTGTGTTAACCCTATCCTAACCAACTAATAGTAAAATATCCGATTTATCTGTTATACAAAACTCGTGTTATCAAATGAAATTAATCATATTTGATGCTGGCTTTACCTAATTTCATTCAATGATTACTTTAAGTATAGTGATTAATTATAAAGAGAAATTAATATGAAAGTTGCGAAAGTTATTACTACTACATTTGTACCAAGAACGGTACGAGAGGTTACAGGTTTATGTGGTATGCCAATGGGTTATTTTAGTCACAGTCAAAATTTCACTACTAATGAGTCGATTATAGATTTAATTAAATTTACTTTAGAGACTGAAAGTCTTTGCAAGCCAGGTGAAGTAGTTGATATTATTATAGTTAATAATGATTCAGGATGGCAAGAAGGGATTCAATTTCTAAATACTATAGATGGTAAATCGTTAGGCTTTGGTAAAATTCGTGTATTAAATCGACAGAATATAGGTAGATCTTTTGGTGGCTATAATCATGCGTTTAAAATGCTCCGGAGTGAATATGATTATTTCATTTTTACTGAAGATGATATATTAGTTAGTAGAGATGGATATGCTTCATTGGGAATTCAATACTTCAATCAGACTAAAAACTGCGGCTTTGTTGCTTACCAGAGTATATCATCAATCGGACTAGACTATTGCACTGAGGATGCATTGCACGCACATGGAGGCGTTGGTATTTCTCACGTTCACGTTTTGGATGAAGTCGTTCGAAAATATGGGGCACTGCCTCATGCGGACAAAATAACGTCACAGGAGTACGTGGACATCCTAAAAATGGGGGAAATTCCTTTTACTAATAAGATACATAAGCTCGGTTATAGGCTTACTAGTGTTCCAGAAGATATCAAATTGTACGATTTCGCGTATGACATGATGCGCGGTATTGATATACCTAGATTTCCATCTGCATCAAGGCGTGTGTTGACTACAGCCAAGATGAAGGCTTATGAATATAAATTAGTTCGTTCATTATATAATTTATATAAGTCTATAAAATAATATTATAACAATTAATTTGCTAACTCTAAAGGTAATATGCGTCTTCTATCTTATTCGCAATGATTTGATTGTTTAAAATTTACTACTTAGATTATAGAAGGCTGATTTATAATTTCTAAGATCTTCATCGAAACAGAGTGACTCTAACTCGAAAATCTAATCATTTAAAAATAGAAAAATGCACATTTATATTTCATCTATTGAAAAGAAAACATACAGTAAAAAAAGTAGATTTAAAGACGAAGGAATTGCCATTGTACTTAAGCAGTCGCGGACTGGAACAAGGATTGACAAGAATTGCGGCAAAAAGACAACAAAGATAACACTTGCCGCTAAACTTTAAAGTTGATAGGCTTTTTAATCGGCCATGACTTTTTGCATGCTAGCATGCAGTCGTGCTGACAATGAATAGGAATGATAGGATATTGCTTCATTAATATTCTTTTATCAGCAAATCTGTTGAATTCCATAATACCTCTTGTTGTTTTCATTGCTGTTAATTTTGGTACTGGAAATTATCGAAATTTGAATCCTTGTTGTTTGCCTTTAATTAAAACAACAATCAATTAAAAAATGAATCGACCAAGCTATGCGTTTAAACTCTATTCTCTGATTACTATTGTATAAAACTAGCACAATGAAGCACTCAATCAATAATCTGTTGCTCTTTAGGGAGAATTATCCACGTGTTAACATCTTCAAAAAGGCGTTGAGGTATAAGTTAGAAGGAAAGATAAACAGGCTGACCCAGGCACATGCTTCCAAGAGAAGACAGCTTGCAGTATTCTCTTTTGACTATGTTACCACACAGATTATTTTGGATGGTATTTATGAAATCGACGAATTGGAGTTATTAACTAAATGGTTGTCTGGCCTTTCTTGCGAGAATATATTCGATGGGCTAGCTTTGGACGTCGGAGCAAACATTGGTAACCATAGTATATATTTTTCAGATTTCTTTTCTGAAGTTATTGCCTTCGAACCACATCCAGTCACTTACAAGTTGCTGTCGATTAATGCTGAATTGGTAAGCAATGTGAAGTGTCTGAACTATGGACTCTCTAGTTCGGAAGGCCCGGCAGAAATTGTAATTAGTGGTAGGAATATGAGTGGTGCGCGTGTCGAAAAAAATGATCACACTTCAACTAGCAACATTTATTTGAAAACTCTCGACTCTGCATTAAGTGCTAAAGACGGCAGGCCAATAAGGCTAATCAAGATCGATGTAGAGGGACACGAGACAGAAGTCTTAGTTGGCGCGGAAAATACTATCAGGAAGTGGCAACCAATAATAATATTCGAACAGCATGCGTCAGACTTTGCATACGGTACAACCAAATCTATCGAGTTGATTAGGTCTTATGGTTACGGGGAATTCGCATGTATAGAAAAACTTCCTCGAGTATCGGATCGTATACCAAGGATAATACGACCGCTAATTGCTTTGATCATGCATTCACTGACCGGGCCTACTAGGCAGATTGTGCAAATGAACAGTTTCCAACCAAAATTCTATCCTTTCATCATTGCGATTCCATCTTGGCTCACTTCACGGAAAGAATCAGGCTACAATAAATCTTACGGTAATTAATGTCAGATATCTATTGTTATTATTATGAGTAAAGATAAGTTTTGAAATTTAATTGCTGCATAATTCATCACACGAGCGATATGAGTGAAAGACCCGATTTAACAACAAACCACTCGATTATTTCTGCCATTCGTAAAATTTCATGGCAGGAAAAGATGTTTTCGGCTGATTGATTCACCTTCAAAGTGGAGTTTTTGTCTAAGCCTGGTAGTCAAAAAGATATGCTCATTGTCAGTAGCTAAGCTGGTTGAACTGAAGGGGATCAATATCTTGATTATTAAAACAGGAAAAATGAGATATATAAAAATGTTAGTAACGAATCGAAAAATGCGGAACTTTAAATAGGCTCTTACAATAATAAATTTTCCATTTTAGATTCAGATAAATACCATTCACGAGTAAAAGATAATAAATACATTTCTTAAAGAACAGTCTTTTTTGAAAACCTGTCAATTAAGAACTTTTTGCAGAAAGAGTCATAGAATATATTATGGGCGCAATATTAAAACGAAAAAAACCAAGGTCTCTGATCACAGCGTTCATTTACCGTCTGAGCAAGTTATTCACGAATAACTCTGTAAAGTATAATTTACTTCTAGACCTTGAATGGATATTCGAAAGACTGAGCTATGAACAGGCCTCTGTTCATTATGGTATAGAAAATACCCCATGGAGAAAATCTGCAGTGAAGTTCTTATCAGGTTTTATAAAACCTGATGATTCAGTGTTGGATTTGGGATGCGGCTATGGTGCTGTAAGTTACGCCATCTCTTTAGTGGCGAGAAAGGTTGTTGGTGTAGACTACAATCTTGACTCAATACTTAAAGCAAGGAAGCAATATCAAAAGGAAAATTTAAAGTTTATTCATGACGACGCATTGAATTATTTGAATCAAAGTGGAGAGAAGTTCAATGTACTGATTCTTACGCATGTTCTCGAACATTTGGATAATCCTAAATACTTTCTCGCGACCTATGCAAATTACTTCAATTATATTTTTATAGAAGTTCCTGATTTCGACAGAACGTATCTTAATCACTTCCGACAAGATTTATGCAACACTCAAGTATATACAGATACTGATCATATAAGTGAATTCGATAGAGACGAGCTAAATGCTTTACTTGCAGAGGTAAATCTAAAAGTGATTAGCACTGAATACCGTTATGGTGTACAGAAAATATGGGTAAAGTGCTCGTAAATTTCTGTTCCTTTGGTGTTCTAGTATTAATTTCTATTTTCATTGAAAGTAGTAAATATTGATAAATTTTGCTCAAGATTATATCAAAACAGCAGGGCTTGCAATTTCTTACATCATTTTTAAATATTTCTTAACTTGAGAGCCAAGACTAATATACCAAAGGAATTATGTATGCAAAACATTAAAATAAATTATTATGAAGGTTTTCGAGATGATTTTACTGATTACTTGCCTCTTAATCCAAAAAAAATACTCGAAATAGGTGCAGGTAACGGAGGCTTTAAAAATAATTTCTGTGAAGACGTTGAGTATTGGATAGTCGAGCCTAATATTGATGCTGCAATTGATGCTGCGAAAATAGTTAATTATATTTTGCGGGGCACTTATGTTGAAGTAGAAGCCGAAATTCCAGATGAGTATTTTGATCTAATTATTTGTAATGATGTCATTGAACATATGGCCGACTGGTGGAGTTTTCTTCGGAGGATTCAAAAAAAACTTCATCGAGAAGGTTGTCTAGTAGGCTCCATTCCCAATGTGAGGTATTTTGATGCTCTTTTCAAGGTGCTTGTAAAAAAAGATTGGCCATACGAACATAATGGAAGGGGCGGGATTTTTGATGCGACTCATTTTGCTTTTTTTACGCTTAAGTCATTTACTAGGGAACTGATTAATGCTAATCTAAATGTTGTCAAAATTGATTTAGAGCGCGGCTTCCGGTATACCAAAGCTCAGAATAGAGTTAAATATATTTTAACTACTATATTTATATGGTTATTAGGAAATGATTCTGCATATAGCCATATATATTTTAGTTGTTCGAAGAGAGTTCATTAGCCACATGGCTTCCCCCCAATTCAGTGGAAAAATATTATTGTCAGAATCTGAATGTGAGAAATGCAAATGCAACGAGCCAAATACACATCTGAGTTCAAAAATGAGGCAGTGCGCCAAGTTATCGACAAGGGCCACTCTGTTATCGATGTACCCAAGCGAACAGGAATTGGGGACTTAATGATGCAAACCGTGGAAAAACGATTCGGCTCCAACGGCAAGCCGACCAAAACGATTGAATGGCTGACAGATAACGGTAGCTGTTACACAGCGGCTGAGACCAGAAGCTTTGCAAAACAACTAGGCTTAAAGCCTGTCACAACAACCGTGACAAGCCCTCAAAGTAACGGCATGGCCGAGAGCTTTGAGAAGACACTGAAACGGGACTATCCCAAACTGGTTGACTGGCTAGATTCAAAAACTGTGATGGCCCAACTGAAAGATTGGTTCGATGACTACAATTCGTATCACCCACACAGTGCACTTGGCTACTTGCCACCAACGCTGTTCAGGGAGAAACGATCGGTATCTTAAACATACCAGCGGTACTGGATTACAGGGTCAAGACCAATGATATCGAAACCTGAAGAGGGATTCAAACTATCAACGGTCAAAGTCATGTTGTTGACCAATCAATTGCAGGCTTCTCCTGCTGGGGGCCGAGAATTACTGTGTAAACTAAACTACGAAGCACTTAAAGAAATCTATGGTGATTCCCTATTATTGATCGAATTGCGTCCGAATCGTTTGCGCAGACTGTTATCTGTCGTAAAAGCTTTTCGTGGGCGTATTGACGGCTTAGACGATGCTTTGATTGCCGGGTTAATTCAAACAATCCGCGACAAAGATATTGTTAAGGTATTTGTAGATGGCTCCAACTTGGGTGGATTTGTCAAGGCTGTCAAGAAACAGTTACCTAATGTTGAGATTATCACTTTCTTTCACAACGTTGAAGCGCGTTTCTTTTTAGGGTCTTTATGGCAGGTCAAGACGTTACGTGCGCTAGTTGTGCTGATGGTGAACTTTTTGGCCGAACGAAAATCAGTACTTTACAGCGACAAGATCATTTGCCTTAGCGAGCGAGACAGTGGATTACTGAAAAGGTTATATGGCCGCTCAGCGACGCACGTGTC
>Ga0255276_1000070_pt1 | contig 11935 bp, 8 predicted proteins | sample AtltaT_8_FD_183692 | JGI IMG/M metagenome (GOLD analysis project Ga0255276, IMG submission 183692) | Metatranscriptome of freshwater microbial communities from Altamaha River, Georgia, United States - Atl_UVDOM_RepB_8h (Metagenome... | ecosystem: Environmental > Aquatic > Freshwater > River...
CGTATATTTCGATGATAAACAAACGGCTTTATGCGCTATTGAGGCTGCGTTTCGTGCGGGAACCATTGAAAACATAAAACCTATTTCCTGTTCACTTTATCCCATTCGAGTTAAGCAGTATCACGACTTTAAAGCCCTTCAATTTGATGAATGGAAGATCTGTAATTCTGCCTGTGATTGCGGTGAAGCCTTAAACATTCCTGTTTATCGTTTTTTAAAGGCGCCCATCATCCGTGCATTTGGAGAGGCTTACTTCAACGAACTCGAGGCTATAGCTCCCGAGATTGAAAATATTGAACCATAAAAAAAGCCCCATGGGGCTTTTAATGCTAATGCTCTTCTTCACCTTCAGCAAGCGGAACCGTTTGAGGTATAAAATCTTCCTCCGCACCTGGTTTAGAATAATCATAAGGCCAACGATGTACTACAGGTAAGGAGCCCGGCCAATTTCCATGGATGTGTTCAACTGGAGTAGTCCACTCCAAGGTATTTGAATTCCAAGGATTTTGAGGTGCTGCAGGTCCTCGATAGATGCTGTAAAAGAAATTAAATAAGAAGATTAATTGTCCAAGTGCGGCAATAATGGCAAACACCGTTACAATTACATTTAAATCCATAATCATATTAAATGAATCTGTGTCAAACTCACCATACACAGAATAATCATAATATCGACGAGGTGCGCCAGCTAGTCCAACAAAGTGCATTGGGAAAAACACACCATATGCGCCTACGATTGTAATCCAGAAATGGGCATAACCCATTCTTGTATTCATCATTTTCCCATACATTTTTGGGAACCAATGATAAACTCCAGCAAACATTCCAAACACGGCAGACATACCCATAACAATATGGAAGTGTGCTACAACAAAATAGGTATCATGTATAGCTATATCCAACGCTGAATCCGCAAGGATAATTCCAGTCACACCACCTGTTATAAATGTAGAAACCAAGGCAATAGCAAACAACATTGCTGGGGTATAAACAATTGACCCTTTCCACAGGGTGGTGATATAGTTAAATACTTTTACTGCCGATGGGATGGCAATTAATAGGGTTGTGAAAACAAATACACTTCCAAGGAAAGGATTCATACCAGTAATAAACATGTGGTGACCCCAAACGATAAATGATAAAAACCCAATGGCTAAAATCGACCCAATCATTGCCTTGTAACCAAAAATCGGTTTTCTTGCGTTGGTGGCAATAATTTCCGAAGATAAGCCAAGGGCAGGCAACAATACGATATATACTTCGGGATGGCCTAGGAACCAAAATAAATGTTGGAATAACAAAGGTGAGCCTCCATGGTTCGTTAGCATCTCACTGCCTACCATAATATCTGATAAGTAGAAACTGGTCCCCGCCATTCGATCCATAATGAGCAATAAGGCCGCAGAAAGCAACACCGGAAATGATAATACCCCTAAAATCGCTGTAACAAAGAACGCCCAGATGGTTAATGGCATTCTAGTCATGGTCATCCCCGTGGTTCTTAAATTCAATACAGTAACTATATAATTCAAGCTACCAAGTAACGAACCTGCAATAAATATTGACATGGATACCAGCCACAAGGTCATACCAAATCCTGAACCGGATACTGCTTGTGGAAGGGCGGATAATGGAGGATATACGGTCCATCCTGCCATGGCAGGACCATTACCTACCGTACCCCAATCCCCTGGGAAATCAATGCCGAAAATTGAACCATTGGAAACAAATAACGACAAAAACATTAACAAAGAAGAGACAAAGAAGAACCAATAAGAAAGCATATTTAAAAATCCGGAAGCCATGTCTCGTGCACCAAGCTGCAACGGAATTAGAATATTGGAGAACGTTCCTGACAATCCACCGGTTAACAGGAAGAATACCATTATCGTACCATGTATGGTGACTAATCCAAGATACATGTCTTCTTTAAGGATCCCTTCTGGTGCCCATTGATCTCCTAAAAAGAAGTTTAAGAAATCAGAACTTTCCCCTGGCCATGCCAACTGAATTCTAAATAAAATCGAAAGTAACATAGCCACGACACCCATAAATACAGCAGTTATTAAGAACTGCTTGCCGATCATTTTATGGTCTTGGCTGAAAATGTACTTTGAAACAAAACTTTCTTCATGATGATGATCGTGGTGATCATGTGCGTGTCCATCGTGTGCTGCTGAAGCCATGTTATTTAGTTTAGTCTTTTAATAATAATTAATTCATTGTTGTTGAAACCGTATCTCCCTGAGTAGGAGGTGGAGGTGGGGCTGTTGGCGCTGCCGGGAAATAAGTTGCTTTAAAATTTTTAGTGGCTTTACCTTTCATCCAGGCATTGTATTGTGCTTCTTCTAACACAACCACCATCATTTTCATTTTGTAATGTGCCCCACCACAAATTTTATTACACATCAATACGTAATTAAACGTTGGCAAATTCTTTATTTTCCGCATTTCTTCGGTCGTCTTATTTGGGGTAAATTTCAAGCGCGTACCATAACCCGGTACCGTATTCATTTGGGCGCGGAAATGTGGGAAATATGCAGAGTGGATTACATCTTTTGATCTGAATGTAAATTCATATGGTTTATTTACACACAAGTACAAGGTGTCTTTTTGAATAATGTCATCATACACTTGCTTGTCTAGTTTTTTATTGTGTGTAGCCTTCATTTGCGTTAATAAACGCAACAAGCGCTCTTTACTCCCTAAATCTTTACGTAATAAATTAGTTAACGAATCAGTAAGTACAGTATCTCTGTTATTTAATAATTTCTGAATGTCTAGAATGCCCCCTGCACCTGCACGCATCGCCAAGATTGATGAATCAATGGTTGCCTCTGTCATTAGGCCTAGTTCGTTATTCCCAAGGATTAATTTGTAATCTGTTTTTCCTAAGGTATTATCACCTCCGGAATAACGCGCAGTCCAATCAAATTGTTTAGAATATAATTCAATGCGAATGGCATTTTCAGGAGACCCAGAAGTTAATTCATTCCAAGATTTCAAGCCTAAAATAATAATGACTGCTAGCACCGCAGCGGGCACAACAGTCCATAACATCTCAAGTTTGTTATTGTGTGGGTAATAAAATGCCTTAACCCCGGGGCGCTTAACATACTTATACGAAAAGAAAAACAATAAAAAATTAGTTAAGAAGAAAATCGCTATGATAATCGCAAAATTAAGATTCAATAACCAGTCTGTTGATTCTCCCTGAACAGATGCTGCGGGACCACGTCCCGTCCAACCGTACTTTCCTAACAAATAAATAAACCCACCAAACTGAAAGATCATAAAGGCGAGCATTAATTTTGAGTTTAGATAGTTATCTCGCGTGGGAATCTCATGTTCACCATGCTTTCTCAATTTCGCAGTTAACTCATAAACCCTAACAAGTTGTGAAATGGCTACTGCGCCAATTACCACAATTAAGATTATAATTAATTTATTTTCCATTTCTTCCTCTAATTATCATTAAAACTCATGATGAATACTCTCATCCAAAAATGGGTGATTCACTGGTGTAAGCGGTGCTTTTGTTAAATTCTTTAATAAAATGAGCATAAATACTCCCGCCATTAATACAGCAAGTCCTATTTCTAAGCATCCAATTTTTGCATTGGCCCCCAATGAACCTGCAGAAACCATAATGTATACATCTAACCAATGTCCTGCTAAAATCACTAGTCCAACAAACATTAACACCCCAGCGTCGCGCTTAGCGTCACGGGACATTAAAATCAACATTGGGAAAACAAAATTAATGAAGAACATTCCGAAATATAAAAACTTAAAATTCTCTGTTCTCATTACATAGTAGGCTACCTCCTCACCAATGTTCGCATACCAAATTAACATGTACTGAGAAAACCATAAATACGACCATAAAAATGAAATTGCAAAAATCCATTTACCAATGTCGTGGATATGTGACTCATTCACATTTTCTAGGTACCCGAGTTTTTTCAGGTAAAGTGTTGTCAACACAATCACCACCATGGCCGATACCCACATTCCAGCAAACGTATACCAACCGAATAAGGTGCTATACCAGTGTACGTCGATAGACATTAACCAATCCCACGCAGATGTTGAGCTAAAAACGGCAAAGAACACAAGGAATGTAGCACCTTTTCTATAATTCGTAAAGTGAATCTCTGTACCTCCTACTTGATCTTCTAGCAATGAGCGTTTTCTAAATCCACGCAAAAACAACAAGTACACAGTAAAATAAGCTAAAGTTCGAATCCAGAAAAACACTAAATTTAAATACGGTGCTTTTCCGTGAATTATTTTGTCCTCTGCGACAACACTGCCATCCATCCACGAATAAATATGGGCCCCTTTCATGAATGAAATGGTTAACAACACAATACCAAAGATTCCAATACCATAGGGTAAATAAAGCGCAACAGATTCAATAACTCGTTTAACTACGGCATACCAACCTGCTTCAGTAGCATAATTCAATGCTAAGAAAAACAAGGCGCCCAATCCAATAGCAAAGAAGAAAAAGGCATTAATTAAACCATTGGTCATTAAACGGGTTAAAAAATGGGCTTCCCCCATACTACTAATTATACCAACAATTGCTAACAGCGCACCAACCCCTATTAATCCATAGGCCGTATTTCTTGCTTTTTTAGTGATTGTAAATTCCATGATTTTAATTTTGATTTGTTGTATCAGCAACCGTTGCGGATCCGTCTGAATTAAACTTGCCATACTCAGAAGACTGTAAGCTTCTAATGTAATGTATTACTGTCCAAATTTCCTTTTTATTTAACAATGATCGATGAGATCCCATCATCCCTTTTCCATAGTAAATAGAATAGAACATTTGACCATCGGAAAGTGCGGCTCTTTCCGCATAGTTAGGAACTCCAGAATATGCCCCAGAAACAACCATTGGCCCATTTCCGTCACCCTTTTCACCATGGCAATGCTGACACATAGCCGTAAATAATTCTTTTCCTTTAGCTAATACCTTTTCTGAATTAAGAGCAGTTAAGACAATCATATTTTTATCTGCCGCCGCTGCAGTATATTCATCATTTGTTGTTACAGGTTCGTTATACAACCCGTGTGTGGTTTTGAATGAAGCGTTCGCCAATCTTGAGTATGGCATCATTAATTTCACCTCAGTGCTATCCGTTCCGAAGAATGGAATTGTATACGTTGGTGGAGTCATTGCCCTAAGTACCGTCTTTTTTGATTCATCAATTCTACCGCGCACTTCACCGTAATCCACATACGCTTCAACGGCTGGTGAACGATACATATCCGGCATATATTCCAACCCCGGGCTATCTGCGTTGGAGGTACAAGCGCTTAATACCAGCGCACTTACAGCTACCAAACCAACTAATTTCAACAAGGACTTTTTCATTGTTATTCCTTAATTCTTATTCAATAATTTTCTTATCCAACTCTACAAACCCTGTATCTTTCAACAATTCGTCTACCTTTTCTTCTGTTATTCCATGATTTTCTGACAAACGAATTTCCATTACAAACTTATCATCCGTTGTCCTTGGGTCTGGATTTTGAGCAGGCATTCCAGGTAAGGTACGGTTTAACAAAAGGTAAGTAATCGCCATACCATGCGCAGCACACAACACCGTAAACTCAAATGATACAGGGATAAATGCTAAGATATTCTCCACATAAGTGAAGTTTGGCTTACCTCCAATATTCATTTTCCATTCTTTTACCATGAAAAAATACATTCCAATGGTTGCTAACGACAATCCAGTTAATCCATATAGGAAAGCCATAATTCCCAATCGCGTATTCTTTACACCAATGATTGGATCAATCCCGTGAACAGGAAAAGGACTATAAACCTCGGATATTTTAATTCCACCAGAGACTAATTTTTTAGCGCTGTTCTTTAGCACTTCATCGTCTCCATACATTGCATATATTACTTTGTCTGACATAATCCCAACAATTAATGATGTTTATGATAATCTGGTGATTCCTTGTACGATTGTCCAGAACCTTTAAGTATTGTTTTTACTTCGTTCAAGGCTAACACAGGGAAATACCGCGCAAATAACAAGAAAAACACAAAAAACAACCCGATGGTACCAATGTAAACCGCAATATCAATATGACTTGGATAATGCATACTCCAGGCTGCCGGAATATAATCGCGGTGTATTGACGTTACAATGATCACATATCGTTCAAACCACATCCCAATATTCACCACGATTGAGATAAAGAAGGTAAACAATAAACTTCTTCGTAGGCGACGAATCCACATCAACTGCGGAGAAATCACGTTACAGGTCATCATTGACCAATAAGCCCACCAGTATGGACCAGTAGCACGGTTTAAGAAGGCGTAAGCTTCATACTCTACACCAGAATACCAAGAAATAAATAATTCTGTAATATAAGCTGTTCCTACAATTGAACCCGTAACCATGATTACAATGTTCATATATTCAACGTGTTTAGTATGAATATAGGCCTCAAGGTTCATGGCTTTTCTCATAACCAATAATAAAGTTTGAACCATGGCAAATCCAGAGAATACCGCACCCGCCACAAAGTATGGTGGAAATATCGTAGTATGCCATCCGGGAATCACCGAAGTAGCAAAGTCAAACGAAACGATAGAGTGAACAGAGAAAACCAATGGTGTAGCCAATCCGGCTAACACTAAAGAAACTAGTTCAAAACGGTTCCAATGCTTTGCTCTTCCAGACCAACCAAAAGATAAAATCGAATACATACGCTTTGCCACCGGCTTTTTTGCGCGGTCGCGAATGGTAGCAAAATCAGGGATCAACCCAATGTACCAAAACACAAGAGAAACAGATAAATAGGTAGAAATCGCGAATACATCCCATAACAACGGTGAGTTAAAATTCACCCACAACGACCCAAAATGATTAGGAATTGGTAATACCCAATACCCAACCCAAAGGCGTCCCATGTGAATTAGTGGGAAAGTCCCCGCCATAAATACCGCGAAAATGGTCATTGCCTCTGCAGAGCGGTTGATGGCCATTCTCCATTTTGACGAAACAATAATAGTACAGCAGAAATCAAGGTCCCTGCGTGACCAATTCCAACCCACCAAACGAAATTCGTAATATCCCATGCCCATCCAATGGTTTTATTTAGTCCCCAAACTCCAATACCGGTTCCTAATAAATAAAGTATGGAACCAACACCATAAAGCCCAATAATTAAGGCAATGGAAAATAAAATATACCACATTTTTGGGGCCTTTCCTTCAATCGGGCGACAAACGTCCTCGGTTACATCCTTGTATGTTTTATGTCCAAGGATTAGGGGCTCCCTAATTGCTGCTTCCTTTTGCATTGTTCTTGCTTTTAGTTTCTATAAAATATCTTAGTTTCTAACTTTCACTTTGTACCATACATTTGGCTTAACACCTACTTCCTCAAGTGCTTGATAAGCACGATCTTCAGCAGAGCTTGCTTTAACAGCAGACTTATCATCGTTCCAGTCACCAACGATAATGGCATTGGTTGGACATGCTTCAGAACACGCTGTTGTTAACTCCCCGTCAATCACTGAACGTGCTTCTTTCTTCGCCTGAAGCTTAGTGCTTTGGATGCGTTGCACACAGAATGAGCATTTCTCCATTACCCCACGTGTTCGTACAGTAACATCTGGATTTAAAACCATACGGCCTAAATCATCTTGCGCCGGGTTCACCTCAGTAAATTTCTTGTAAGATGGATAATTAAACCAATTAAATCGTCGCACCTTGTATGGGCAGTTATTTGCACAATACCTCGTTCCAATGCAACGGTTGTAAGCCATCTGATTTAATCCTTCATTGCTATGTGTTGTGGCTGCAACTGGACAAACTGTTTCGCATGGTGCGTGGTTGCAATGGTGACACATTAGCGGCATGTGAACTACGGTTGGGTTTAATGCCGCTTTTTCAGCTGCAGTATAATCAAACGCATCCTCATTCGCTTTTTTACCAATTACAGACTCCTCTGCAGACGCATAATAACGGTCTAAACGCAACCAATGCATTTCTCGGCCTCGTCTAACCTCATCTTTACCTACAACAGGCACGTTATTTTCTGCTTGACAGGCCACTAAACATGAACCACAGCCAATGCATGAGGTTAAATCGATTGTCATTCCCCATCGGTGTCCTACTTTTTCAACCGGATGTGCATTCCACAAATCGAACTCCTCAATTGGAGCTTCTTCATGGTGACCATGCTTATTTAAACGTTGTAATTTATGCGCAGGATTAAACGCTTCCTTATCCCCTTTTAAGAAGGTAGCTAAGGTTGTTTCTCGTACTATCGAATCACGGCCCATTACAGTATGATGAATCTGAGTTGCTGCGATTAGATACTCCCCATCAACTTTTGTAATTGTTGCTGCTGCAGCATACGACGTATGACCTTTTTCTGAGGTTAATAATGGAAATGCATTTACTCCGATTGCTTTTTTATTGCCTTTTTCATCTAAATCGTGCCCTCCATATTCTTTTGTTTGGTATGCCCCTCGACCAATAGCTTCTCCGTTGGCGCCACGCCCATACCCAAGCGCTATACCTATAGTGTTAGGTGCTTGACCTGGCTGAGGATAAACCGGAAGTGTTATTTCTTTGCCATTAACCTGTACTTTAGCCATATTCAAACCGTGCTCCTGATCATACGTGGTAACAAACCCCATTTTCTCCATTTGTGATGGATTCATGGTGATGTAATTGTCCCAAGTAACTTTTGAAATCGGATCAGGTAATTCTTGTAACCATGGATTACTTGACATTGCTCCATCACGGATAGCTGTTTTTTGATAGAAAACTACTTCCCACTCGCCCCCTTTAGTAGTCGATGAAAGGGCTGCTGGGGTATAAAGATTAATAGCCGCTGGCACATGTGTAGTTACACTACCACAACTATTGTGTGTTAGCATTGCAAAATCACTTATGCCAAGCTCGCTAGCCGTCTGCATAATAGCATCATAGGCCACAGACGAATCTTTTCCATTTCTACTTCCTGCACCAGCCCATACTAAAATCGACTCTAACTCAGCATATGTATCCCCTAGCGGACGAATCGTTGGTTGAGCTACAGCATAATGGTTAAGCTTTGGTTCATAATCGTTCCAACCTTCCAATTGATGGTGATTAGGCACTATAAACGTTGCCAAAGATGATGTTTCATCTGCATAACGCGCCGTAGAAACGAACATTTTTAGCCCCCCTAAGCCCTTGCTTAATTCAGCTCCTTTAGCATGAGCATACACCGGGTTTGCACCAAGGTTAATTAGTACATCTGGTCCTTTGCCGTTAATAATGTCGTTAAATAATTTATCCGCTTCCGCTTCATTTGAATTAAACATTAGCACTTGATTACTTAAGTCAATCGTAGTACCATAAGCCTTCAATTTATCGTTAATTGCGTTAGTTAATAGCTGCTCTGCTACGTTATTCGACCCACAAACAACCAATGATTTATTGTTCGAAGATTTTAACGCCGCAATTGCGCTATCCGCTATTTTCTTAGCTTCTCCAGAAATGCTTGCCGAGGCTGTTGTGCTTCCTCCAATTCCTTTTAGAATGTAAGCAAGTACATTAGCCGTTTCTGAAGGCTTGATTTGTGCTCTTCCATCTGCATTCGATCCTGTAATCGACATAATTGACTCAAACTGGAAGTGCTTCGACATGCCTTTGCCAGGAACGCGATTAACCCCATACTGAACAGCATACTCATTAGATAATAACCATGTGCTCAAGAAATCTGCTCCAACACTAATAATGGTTTCAGCTTTAGAAAAATCATAAGACGGGATAACTGCCGCACCAAAATTAGCTTCATTGGCCTTGCGAATAGCGCTATAACTAATTCCGTCATAGTGAATTACCCGCACCTTTGATGTACCATTAGTTAAATTTGCATTCTTAAGACTATCTAAAGCACTATTTAACGAAGGGCTAATTACCGTAGGGGTTAAAACAACCACTTCTTTTGCACTTTTAATCGCTGAAGAAATTGCTTTATCCGCTTTAGCAACGGAAATGTTGTCATTAGACCCTTTGGTGCGCACACCATTCAAGCGCTCACTATCATAAAGGCTAAGCACTGAAGCTATTATCTGTGGATTCGTTCCCCCCTTAGTAAATCCGAAATCCTTATTTCCTTTAATAAAGATGGGACGAGCTTCTCTGGTTTTAACTAATATACTTGCATATGATAATCCGTCATAATATGTTGACGCATACCATGTAGCCACCCCTGGAGTCACATCTTCTGGCTTATTAACATAAGGTACAACCTTGGTTACCGGAGCCTCACAAGCGGCTAAGGTAGCTGCGGCTACTGAAAACCCTAAGAATTTAAGAAAATCTCGTCGGCCCGTAGAAGCTTCCGCTAACTTTTCGTCCGCTAAAAAAGTTTCAACTGAGTTTTGAAATGGAAACTCATTGTCTCTGTGTTGTAAAAATTCCGGAGTTTGTTTCAACTCTTCAATTCCTTTCCAATATTTTTTTGTTACTTCCATAACTTTCTGTTATTCGCTATATTAATAGTGACATTTTGCACATTCCCAACCACCCAACTCGTTTACAGTAATTTTTCCATCATTGGATAGATACTTCTTGTAAAGCGACTTATTCTTTTTCAATCGACTATGAATTTCATCATAGTATGCATTCTTACCATCACCAATGACAACTTCTTTTGCTCCGTGACATTCGATACACCAACCCATTGTTAAGGTCGCTTTTGTCAATTTAATGTTGCCCTCAACCTTGTTCAACTCCTCAATTGGCAACACCTTGGCTGTTTCTTGCATTTGCGTCATGTCTCCGTGACATTGCTTACAATCAACTCCCCCAACCACAACGTGTTGCGAGTGATTAAAATAAACGTGATCAGGTAAAACATGTACTTTGTTCCACACTAGTGGCTTACCCTTAGTGTTTCTATATCCTCCGGCTGGACCAAAACTTGGATCCCAACCAGCAGCTGCATAAATTTTCTTTATTTCTCCTGCAAATGGTTTTCCTTCACCGTTAATTTGCTTGTGGCAATTCATACACACATTAACTGATGGAATTCCTGCGTGTTTTGATTTAGTAACTGAATTATGACAGTATTTACAATCAATTCCATTTACGCCTGCATGCCTAGAGTGTGGGAAGGCTACGGGTTGTGATGGTTGATAGTTCTCCATTATGTTAATTGAATACAAACTTTTGAAAACAATCACCAACACTGCAATGGTTAGCACTAAACCAACTAACCCACTAATTCCACGATATTTCCACGCGGTTGTTTTAAACTCTTCCCAATAGGTTAATTGGTTATATTTTTCATCCCCTGTACTCGCTACTTTGAGTTGACGGCGAACACCCCCAACACTTAATATAATTACCACAAATAACACGGCCATAATCAGCCAAATAATCCCAACTCCCCCATCCTCTTCTTCAGTGGTCGGCGCATTCGGGTCAACAGCACCGTCCTTAGCCCCGGCCATTGCTGGGTCTTCTTTGGGCTGCGCATCAACATAATCAAGGATTTGATTGACCTGGTCGTCCGTCAAGTCTGAAAAAACAGTCATTTGTGATCCTGCATATTCCTTAAAAACTGCAGCTGCTCTTTTAGAGGCACCACTTGCCCTCAAGGCAGCGTTATTTTGTACCCACTTAATGATCAAGTCAGCCTCTCCGGCATCAGCCCATCGCTGACGGGCGCCAGACAACATTGGTCCAGTTCCATTCTTATGAATTTGGTGACAACTGGAACATTTTGATTTGAAAAGCGCTTCTCCTTGCGCGTTTAGGGTGTGTTGGATAAAAATGGTAACACACAAGAAAGCAAATAGCCTTAAGTATTTCGCCATTGTAACTTGTTGAATATTAGATATTTTCATGAAACTAGGTTCTAAATTCTTGTGAAAAAAGCGATTTTTA
>Ga0255276_1000075_pt1 | contig 11646 bp, 14 predicted proteins | sample AtltaT_8_FD_183692 | JGI IMG/M metagenome (GOLD analysis project Ga0255276, IMG submission 183692) | Metatranscriptome of freshwater microbial communities from Altamaha River, Georgia, United States - Atl_UVDOM_RepB_8h (Metagenome... | ecosystem: Environmental > Aquatic > Freshwater > River...
CTCAGCAACTGGTTCGGCTGGCTCTAGCTGCTCTTTGGCTTGAGCTTGTAGCTTTTGCGTAAGAGGGTTGGCTAGTTTAGCAGGCAGTTCTTGAATTGCATTCAAGATCATGTTAGCTTCGTCAATGGTAAGGGTAAATTTGATTTCTTGCATGGTTGTTAAGGTAGTGTCCACCCAAGGTGGGATTTTCTTTTTCCGTTAATAACCCCACTGATATGGGACTTATTAAGTGAGAATTTATTGCTAAATTCAGTAATATTAGGTATACTTATGATTTCTCCAGCAGGGGATTTTAGCTTAGGACAAAATCCATATAAATCTTTATATGTATTCTTTTCTCTAGTATTAACCAAATCTAACATTTCCAAATATTTTTCTGGGTACTCTTTATGTAGCCATCGGTGGGCTTTACCTTTGGAAATATCTCGTATTAAATTGATATTTACATTAAGAGTTTTAGCTACGTCTTTAAATGAGTTATTTGTGTCACATATCATGTTAAACACTTTAACTATAACGTCATTGCTATACTTAGAGTTAGCGTGGTACTGCCCTGTTAAACCCTCTCCGCCTCCTGCAGGTTTACTACGGATATTTAATCCGTTATTAACTGCATCAAAAATTTCAATAGCCATAAGCTCCAGGTCATCTAAAGTATCTTCACAACCATCTTCAAAAATATGTATTATTTCTAATTTTGGCTCTCCGTATATTTCATATGCTTGCTGTAGTTTATGATTGGCTTTATTATTTTTTAAGCGGTATAGGTGTTTAATATAGCGCTCTTCAATATTTAGCGACTGCCCCACATATACTTTCTGGGTTCCGCTAAATCTAAGTAAATATATGCCCTTTGTCATACTTGACCTTTAAAATATCCAACATGCTATAGTATAACATGTTGGATACAAATTTACAAGTATAATTTTTACTAGGTCAACGAATTGGGCAAGCCCCCGTCGCACACTCTTCGCCAATTATTTCATCAAAACTATTAGCATTCTCTAAGTCGACTGGCTTTAGGTCTTGAACGTAGGTTAGGTACGTATGCTCATCTACAACTTCTTGCGGCAGGTACAGGTAGCCTAAATCCTTAGCAGTTTTGCTAGGATCGGTACGGTAGATAAAACTCACACCAACATAGCAGTCCCAGTTATCTAGCAACCAGTCAATAATACCAGGCACTTCTTCAGGGCTATAACTAATGGTAACTGACGTGTTTTGCTGATTCCAACTGGTTTGAATCAACTTGTATCGCTCAAGCTGGTCAATCGCGCTTTCCAAATTAACTTCTTTACCATCAACAATATCAAAAGGTACCCCATCCCACCTTACTGGGAAGGTAATAAGTACACCACTATCATCCGTTGGATGATTAAATACTCGGTAATTAGCTTCACGCAACACATCAACAATAGGATCGTGCTTGCTAAACTGCACGTTATTGAAAATGTACTTACCAAGCGGTTTGTGTACGCCTTCCGTAGTATCGAAAATCTTGCTCAGAGTACCAGACGGCTTTACGCAAGTAACGTTTTTAGGACGTGGTAAACCAAGCTCGTCAGCCATACCAATGGCAGCACTAGTAGCAGTACGCTTTAGGTATTCGTAGTCATAGCCGTTAAGGTCAGGACGCATTGCAATACCAGTCAAGCCTACTCCACACAGTCGCATAAAGTAGTTGTTTAAGTGCCACGACTCTTGTAGAATACCGTCTTGCAGGTTAACGCAAGTTTGACGATAGTTGGCACGAGCAGCTAGTCGGATAGCTTCGTGTAGTCCAGCATTGTCACCTCGGAACTTGGCAATGTCGGTTTCGGTTAAGTTACAGAACGACTTGTTGCCCAACAAAATCTCTACACAAGGGTTAGCACCCTTAAACCACGGTGCACGACGCAGTGCTTCAACTTCATTAATAAAGCCAGGTTCCGAACCACCTGCTTCTTGCATTAGCTGGAAAATATGTTCCAAGTCCTGGCGAAGTGGCTTTTCCTTGAATACCAGTGAGTTGTTTGACTGAGTGCGGTGTGCATTGTTATACAACCACCAGTCTTTCTTGGCTACTGCGAATTCCTTCCACTCCGGTTGACCGTAGTCAAAAAGAGCGATCTCAGCGCTTCGGCGGGAACTGAGAATAGTACCCAGATGGTTAACAATGTCCAGTATGTCCATCCGAGTAAGTAAACTGTCAGCACGACCGTTAAGAATATTGGCAATAGCAACGTAAGCAGTGCTAATTGCGCTATCACCAGAACTAATCCACCCATAGCCTTTTAACCTTTCACCAGCAGGGCGTAGCTGTGAAAAATCAAGTACCAGAGTATTAGCAGGATACTTACCCGCAAGCAGCTTGCCAATAGACTTTGCCCAAGCTTCTGCGCTGTCTCCAACTTGAATAGTCCAAGTCTTTGTTTCACTGTCCCAAGTTTCAACATTATGCTCCAACCCGCCTTTTGTGGTACGTTCACTACGCACAACACGGATATTTTTAATAGGCTTGGCAAAACCGTTTAGTGTTCCTACAACAGGCTTAAAGCCAACGCCACAACCTTGTAGTAGGAGCCATAAGACGTCTACTACATCATACACAGTTTCTACGTTAGTAAAACTGCAATTAAATTGACTGGCTTCGCGCATCTTGGCTACGTTAGTACCGCCTAGCCACAGTGTGCGTCCACTCATAGAAACTTTACGATCCAGCATCAGCTGTTCAAGATCGTACAGTTCTCCATATTCTAGGTCGTTTAAGTCACGACCAACTGCTCGTTGCCACAACCACTCTTGGTGGTCAATAACGCGGGCAACGGTTTCTGCCCAAGTTTCAAATTGTTTTCCGTCGTCTGAAATGGGTCTGTTATAGGTGCGACGTGTAATAACCTGTGCTCGTGTTGAAACTGCCATACTTTCCTTTAGATTTTACAGTATGGTAGAGATACAATTCGTATTCCACCATTGGGTTGTTTTTGTTGCTCAGCTAGTTTTTCACTTAAAGCCAAACAAGCATAATATGCTTTACGATCCTCAGCACGGTTGTAGCTGGCAACTGCTACTACTATAAATACAACTGATAGGGTTATTGCCCAAATAATAGCTACTTCTTTCATGTGCCAGTGCTTCCAAAGCCGCCAGTACCGCGTGCGGTATCATTCCAGGTATCCACAAAGTTGCAAAGCAATATCGGCATGATTACCAGCTGTGCAATTCGGTCACCTACTTCAATTTTGTAAGGATCTTCACTTAAATTACGAAGAATCACTTTAATGTTGCCGCGATAGTCACTGTCAATTACACCAACACTGTGTGGAATAGTGATACCGCGTTTGCCCTGAGAACTACGATTAAATACAAAGCCAGCGTAGTTTTTGGGAATTTTAACTGCTACGCCACAGTCTACCAGCTTCTGCTCGCCGGGATAGATTTCCACGGTTTCAGCGGACCGCAAGTCTGCACCAGCATCTGTGGGATTTGCACGCTGTGGTAGAAACTCTGGACTTTGTGCTAGGCACTGTAGTTGCGGTAGCGGATTGCTCATCACATGAGAGTAATAAGTACTAGAGTCGATAATTGTTGTACTAAATTGGTTGCTCATACAAGGTATAGTTGTAGTGTGTTGTTGATTTCTTGGAGATTTGCGTCACCAATGGCTTCTTTGCAGTGTGTAACCAAATCCATTAGCTGATAGTTTAGCTGCAGCTGATCTTTGTGTTGATTCAGTGCTTCAATGTATTTATAGCGCCCACTAAGAGGAATATTAGCAATAATATCCCAAGTGCTACCGTACTCAGCAACAAGACTGGCAGCACGCTTAGGCCCAACACCAGGCACACCAGGAACGTTATCCCCAGTGTCACCAGTAAGACACTTAATCGAAATATAATCTTCTGGCAACCACTCATAGTGTGTATCCCAGTTGTCAATGGTAACTTCTTTGCGAGTTACATAACTGAAACGACTAACGCCAGGCTGCACAAGCAAGTCCCAGTCACGATCGCTGGAGATTAGCCAAACATCGCCGACGGGATACTTCTCACGCTGTGAGACGATATACGCAGCAATGTCGTCGGCTTCTACGCCTTGAAACTTAAGCACTGGGTAGCTGCTGTTTTCTTGGATATGCTGAATAGTCTTTTGAAATTCTTCAAAGAACAACTCAAAAGCAGCTTTTTCAGCTTCAGTCTGCTCGTCAAACTTGTCTTTACGATTTTGCTTGTAATCAGGGTAAATGCTTTTACGATAACTACTACTGCCTTGGTCACAAGCAATGATTACCTTGCTGGCCTTATAGCTGCGACGTAGACTGTCTACTGTACGCAGGTAATCTTCCGCAAAGTCAGTTGCACCGCTATGTTTGTAGCGAAACGCCAAGTTAAGTGCGTCTACAATCATCAGCGTATTGGTTTGTGTGGTGACTTGATTAAATGTTTTACTCATGGTATGCTAGGGTTTAATATGTTATTATACACTTTTCAACCCGGATAATCAAGCTATAAATTTTGGTTGTTCGTGTTGTAGCCACTGCTCTAGTTGCGCTACATAAAACTCGTGTCCTTCAGCACATATAAACATCCAGCGGTATTCGCTGGTACTTGGCATGTCCTCAAAGGCTACAAAAATTTTACTGCGATCAAACTTAAATGCGAGTAGCGGTCGTTTCTTTACTTGCTGGCCTTGACGAACGGCTTGCTTCCAAAACTGTAACAGTTGAGGGTCTTTGCTGGTTAATATGGCACTAGTAAGGTGGTCATCTGCGTAGCCTTTTGCTTCAACACAATACAGGTTGTTAGCGTTAGGTACATATAAGTCACCTTTTAATCCGTGTTTTTCGTCAAGAGCGCCACTACCAGGAACACGCTCCCACTGCAATTTAGTATGCAGTCGTAACATGTCCCTGATAACGGTTTCTGTTCTAGCACCCTTTGCTCGGGAGTCTACCATTAGCGTTTCTTAGGAAATACTATAGCAGGCTTTTCAGCTACAGGCTCTGGTTCAGGCTCTGGTTCAGACTCTGGTTCAGTTTGAATTACAAGTTCTGGTTGCTTTTCAGGCTCTGGTGCACTGAGTGTGACCAATTCTGATTCGTCAACGCTAAATACTACACTGCCTTTTTCGATTTCAACAGTAGCATATTCCGCACGAGTCATAAGAATACCGTAGCGAAGCTGGATTCTGTTACCTTCTTTAGTAACATACCCTAAACCGCCAGGATTTACTTTTTCTACTTTAATCATATTTACGCCTCTATTTGCGAAACATTAGCACGCTTTACTACGTTTACTTTTTCTAGTAGCGGGTGAGTAAAGCCGTGGGAAACTAAAAAGGTGTTTAAGTGTTCTTCGCGTAGCAGAACTTCTACTAATCGCTCTTTGCCTTCAACATCTAGTGTTTCTACTGTTTCGTCTAAGATAAGTAAGTTAATACGAGAAGAACTTAAAGTTTGCATTAACTTGCGAATACCAAGTAGTGTAGCAACATTAACTCTAGCTCTCTCACCTCCGCTTAGTGCCGCCATTTCAATGTCACGGCCGTTGTCAGTAATAACAACGTTTAGCTTATCGCTAGCACTAATCTTAAAACTGATTTGGAATCTACCGTCACTTAGGTCGACCAAGTACTTGTTAGTTACTTCTTCCAAATCTTTTACCAAACACTCAATCTTGTAAGCTACCAATCCGGTAGTAGAGAATGTTTTAGTTAACACACCAAGCAAGCTCATGCGCTCGTTGTGTTCGTGTAGCTGACCTGCATAAGTCTCCAGCTCAGTTTGCATTTCTAGCAACTGTTTGCTTATTAAGTCAACTTTTGAATTATGTGCGGTGGCTCTTGCGTTATGTTGCTCTGCTGCTGCAATTTGCTCACGCACTGCTTGAATACTAGCCTGCAGTGTGTTGAGTTCAGACTGCAATTGCTGTTTATCTAGTGGCTGCTCAGGTAGATCACCGCTAATAAGCTGATGATACTTTTCCCAGTTCTCGTGATTTTTCTGAGATTGCTGCCATAGCTGTAGCTCAGCTTGATATACTTTAGCCTGTCGACTTAGTTCGTCCAACGTACCTGCGGCTTCTGTATACTTCTCAGATAGCTCTTGCTGCAGTTGCTGTTGTTCAGCAATTAAGTCACCCAACTTATGTTGGTCAATAGGCTGTAGGCAAGTAGGGCATGTACCACTCAAACCATTAATCTTCTTAACAAAAGCTCGCGAATCCTCCAAACCTTTCTTAGCTTCAATAGCCAGCTTATTAGCTAAGGCTGATCGTGTGGCTATAGTAGGGTCTTCACTAGGTTTCTCTGTTACAGGCATCAGCTGTATACCTGCTTGCAGTTGCTTGTAAGTATTGTTCTGAGAAATCTTTTTGTTGGTTTGCTCGATGTTTTGTATGGTTTGTTGTAGCTCACCGGTTTTCTGCAACAACTCGTCATCTAGTGTTGGCAAGCTTACTAGTGGTTTAGGGGTTAGGTCAGTTTTTTCGTACTTGTCTAACCAAGCCTTTACTGTATTTACCTTGCTTTGCGTAGCCGCAATGTCCTTGCTTAATTCTTGAGCTGCTTCTTTGAAAACTTCTTGAGCACGAGTATACTTGCCTAAGTTTAAGATTTCAATCAAGAACTTTTTACGTGCTGTATCAGCAGCTGTTAAAAACTCTAAGCTGCTGGCGTTACTTTGATACACAATTTGTGCAAAAGTTTTGTGGTCAAATCCTAGCACTTCTTCAATAATCTTGTAGGTTTGCGTTGCTGTGTGAGCACTAATGTCTACACCTTGCTTAAACAGCTTTACTGTTTGTGCTGTGCCACGTACACTACGAATTTCATATTCTACACCATCACGCTCAAAAACAACTTCAATATTATACTGCTTGTCCTTGATGTAACGGTTAAGAATATCAGCTTTCTTAATACCTTTGCTGTTTTTATTGAATAGCACTTCCTCTAGGATAAGTGCTATTGAGCTTTTGCCATGACCATTTTTACCAACAAGTTGTGTAAGCGGAGCAGCTACAAAGTCAATTTTATTGTCTTTGCCGTAGCTAAACGCATTACTCCAGCTTAGTTGTTTAATTGTTATCATATTCTTGCAGTTTCGCCTTTAGTTCGTTCAATCCGCCGACAAGCTGGTCGTTTAAGAAAATTTGTGGAACACTACGTGCTTCAGGAACTTTTGCAATTAAGTCTTTTTTACTGTAACCATTAATGCCCAACATACGTTCAGCGTACTGAATGTGATGTAGCTCTAGCAATCGCTTGGCTTGTGTGCAAGCAGGACAATTTGGTTGAGACCATACTTCGGCTTTAATGTGATTCAAATTTTTCAGCATAATTTTGCATCTCCTTTAGCACTGCATCAATAGTGTTTTCTGGCAGTTCCAAGATATAGGTAAGGTATTCCCGGACTTCTTCGGTTAACGACATTTCAGGGTCTAAGATAAGTGCCGAGTCCGTATCGCGGCGAATTACCTTGCTGGCTACTAGCTCACTGTCTTCCAACATGCCTAGCTCTTGCATATCACCCTCAACCTCATATATTGTGTGATCCCAATCAGTGGGTGTGGGTGTTTCACCTGCTGCAATAGTTTTCTTGATAAGCTGTGGTAAATCAAACTTTAGCCACTCATGCTCCAAAGTGTCCACATCAAGAAGAATAGCGCCAGTATCCACACGATGTCTATGAAAACTAGTAGTATAAGGGCTACCAGGATAAAGAATGTTGCGTTGGCAGTTATCATAACTATGCAAGTCTCCAGCTAACACTACTTGCCAGCGATTAAATAGCTCCAAGTTTACTTCGGGTTTAACGTGTGGAGGAATCTCACCACGTACATGTGTGCATAAGATGCGACCATTAAAGTCATAGTCTTGGTAACTATCTGCCCACTTTTTAAGGTGAGTATAGGGAATAATGTCTATATCACCACCTAGTAGATCACTGCGAATTTCATCGCATACTGTAACCAGTGGGTTAATACAGTTAGTAGTCTTTTTTAAGTTAGTTAAGAAAGTGGTGTCTTTCTTAAGCATTTCGTGATTGCCTGGGTAGATGATGGTGGGCTTGTGAAAGCTAAGAACAAAGTCAAAGTAGAGTTCAACTTCGTCCATTGTAGGCAGTCTGTCAAATACATCTCCGCCTACGATTACTATGTCAGCAGATTTTTGCATTTCGCTAAACTGCTCTACAAACAGCTTAAACCTGTTTTTAGACCACTCTATGGGTACGTTCTTCTGACCTAGCTTAATGTGTACGTCAGCAGTAAATAGTATTTTCATTATGTTACAGACAAAATAGCCCGCAAGCTTTTTAGGATTGCGGGCTATGTAATTAACCTAGGTCTTTTACAGCTTCACGTTCGGCGTCGGTAGTATCACCTTCGTCTTCGGTGTTGCTTGTGATCTTTTCCAGCAGTGCACGAACTTCGTCGGGCGTAGGACGAGGATACTTCTCGTCAATGCTCTTTGCACTGTCGGCTAGTGCACGTTCGGCTTCGCTAAGCGCACGTGGCTTGCAACGCAGAACCTGCAGCTGATATTCAACGTTGAACGCTAGCGGCCCGGTCTTTACTCGCTTGAACACAACATCCCAACCAGTGTCATAATCAGTAGGATCGCCTAGATCCTCAGCAGCGGTTACGATTTGCTCAAACAGTTTCTTTTTCAGGTTAAGTGCCTTGACTTTGCCATCTTTAGGGTCAATGCAATTAACGGTGTAGCTCCAGCTGCACTTGGCTTCTGGAAAGAACTCGGGAACGTGGTCAACTTCAAGGTTGTCGAACTTTTCCTTATCACGGCTAAAAGCAAGGCATTCAACAGGAATATCCTTGTTGTTAGAACCTTTCAGCCAGTAGATATAACGGGGCAAGACGCCACCAACAAGACGGACACTGTTTTCACCGTCCTTGTATTCGTAAGCTTCGACTTTGTTAGATTGTGCTTTACCTTTGGTATTTTTAAAGCTGAGTGCCATTTGTGTTTTCCTCGTATTTGAAGTAAATTTTGTTTTCTGTTATTGTTAGCAGCGGATTGTGTTTTAGTTTCTCTGTGTCCAGATCAGCAAAGTAGCTGAGATCTAGGTATTTAGTACCGTAGTATTTGTAACTACCGTAATCACGTCTACCCGCTAACTGAATGTATTGTGACTTAAAGATTACGTCTGTTGTCTTGTCGTCAAAGAAGTTGCTTGGATTAACCAAAAAGCTGTTGCCAAATAAATTCTTAATGGGCTTAATGCTCTGAGTGTGGTTTTTTGGTATTAGCTTTTTGGTGTAATGCAAGCGAAGTTGTTCAACCATTTTCACTGGGTCACAGTTAGTTTCGCGTTCTAAAAGGTGAATGTCAAAGAAAAGGGTCATTTTTGAACAACATGCAGTTATTATATCACTTTTGACAGGCTACAGCAAGCCAATTTTTCTAAATGGTGGTTACTTGCCAGCCTTTGCGTAGATAAAGGCCTAAGCGATCATTATTTTGTTTTTTGTCGGCATAGCCGGCAAAGTTAATGTCAACCACAACTGGCTCGGGCTTGCCAGGGAACTGTCGCATTATTCGACCCACAAGCTGTTCTAGCAGTGAATCGTTACTCATTGGTACGGCCAGTATTAGGCACGATAACCTGTTAATAGAAATGCCTTCTGAGAAGATTTGCCTAGAACCTGCAATTGCCAGCTTTTCTCCACTAAGGATTTGTTCTTTGGCTTGTTGCCGATCTTCAAAGGTTGTTTCACCAGTAACCAGCAAACAGGTTTCTCCAACATATTCTTTAACTTTCTGTAAAAATTCTACTCGGTCAGCGACTACTAAGACGCTGTGACCATTTGCAATTTCAAGTTGTGTTAGTTCAGCAACAAAGCGCTGATAGTTAGGGCGTTCGGTTAGATCGTTGATCTTTTCTACCCATGTAGCTCCTGGCTTTAAGGTAATGCCGCTTTGTATTACCTGAATCTTAGGAGCCATAGTATTGGCTAGTGCTGGCTTAAATATCTTGGTGCCAAAGTAGTCTGGAAACAACACGTGCTTTTTGTCTTTGCGCTGCATTGTTCCGGACAGTGCTAGACGGTAGCGTGCGCCAAAGCTGTCTACAGTTTGTGAGAATGTAGTAGCAGGACAGTGGTGTGCTTCGTCCAAGATAACTGTGCCAAACTCTTTACTTAGTTCGGTTAAGTACTTTACCACACTTTGGATATTGCCTACAACAATAGCATGATCTTCTATGTCGTAGACTCCGCCACCTATCACACCTGGACGAATACCAAATAGCTGCTCTATTTCTTCACACCACTGATCGCGCAGTGCAGCAGTGTGTGTAATTACTAGTGTGCGCTGTGCCCACTTGTGTGCGATGTGTAGTGCAGTAAATGTCTTGCCCCAGCCTGGTAGTGCATTTACAAAGCAAGTATCGTCTGCACCTGCCCACACTTCTAGCTGATCGTCGCGTAGGCTGATCTTAGGGTCTGGAAACGGCACTGGGTACATGACACGCTTGTCGATGATTTCGTAACCGTCAGGAATCAAGTCTTGTCTGCCTTGCGGTATGCTAATCACACCTTTAGGTAAGAACTTGTAGTTACGAATAGTTTCAATAGCCTGAAAGTGCTTGTTACCAGTGTCTTTTTTGATCTTGTAGGTAAGTTCTTGCATGATCTTTTTTACATGCTCTTTACCTGGATCGTCCATGTATATGCGATTTGATAAGATTGCTTTTGCCATTACACTAGCCTCCAGCTTGGTGGTCGTGGTGTGTCACTTAAACCGTATAGTATGTGCACAAGTCCTAGTTGTAAGACTACTGCATACTGTTCAGTTTTGGGTCGTATCATCACTTTAAAGCGCTGTGCTAGACCTTCAATTTCCAACACACACCCTATACCTTGCGCAGGTAACACTTGTTTAATCTTCTTTGTTGTCAGTTTGGCGCGCGTGTGTTTTTTGTACTGGAAAACACGCCCGCTACTGTCGATAAACCAAGTGCTGGCCTTTGCAAGTTTAATTAAATCAGCCAGTAAGTAAATAGCCGTGCGTAGTGGGTGTAACCGTACTTGCTCGGTTTCCCGCAGTTGAAGACGACGCCTGCCTAGCGTGGAACCAGGCAGGTTTTTATCGTCTACTATTTTTAGTGAATAACTACTTTGTTCTAGTTCATCAACGTATTCGCTGCTAAAGAACACCACACCATCACGTTGCTGTGGCGGTTTTTCAGCTATTCTGTACACGGGCCAAACCAGTTCCCGTAACAGTGTAGAATTCGTCCCATTTTCCAAAACTGTAGTCATCTCCAACTTCTTGGTCAACGCCGATTGGGAATCCTGGGATACTGCAACCCCAGTCATGCTGAGTGTTGCGCTTTAGGATTTCACAATACTGGTCAACTTGATCTTCGCGCACTAGTGCAACAATCGAGTCATGCACTAGCATGAAGATTTTAGCGTCTAGGCCACGTTCTTTGAGTTCATTTGCAGTTCGGATAGCACCAAGGAGGTTAACGTCTGACGCAAGCGATTGAACTTCGGCGTTGATTCCTGAGCGAACCTCATGAGCTGCAATGCCTTTGTCTGAGCTAAATACGTTTGGTAAGCGACGCTTTCTACCAAAGAAGGAATAAGTGTATCCGTTTGCTTCAATGAAGTCCTTTCTGTTATCCAGCCATTGCTTTAGCTTGTTAAA
>Ga0255276_1000083_pt1 | contig 11228 bp, 14 predicted proteins | sample AtltaT_8_FD_183692 | JGI IMG/M metagenome (GOLD analysis project Ga0255276, IMG submission 183692) | Metatranscriptome of freshwater microbial communities from Altamaha River, Georgia, United States - Atl_UVDOM_RepB_8h (Metagenome... | ecosystem: Environmental > Aquatic > Freshwater > River...
GCCAATTTCGCCCAACGATGGGAAAAAATAGTCCACGCGGCATGGAGATGGTGCACCTTGGGTCACGTGCACAACGTGAGTTCATTGAGGCAGAGGCCATCGATATTTTCACAACAATGACCAATGGCGGATGCACATTTCAGCAGGCTTTGGCTGCGATTTTTTTGAGTGGCATGAACGCAGCCAACACAGTTATGGATCAAAAGGTCTGAGAGCTTGTTTCAGCGCTTTCCAGCCCTCTGCCTGGCGTTGGTATCAGACTGCCACTGATCGCGGCACTCAGGGCCACAGAAACGCCTGTCAACGGTCACAGGCTCTTCGCAGTAGTGGCACAGGCCAGTCGGCTCAAGTCGCTGGTGTGGCTGCCTGGCGGTGGTAAGGCAGGCCTCGCGCTCTTGCTCTTCTCGGATGGTGGCTTGGTCGGAAACGTCGGTCATAAAAAAGACCCGGCACAGAGGCCGGGCAAGGCGGCGGAAGCCGCTGGAGACAACTGCTATCGTTTCAAAGCCGCAGCTATGGAGGGCGCGACCTTCTCGACGCTGCGGCCTACAACATACCCACCAAGGCCAAACTCGACGATGCTCCAAAGCTTTAGGTATTCGGCCTCTTGCAGCCCAGGAGCAGCCCATCCGAACCACCTGGCCACGATCAGGCCGACGAACACCAGCATGGTGAGTGGTCGCCAGTTGGCCGCAAGCCAGTGCGTGCTGGCCGCCTCGGTGTTGATTATCTTGGCCGCAGCCGATTCGATCTCAGCCTGGTGGCTCAGCAGCTGGCGCATGGCCTCTGCCTCAGCCTTGGCCTTTTCGGTCGGGTCAGGAAACAGGCTGCCAACGATCTGGCCGATGATCGGGGCCAGCGCCGGGACGAGTGCTTGGATCATTGGTACTCCCAGATCACGTTTGACGGAAGGCCATGGCCACCCAGGCCAAGGTGCACGAAGTTCTTGGCAATGCCGATGCGGTGGAATCCGTGCTTGAGCGCCAGGCGGATCAAGTCGAATCGGTCGCTGCCAGAGGTGCACGCAACGTCGCAGCACATGCCACGGGTGTGCTCGCCATCAGATCGGCCTTTCTTGGCCTCCACGGGGTGCGTGGGGTGCCTGTAGCCGCTGGTGATGGTCATTGGCCGACCGTACTCGGTGCGCAGGGCCTGAAGGCGCTCCATGAAGTCAGGGAGCATGCCATTCAGGCCGGTGTGCTTGCAGTCGAACTCGGCCTTGGTGAAGTTGGGGTAGTCCGACCAGTCCATGTCAGTGACCTTTCCAGTGGCTGGCCATGAAGCCAACAAACGCAGAAAAGCCGGACGCGATGCTCATGCCGAGCCAAAGCCCACCTTTTGATCGGTTGGCCAAAGCCACCAGCTCTTCAAGCTGGCGCTCCATCTTGTCCATTTTTTTTGTCGATGTCCTGCACGCGCTGCCACAGAACTCCATACTTCACGAGGTCAATGCCGCCATCCTTCTCTTCAGCCATGTCAGGACACTCCATCGATTACAAGCCCTGGCCGGGCGTGACGTAGACGGTGGTCGCGCCAGAGGCCAGACCGCTGAAATAGGTGTCCTTGTTGAAGCGCAGGATTTCGACAGCGCCAGGCACCAGCACGACGGCAGGCGAAGGGTTGCCAGCCACAGGAGCCACAGCATTAGCTGTCGCCTCTGCTGCGCTTGCACCAGTGCCCAAGAACACGGTGTTTGTGCCAGCGTTCACAAAGCGATACTGGCCAGCGTTCTGAGGATTGAACTTCTCGTAGACAGGAGCCTGGACGCCAGCAGGCGCGACAGCTGCTGCCGCAACGACGATAGTTTCGCCTTGCGGGTTGAATGCGATTTGCGAATTGGTGGACATTGTGGGCTCCTTGGTTTAAATGACGTTGAAGATGACCTTGTTCTTGCGCCGAGTGTAGATCTGGCTTGAAAACAGGTCGTAGTAGTTGATGGTGGCGAGGTGGCCGTTCAGATAGTTCGTACCGTCCGACCCAAGCCGCGCTTGCGTTACGGTCGGGATCGTTGCCGTGGTGTCTGTGACCACTGCGCCTGAGTCCTTGCGTGCCTTGCAGTCGTTGATCTGCCACCATCCAGTCAAGCTGTAGGCCGTGTTCGCCGCAATGGTGCCAGCGTCGATCTGGGCCTGTGGTGTGCCGCCATCGACGATATACAACTCAGGGTTGGTGGCGTTGCCACGCAGCGCAATGATCTCGTTGGCTGTGCCATCATCGAACTGGATCAGTGGTCTAGTACCGCTGACTGTGGATGGAAGAGCCTGCACCATTGCACCACCACGGCCTGCTTGCCACCAATCGCTGAAGTTCGTCCCCGTCATCGTAGCCACATCAGCATTGCGGGTCAGGGCTGCGGTGGTCGTGGGGATGTAGCTGGTGGCAAAGGCTCCAAGTTCTACTTGTGCACCATATACGTTGATACCAGATGTTCCATTGCCAGTGTAAGAAACAATTGCGTTGGTATTGGAAAGACCATACCGTATGTTGATCGTTCCAGTAGTCAATGTAATTGTGCAAGTGCAACGATACCAACCATTACCAACAGCGGTAATTGAAAATCCTGTGCCGCTTGCTGTGCCATTTGCTAAATCAAACACAGCACTGTTTGCACCCGATGATCCGCTAAACTGAATCCACAAGTACCGTGTGCCAGCGGTTTTTGCGTAAATGGATGCCGTGTAGGTAGCGGCAGTCAAAGTCAGGTTTTGGTTTGCGTGGCGAAACGCTGTGGTTGTTGACTCAACCAAAGTATCTGAGTTTGAAGCTCCTGCCGGGTTTACTACTGCTTGACTTGCATACGTCAGGTTTGGCAATCCCCAAGTGACATTGAAAGCCTGTGACTGAAGGCATCTATTTACCCGAGATTCCTCAATCAGCAAACCTTTACAAATCTTCGTAACAGGATCGTAGTCAAAACGTGGTTGATTGTTGGTTGCGGAAGTAATATAACCATTGCTGTCAACATAAGTCGCAGGATTTGACGCGCCAGTAGTACGAGTAAAAGTAACTCTCGCGTCTAAAGATGCCGTAGTGAAATCAAGCGCCAATTTAGGTAGCACTCGTTCTGTTGCCGTAGGGCTAAATGCGGGTGTAATCATAATCAATACATGTATTTGGTGTTGCTTTGAATAGCCGCATTTGTGTAGCCAGCGTCCCAAACAATCGGAGTACCACCAAGAGCCGATGTGCCCGCCAAAGTCAGAGTTACTGCTCCAGCAGATGTGATAGTTGGAGTGATCGTAAATGCGCTCAAACCACCACCGTAAATTTTATTTTGCGACACATTACTGACAAACACGGTGTAGTTTCCAGCAGGAACGCCAGCAAGAGTCAGCGTACCAGAAAAAGCAATCAAATCGCCAGCACCTGAACCTCTTGCTGTTCCAACAAACGTAAAAGTTTCTGCGGCATATATTTGGTCCTCGTAGTCAAATCCAGCAACAGAAAACTCAATAGTTCCAGTTTTTCCACTGCTCTCAAGTGGAGGATTGTTGATGTAAATTTGAGGTTGATAAACTTTTGCGCCAACTCCGGTTGTCAAATCACGAAGATTAGTTACTGTGCAACGAGAGCCTTCGTAGTAAGGAGTAGTCGAACTATTTTTGAATACCGCGACAGAATAAGACCCATTGACATACAAATCTGTAAAACTGACGTTGGTATACCCGTTACCAAGATCGGCAAAACACTCGGCGGAAGTAAACGCGCCGTAACCAGTAGAATGGTTCGGGTTTGTAATACTAACCATGCCGAGGTTTTTATAGATTTTGAACATCCCCTTTGTAGTGCCTTCACTGGAAACACAATCAAAAGTGACGTTACTGCAATCATTAACACAGTATGAGTACAGACTGCTTGCGTCTGCGGCAGTAGCTGTAAATTTAATTGATACCGGACGATGAGGCGGGTATGGATTTTGTATTCCTGGTGTATTTGTGTTGTTCCCAGATCCTGTTCCAGGGTCTCCGCCTACAAGATATCCATACTGGCAAGAAGCAGCGTACGTGTTGGAAAAAAACAACGGTAGTACCTGTCCAGTAATAAAAGCCAACATCGCACTCTCTGGCTTTTACTGTGGTGAAATTGGAAGCCCAGCACCACATATCTAAACCACGCTTCCATCCTTGGCAAGTTACATTGCGAACGGATACGTTTTCTGTGAAATACAACCACAGTCCAGAACCTGTGCGCGTTCCAGGCGTAGCAGAAACACCATTTATGTTTTTAATCCACAGATTTTCAAACATTAAATTGCGTTGGTAAGTTCCGTTTGAACTACCACCATACGCAGATGCGGTTCCATAATTAACAGGGTCTGCTGGACGATTGGAAAGATAAATTCCATCCACATCAGACGATCCAGACAAATCAAACGACAATACCGATTGCCCTTCTGAATCGCCAATCACAGTAAAGCCATATTCACCACTAATAGGTGGCGTAGCCAATGATGCGGTAACTAAATAATTGCCTTTTGGGATGAACACAGTTTTGCCATATGCGGCATCAAAACAGGCTTGAATTGCAGCCGTGTCATCAGTAACACCATTTCCGACTGCACCAAAATCTTTGACACTGACAGTTTGAGACAGCTTGGCTTCAACGTTTGTTTGAGCAGCATTCGTGAATGGTGGATCGTAGACGACGTTCTCAGCATTTACGCCAGTGATCACTTCACCGCTGTAGCGTTCTGTGGCTGCAGGAGCGCTATACACCACGCTGCCATTCTTGTTCATCACGCGAATGCTGTAGTCGCTGTTGACGTACAGGCGTGCAGGCGTTCCGCTGTTGGAAGGGTAGCCTCCAAGCGTGCGGATCGGCTGATCTGCCGGAATGGTCAGTGCCGAATCCCAGTAGACGTTGATGGGGTTGACCTGAGGATCGAGGTTTTCTTGGCCAATCCAGACAAAGCCACCCTCAAGAGGCTGGCCATCAATGTCCGTGAAGATCGGATAGGTTGGTTGAATCGAGAGTGCGGACATTACTGGTTCTCCTGGTCGAATTGCTCCTGGGTCTGCAGCGATTGAACGATGAACTTCTCACGCGCACTCATTTCGCGTGGGAGCTTCACCGCGTCGGCAAACTTCTGGAAAGATTGTGACATTTACTGTGCCTTACGTTTGAGGATTTCTTCCATCGCTTTGATGGCGTTTTCTTTGTTGACGCCGCGCAAATTTTGCGCCTTCTCGGCCAGCAGGTCAAAGGCTCGCTGGGCAGCATTGCCTCTGGCGATGTCAAGGCCGGTTTGCATGGCTTCGGCCACTTGGCCCTTGAGCGACGTCTGAGCAGCAGCACCGAACATGCGGTCGAGTTCATTGGCAAAGATCAGCTGGTTCACCACGTCGTCTTCCAGCTTCATGCCGTACTTGCTGGCCACCTGGTTGGCCTGGTCGAGCGAGTCGATCAGGTTTGCCCGTGTGCCGTAGTTGCTGGTCAGCTTTCGCATGGCCGTTCCGAGCGCCTTGTTGGCGTTTGGCGACTCCAGATCAATCTGGGTGCCTGCCGCACGTTGCAAGTCATCGAGTGCCGTGATGGTGTCCGCATACTTCTCGTTGGCCGCACGGTAGTCCGGGAAAGTTTCGCCAAGAGACTGGTTCAGGTTGCGACGCAGGTTCTTCAAGATGCGCTCAGCCTGAGCCGTCAAAGGATTGGCCAGGTTCTTTTTGCCGTAGTTGACCTGCGTGTCAATGAAACGCTTGGCAGTGTGCACACCATAGGCGTCTGGCGCATTGGTGGCGCTCAGGCGCTCCAGGACGGCATTCAAGGTGCGCTGGGCAGCCTTGTCACCCTGAATGTCAGAGCCTTGCAGGATGGCCTTGGCCACGCCGTTTTCATCAAGCTCGACCTTGACGCCGATGCTGGACAAGTCATCCAAGAACGAGTTGATCGCAGGATCGTAGTTGACAGCCTGGCCGCGCAAGCGTGTCTGCGCAATGCGGTCAATGGCCGTTCCTGCCTTTTTGTTGGCGTCCGTCAGGAAGTCAACGCGAGCCTGCACGGTATCGCCAAGAATGTCTGCAGGCCTGTTCATAGCCCTGAACTTCTCGCTCTTCTCGCCCATCTTGAAGATGTTGAGCATCTTGGTCATGGCCGAGCGATCTTTTTCAGATGCTGCCTTGATGCTGGCCACCGCGCCGTCTTTCCAGCCTTGCTTGATGGCACTGACTGCCTCATTGTCTGGCACCACCTGAGTGCCTGAAAGACGGACGTTCACCAGATCAACAGCATCAGGCGTCTGTGCCAGTTGGCTTTTGATGATGCGCTGATTTTCAGGAGCGATCTTCTCGCCCACGGTGGCTTTGATGCTTTGCACCGCCTCTTTGAATGTCGGCTCGACCTGTTCACGGATACCTGCGCCAGTTGGCGCGACGGCTTTGGCTGTGGCCTGAGTGACTGCCTTGGCAATCTGAGGAACGGCAGGAAGCAAACCACCGCCAACAGCGGCAGCCAGTTGCCCGACGGGGCCTGCGCCCATTTCCTTGGCCGTCTGACCTGCAGCGCCAGCAGATGCACCACTGGCGGCCTGAAGGCCGGGTGCTGTGGCCATAAGTTGACCGACGCCCTTGACGATCGGAGATGCAGCCTGCGCCAGCGTCTGGCCAGCAGCAACCATGCCACCAGCGCTACCGGCACCAGCTGCTGTGGCCTGGACAATGCGCTCAGCCTCAGTGCGAGGCTGCGCCACACCGACACGAGTCAGAATGTCAGCCAATGCGTCGGTCGGCAATGTGTACTGTGTGCCGAACATGCTGTTGACGGCGCCGACGACCGGATCAGCAACCAATCCGGCCAATGTTGCAGCGCCAGCACCAGCGATAGCGCCAGGGACTGCGCCAACACCACCAAGCAAAGCACCAGCAGCGCCGCCAGCAAGAGCGCCAGCGGCAGGAAGCGCCAATCCTCTGGTGGCCGCGCCAGCAAGTCCTGTGGCTGTTGTACTTGGCTGCTCAGGTTGTTGCACCTGGCCACCGAACTGCGCAGCCAATGCCGCGAGATCAGCAGGAGACTGAGCCTGTGCAGCTGGTGCCGCTTGTGCTGTCGGGAAACTTACATCGACGGCCACGCCTTTTCCGCCTTCGGTTTGCACGTTGAAGGTTTGTGTTGGCGCAGGCGAGACAGAGCCGCCAAACTGTTTTGCAAGTGCTTCGTAGTCCATTACAGCCCTGCCGATTTCTTGAATCCATCAAGCGCTTGCTGGCTTGGAAATGTCACGACTCTTCCATCCGGCAAAGTCAAAGACAATGCCGCACCTGGTGCAGTAGGTACTTGATAGTCTTTCGGTGCAGCACGACCAGCACGGGCTCTCAGAGAATCTAAGTAAACCGGGATCGCCGCGAGCTTTTGCTTTCGCGTGTCTGCATCATCCGAAAAAAGTGGCGTCAGCTCTTCCAGCTTCTGCTTGGCTTCGTCTCGGTTCACGCCTGCACCAGTGGCAGCACGTAGCAACGCCTCGGACAGTGAACTTGCCGCTTGAGTGAACTTTTGACGATCTGTGCTGCGAGCAATCGCCGCAGTGCCTTCGCCAATGAAAGGCAAAGTGCCGAGTGCAGATTCGACCACTCCAGGCTTTTCTGCGCCAGTAGGCTTGCCTTCTTTGGTGTACATGGCACCAAGCATGTTGGTATATGCGTTGGTCGCCTGAGCAAGCCACCCAGCGGCCTTGCGCTCATCCTCAGTCGCTGCTTTTCCGCCTTCGCCTTTACTCGGCAATGGCAGGCCTTTCAACGCAGCATCAAAGTCAAGGCGCAGCATTTGCGCTTCGGTGCCGAGCTTGTTGGTCTCGACCAATGCCTTGTTGGTTTGCGCTTTTGTAAGGCCAAGGTCAGCGGCTTTTTTCTGTAGGTCTGCAATTGCAACCTTTTCTGCATACTTGGCTTCAACAGCAGCCTTGTCTGCATCAGAAACAGCCTTCCGCATTTCGGCTTCTTTTTGTTTCTGCAGATCAGGAAATAACGCTTCCTGTTGTTGAGTTTTGATCGACTTGTCAATCGACTCAAACATCTCTTTTGCTCCAGGAATCCTGGACGTGACAGTAACCAAAGATTTGAATGCAAGTGCAGGCCCACGATTAGGGTCTTCAGCAGCATCGGCAATGCGCTCATACAGAGATGCCTCTGCCTCATCTCCACTGTTGCGCTGTGCAGTTGCATAGTCTCTAAGCAACTTAACGCCAGTTTGTGGGTTCACCTGTAGCGCAGACAAAATCTGCCCATTGGTTTTCAGGACGCCTTGCTGCTGCTCTTTGCTGAATGCTTCAATGTACGGACGAAGTGCATCAGCACGATCTTTTGGCAAAACAGAGGCGAATCGCAAAGCATCGCGCATTGTCGGATTCGGGTTTGCAAAAAACTTTGCTTCCTCTTGTGCTGCAAGCTGCTGCTGAATCTTTTGCTTCTCAAGAAGTTGGCGCTGTTCCTCAAATTGTTGCAAACCTGCACCAAGTTGAAAGCCTTGCGCAGCCTGCTTAAATGGGTCAGCGACTTGCGCCGTGTAGTCGATCGGTGCAACCATATTTAGAACTCCTGCGACGCAAGCATCGCTGTTTGCTGCGAGCCTGGCGTCGTGCCATATTGCAATGCCGTGCCGATATTTAGGCCGCCAGTACCGCCGCCAAAAATTCCAGGAAACACTTTGCCAAAACCACCGGCGCCTTGAATCGCACCGAATGCCTTGGAAATTCCGCTTGTGAGTTGATTTTCTGCAAGCGCTCCACCAGCCTGAGCAGCGCCTTGCTGCCCAAGCAAAGTAGCGATGTTTGCACCTGTTGCTTGACCAAATGCGGCTTGGCGTGCGGCAGATGCTTGACCGATGTTTGCCAGTCCACCAAGACGCTCATATTGCTGGCTGATGAGGTTAGACAGCAACTGTGGACGGAACTGGGCAAGTGCTGCCTGAATGTTTCCACCGCGCAGTCCACCAGTGGCAGACGCACGTTGCAGCAATGCGTTTTCGCCTTGCTCCATGAGGGCTTGGTACTGAGGAGACGCCTCAAGTGCCGCAATGGCCTGCTGCTGTGCAGGGCCACCAGCAATGCCAAGCAATGCCTGCTGCTGGCCAATAGCGCCGACACCGGCTTCGCGGTAAGGAGAAAGCAGTTTTGTGATTTCGTCAAACTGGCGACGCTGTTCTTCAATGCCAGCTTGTGCAGCACCGGCCTGAATGCCGGATGCTTCTTGTGCAGTCTCTCGGCCTTCAATCGCTCCACCAAGCGCGGAGCCAATAGTCCCACCGATAGGCCCACCAAAGATAGAGCCTGCAATGCCTCCGAGTGTACTAAGCAATCCCATGTAAACACCTCAATTTTTCATTGGATGCCGCCGGGTGCACTTTACTCAGCGGCTTGATTTTCCCACAAATGCTTGCTTTTGCAAACGCCTTCCGTAAAATGGTCTGGCAGCTCACCCGACGGGGGACAGGCGACTCATCACCGCTTGCTGCATCTTTCGATGGCTTTCCACTCTGATGAGGTGCGACATGATCACACAAGACCGACTGCGCGAGCTTGCGCATTACTGCCCGGAGACGGGACAGTTTACACACCTGCAGTCCAAAGGACGCAAGAAGGCTGGCATGCCTGCCGGATCGCTGCGCCGCGATGGATACGTCTACATCATGTTTGACGGTTTCCGAGGAATGGCACACCAGTTTGCGTTTCTGTACGTCACTGGCGAATGGCCTACGCAAGAGATTGACCACATAGACGGAAAAAAGGCCAACAATGCCTTTGCCAACTTGCGCCATGTCAGCAGGCAAACAAACACAGAGAACAAGCGCACGGCCAAGCGCACCAGCACTACCGGATTGCTTGGCGTGATAAGGCATCCACGTGGGTTTGTTGCTCGCATAGTCAGCGAAGGCAAGCGCAAGTATCTTGGCATCTTTGAGACGCCAGAGGCTGCGCATAAGGCCTACGTTCAGGCAAAGCGAGAGTTGCATCAAGGCTGCACCATTTAGTCGTCTTCGTATTCCCGTTCTTCCCACGCCTGGCATGACCTCATGTCATGACAAATGAAGTCGAACTTCTTGCAGTAGCCGCGATACCCTGCTCCATCATCCCACTGGTTGCGTGGGATTCTGTCCATTTTGGCTTGCGTCAGCGGGTCATTGAAAAAGTATTCACAATTCGAGCAGCGACGACGACGGGCCTCTTTCTCGTCCACCTGCATGGCCTTGCCAAGTGCAACCCAATAGACCTTGTTGGCCGTTGGCTCGTTGCTTGGGTTTTCAGGGCCGAGCATCCAGTCATCGATCACCACCTGGGTGTTCTTCTTGTTCTCGGCCGCTGTGATGAACGGCATGGATTCAGGCAGGCCGGTGAAGCCAGCCACCATGATCTTTGGCATTTCCATTGTGGTCTCCTTAAGTGATTTCACGGCCAGAGGCGCGGATGGTCAGGGCAGTGGCCGTGCCGGTGGTCGAGATGAATCCACCATTGGCCAGCACTTGGCCAACCAGCTCGGGGAAAGTGTAGGTCTCGTCCGGTGCAATGGCGCGGCTGTCCACGATCAGGTTGGTCGTGCCTGCGCTGCCGCCGCTGCTCACCAGGTGCACGCTGATCACGGCATTGCTGGCGCTGGTGTTGGTGGCGGTAAATTTGTCGATGATGGCCGTGCAGTTGGTGGCGGTGTATTGCGTGGTCTGCGCCGCCTCCATCTGCTTGGAGCCAATGAGGGGTTTTGCTGTGACTGCCATGATTTCTCCTTACTGTTGGACTTGAGTGACGGTCAGAACGATGGCCGGTGCGCCTGGTGCAAATGCCGTGGCCGCCACGGTATCCACCGTCACGTTGGTGCTATCTGCTGCAAAAGCCATCTCGACGTACTCGTTGGCGTTCAGCGAAACCGTCTCGCTCAGTGCGATTGGAATGTATCCGTTGTTTATGTCTGTGGTGACAAGACGGGCAGAGTTTGTGATCGCTGTGCCGTTCTTCTTGAACCAGACCCAGACATTCTTCGACGATGAGCTTCCGCTGGACAGCTGCACCGTTGCGTCGAATTGGTACAGGCCAGACTGCGGAACGATGATTTGCGAAGTCGTGCCACCAATTACCACGCCGTTGCTGATCTGCGTGTTGTCAAAGGTAAGCAGGTATTCGGTGTTTGTTGCGCCAGGCGTTTGGTCGGTGGTCTTTGTGAACACGCCGTAATACTTCATCTGCTCGATGGTCGGGCGCACGAAGATCACGCCAGCCGATGCGTCGGACACGATGCAAGCGGCCAGAGGGATGA
>Ga0255276_1000094_pt1 | contig 10946 bp, 10 predicted proteins | sample AtltaT_8_FD_183692 | JGI IMG/M metagenome (GOLD analysis project Ga0255276, IMG submission 183692) | Metatranscriptome of freshwater microbial communities from Altamaha River, Georgia, United States - Atl_UVDOM_RepB_8h (Metagenome... | ecosystem: Environmental > Aquatic > Freshwater > River...
CGCGCAATCGCCTATTTATTTGTGGCACCACTTCGTTGTATGCTGTTTATCTAAAGATCAACGGATGAGGAGTAAACCGATGACTGTTCGCAACCTGACCCTCGCTGCCAGCAGCAGCACCAAACCGGTCAAGCACACCTCGCAAAGTGCCATCGCCGCCATCAAAGAGATCGTGCCGCGCATTGCCGCGCGAGCCCGCGAGACCGAACAGCTGCGCCGGGTTCATCCGGACACGATCCGTGAACTGCACGAGTCCGGCTTGATGCGCCTGATGCAACCGGCGCGTTTTGGCGGCTCCGAGCTTTGGCTCGACGACCTGATGAACGTGGTGTTCGAAATCGGCAAGGTGTGCGCTTCGACCGCCTGGGTCTACTCCAATCTGGCGTCGCACGCTTGGAACATCGGACAGTTTGAACTGCAAGCCCAGGAAGATGTCTGGGCCAAGGACCCCGACGCCCTGGCTGCGACCGGCCTGGCTTTCCCCTGCGGCAAGGCCACCCCTGTCGAGGGCGGCTTCCGTCTGAGCGGACGCTGGCCCTTTTGCAGCGGCATCAACGCTTGCAGTTGGATGCTGGTGGGCGCCATGACCGAGCAAGACGGTGGCCCGCCCCAGCGCCGCTTTTTCCTGGTGCATGAAAAGGACTTCCAGGTCTATGACAACTGGAACACCTTCGGCCTGACCGGGACCGGTAGCCATGACATTGAGGTCAAAGACGCCTTTGTGCCTGCCTATCGCAGTGTTTCTGCCGAAATTTTTGCTGCCGCGCAGCATTTGCCCGGTGCCAAGTTGTACGAGAACCCGCTGTTTGGCATGCCGACGTTCGCAGCCTTTGCATATGTGTTGTGTGGCACCCCTGTGGCGGCAGCCAAGGGCGCGGTGGAGCAACTCACGGCCAATTTGCGCCAGCGTGCCGGAACCTACACCGGGGCCCGTCTGGCTGAACTTAATTCGGTTCAGATGCGCATCGCCGAGGCCAGTGCCTGTGTCGAATTTGCCGAAACCGTGATCCGTCGCGACTGGCAGGCGCTGGAGGCCTGTGCCCGCGCGCGTGAATACCCCAGCATGGAAACCAAGCTCAGCTGGAAACGCAACGCCGCTTTTGCCACCCAGTTGGCAGTGCGTGCTGTGGATGCACTGATGCCCGCATCAGGTGCCGGTGGCCTTTCCGCCGAAGGTCCTTTGCAGCGCCAGTTCCGTGACATTCACGCCGCTTCGGCGCACATCGCGCTGACCTGGGACATCCATGGCGCGGCCTACGGCCAAAGCGCCCTGGGCTTGCCGTCGCCGGCCGGTTTCCTGCTCTGAAAAATTACCCGATAACCTTCCAAGTTATCGGGTGATTACTTCATCGTTTGCCCTAATGGTTTTATTCAGGGAAAACGCTATCGTTTTGTCCTAGAAGGGACCCCACCCGGAGTTTGATCATGCCAGTCACGTCCATCAACCATTTTCTGATCCGCGCCGCCGACATCGAGCGCTCGAAAAACTTTTACTGCGATGTGTTGGGGTTTTCGGTTGCCCCGCGTCCCGACTTTCCTTTTCCCGGCTACTGGCTGGGCACCAACGGCAGCATCCAGGTTCACATTGCCCAAGACGGCATCGACAACCGCAGCTTTTACTACTTGGGCACCCCGGACGATGCGGCCAACGGCCAGACCGGCGTGATCGATCACGTGGCTTTTCTGTGCGAAGAGCCGGCCGAGTTTAAAAAGCGGCTCGACGGCATCGGGGTCAAGTACCGCACCCGCTTCTTGCCCGAAAACGAATTGTTCCAGTTGTTCCTGAAAGACCCCGATGGGGTCATGATTGAGCTCAACTTTTTTGGCGTCGACGACGTCACTGCCTTTGGCGGTGAAAACTACACGCAGATGGCGCGTGTCGACTAAATCTTTTTGTCAGTGAAACTTCCAACCTCAGGAGATAAAACCATGGAAATGAACCGTCGCAAAGTCTTGAGCACCGCAGGTGCCGCGGTTGTGGCTTCGCAACTTGGCGTCGGCCAGGTTTGGGCCCAAGGCGGTCCGCTCAAGCTGGGCATGAGCATGCCTCAGACGGGGCCCCTCGGTGCCGGTGGCCAGGCGGGTTTGCTGGCCCTGCGCATGTGGGTGGATGATGTCAACGCCAAAGGCGGCTTGCTGGGGCGCAAGGTCGAACTGACCGCCTACGACGACCAATCCAACGGTGCCAACACCCCGGGCATTTACACCAAGCTGCTCGACGTGGACAAGGTCGACCTGCTGATCGCCCCTTACGCGACCAACGTGACCGCGCCCATCATGCCTTTGGTCAAAGAACGCAAAAAGCTGCTGATGGGCAACTTCTCTTTTCAGGTCAACGCCAAGCCTCAGCACGACATGTGGTTCAACAACGCCCCCTGGAACGACGCCAAGGGCTGGTCAGAGGGCTTCTTCGACCTGGGCAAGAAAGCCGGTGCCAAGACTGCCGCGATCGTTGCCGCCGACGGCGAATTCCAGCAAAACCTGGCCAATGGCGCACGCGAGGTCCTCAAGGCCGCGGGTGGTTTGAACATCGTCTTTGACCAAAACTACCCCCCCAACAGCACCGATTTCTCGTCGATCGTGCGCGCCATTCGCGCCTCCAAAGCCGAGGTGATCTTCGTCGCCTGCTATCCCTCCGAGGCCGTGGCGTTCATGCGCTCGGTCAACGAAATCGGCCTGGGTTCGCAAACCGTGTTGTTTGGTGGTGGCATGGTGGGTCTGCAATTCACCCCCATCATGAAGACCCTGGGCAGCTTGCTCAATGGCGTGACCAACTACAACACCTGGGTCCCCGGTGTGAAGTACCCCGGCATCGAAGATTTCTTCAAGCGCTATTCCGAGCGTGCCATTGCCGCCAAGGTCGATCCGCTGGGCTTTTACATCGCGCCCTTCAACTACTCGACCGGTCAACAGCTCGAAGCGGCCATCAACGCCACCAAGAGCTTTGAGGACCGCAAAATTGCCGACTACCTGCGCAAGAACGAAATGCAGACCATCGTCGGCCCGGTGTCCTTCAACGCCAATGGCGAGCGCGCCAAGTCGGCGGTGTTCCAGGCCCAGTTCCGCGGCGTTAAAAACGACGATGTCGAGCAGTTCAAGCAACTCGGCAAGCAAATCGTGGTTTGGCCTGACAGCCTCAAGCAGGGCAACCTGATCACCCCGTTTGACGCCGCCCGCAAGGCCACCTGATCGTTTTGTTCAACGGGGGTGGCGCCTGCTCCACCCCCTTTTTTCTGTCCCCTTATGTTCTCAATTGACCTCCTGTTCGAGGCGGTGTTGTTCGGCCTGCTTCTGGGTTGTTTCTACGCCGCAGTCAGTCTGGGCCTGTCGGTCGCTTTCGGCTTGCTCGATGTCCCATACGTGGCTCACCCGGCATTGCTCATCTCGGGTGCCTATTTCGTTTACGTCCTGTCGGGCTTCGGGCTGGATCCGCTGGCCGCCGGTGTCCTGGCCATGCCGGTATTTTTTGTGCTGGGGGTTTTACTCTACCGGTTCTACTACGAGACGTTCGAGCGTCGCGGCAGTGATGCCGGTGTGCGTGGCCTGGGCTTTTTCTTTGGCCTGGCCTTCATCATCGAAGTGGTATTGATCCTGATTTTTGGCGTTGATCAGCGTTCGGTTCAGGCCGATTACATCGGGTCCAGTCTGGAGTTGGGCGACTACCGCTTGCCTTATCGCATGTTGATCGCTTTCGCCGTGGCTCTGGTGCTGACGGTGGCGCTCACCTTGTATTTCTCCCGCACATTCACCGGTCGCGCCATCAAGGCGGTGGGCCAGGATGAGGGCGCTTTGCGTCTGATGGGAGCCAACCCGGTTCGCATCAAGCAGTGGGCCTTTGGCATCGCCACAGCGGTCAATGCACTGGCAGGTGCCATGCTGATCATCGTTGGGCCGGTCGAGCCCGCCATGGACCGCATCTACATCGGGCGCACGTTTTGCGTGGTGGTGCTGGCCGGATTGGGCAGCATGAGCGGCACCCTGGTGGCCGGCTTGCTGCTGGGTGTGGCCGAGTCGATCGTGCTGATGATGTTTGGTGCCTCTTGGGCTCCGGCGGTGGCCTTTGGTTTGCTGCTGGTGATGCTGGGTTTGCGCCCGCAAGGCCTGTTTGGGAGGTAATCAAAAAATGAAGTTCTGGATCTCTTGTCTTGTTGCAGCTCTGGCCATGCTGGGGTTGTCGATGTCTAGCCTCAACGAATACCTGTTTTTTGCCGGTTTCGTGGTGTTGCAGTTCATCATCCTGGCCACCGCCTGGAACATCCTGGGCGGCTACGCCGGTTATGTGAACTTCGGCGTTCCCGCCTTCGTGGCCGCAGGCTCGTACACCGCCGTGGTCTTGTTCAAAGCCTTTCACGCCCCCTTGCTGGTTCAGCTGCTGGGCGGTGCGGTGGTGGCGGGTTTGCTGGGACTGGGCGTGGGTTTGCTCACGCTGAAGTTGCGCGGCATTTTCTTCTCGATCGCCACAGTCGCGGTGGTGTTCATTCTGGAAGCGGTGGTCATGAACTGGCGCTATGTGGGCGGTGCCACCGGCATTCAGTTCACCCGACCCGATCCGATCTGGGGTTTCGAGACCTACACCCGCTTCCTGTTCTTTGTCATGGGCCTGCTGGCCCTGGGTTCGCTGGCCACGGCCCGCTACATCCAGGACTCTTTTTTGGGGCAGGGCTTGCGGGCGGTGCGCGACTCCGAGGAGGCCGCCGAATGCTCGGGCGTGCCCACCCTGCGCATCAAGCTGGTGGCCTGTACCGTCATGGGCGCCCTGATGGGCGTGGCCGGTGCGCCGATGCCCATGTATCTGGCCTATGTGGAGCCGGTCTCTACCTTTAACCTGAGCTATTCGATCTCTGCGCTGGCCATGCCGATCATCGGAGGCACCTCGCACTGGCTCGGCCCCCTGATCGGCGCGCTGATTCTGGGCACTTTGCAGCAGTGGGTGACCGTCACCATTTCGAGCGAGCTCAACGTGCTGGTGGTTGGCGTGTTGCTGGTTCTGTTTGTTGTTTTGGCACCCGAGGGTGTTTTGGGACTTGTGAAAAAATGGAAACAATCCTCGAAGTAAGCCAGGTTGCGAAGCACTTTGGTGGCTTCACCGCGCTGCACAGCGTGGACTTGCAACTGAAAAAAGGTGAGCGTCTGGGTCTGATTGGCCCCAATGGATCTGGCAAGACGACCCTGATCAACTGCATCTCGGGCGCTTTGCAAAACGATGGTGGCTCGATCAAGTTCGATGGCCGCGAGTTGACCGGCATGCAGGCGTTTCAGCGAACCAAGCTGGGCATTGCCCGCAGCTTTCAGATTCCGCGCCCGTTTCGCAGCATGACCGTGTTGGAAAACCTGATGGTGCCGCTGGCTTATGTCTGCGGCATGAGCGGGCACAAAGCCGAAGAAGAGGCCATGCGCATATTGACCGGCATGGGGCTGGCCGCCAAGGCACGCACCCTGTCCGGATCGCTTTCACAGGTGGAACTGCGCAAGATGGAGTTGGCCCGTGCGGTGGCCGCCAAGCCCAAGTTGTTGGTGTCTGACGAGGCCATGGCCGGCTTGGCCGGGGCCGAAATCGACGAAGTGCTCGATCTCCTGTTTGAGCTCAACAAGATGGGCATCACCATCATCATGATCGAGCACATCATGCACGCGGTCATGAAGTTTTCTCAACGTCTGGTTTGTCTGGACGCCGGCAAGATCATTTGCCAAGGCGATCCGCAAACCATCATCAGCAATCCGGAAGTGCAGAGGGCCTACCTTGGCGATTAAGCTTGACATCCAAAACGTCCACGCCGGTTATGGCGCGGTTCGCGCCCTGATGGGCGTATCGCTGGAACTCAATCAGGGCCAGACGGTCGTGTTGCTCGGCACCAATGGCAACGGAAAGAGCACGCTCATGAAATGCATCATGGGCATGGTCAAACCCGAGTCGGGATCGATCGTGCTGGACATCGATGGCACGCGCCACGATCTGACCCGGCTCTCGACCGAAGAGATCGTGAACCTGGGGGTCGCTCTGGTGCCCGAAGGCCGACGCTTGTTCCCCAAGTTGACGGTCGAGGAAAACCTGCTGCTGGGCGCTTTCCGACCCTTGGCGCGGGCGCAGATTGACACCAACCTCGAGTTTGCTTTCGAGGCGTTTCCGTTGCTCAAAGAGCGCCGCAAGCAACTGGCCGGCTCGATGTCGGGCGGCCAGCAGCAGATGCTGGCGATCGCCCGTGCCCTGATGTCCGCGCCCAAGGTGCTGCTGGTGGACGAGCCGTCGGTGGGTTTGTCGCCGCTGCTGGTGTCGCAAACCATCACCAAACTCAAAGAGTTGAAAGACAAATACCAACTCACCGTGCTGATGGCCGAGCAGAACTTCAACCAGGCCATCCGCATTGCCGATCACGGCTACATCATTGTTCACGGTGAAATCGTCTTCAAGGGCGATGTCGATTCGATCAAGAACAACGAAATGGTCAAGAGTTTTTATTTGGGCGTCGTTGCCCACTGATCGTCAACCGCCCCGGCGCGCATGCCGCCCGGGGCGTCATGTTTGAAAAGGAGCGCCATTCATGAAAGCTGCGGCGTTTGATTACACCCGGGCCACCTCGGTAGAGGCGGCCATCGCTCTGTTGAGTCAGCACGCCGGATCGGCTCAGATTCTGGCCGGTGGCCAAAGCCTGATGGCTATGATGAACCTGCGCCTGGCCCAGCCCGAGATGCTGATTGACATCAGCGGCATCGACAGCCTGAAGTCGATCACGGTCGAGGGCCAGGCCTTGCGCATTGGCGCGTTGGTCACGCACCACGCGGTCCTCACCTCTGACCTGGTGTCCCGACATGTGCCTTTGTTGGCGCAGGCTGTGCCCCACGTGGCGCACCTGGCCATTCGCAACGTCGGTACCATCGGCGGCAGTCTGGCGTTGGCCGACCCGGCCGCCGAGTACCCGGCGGTGGCTTTGGCCTTGGGCGCCACCATCGTCGCCCAAGGACCCAAAGGGCAGCGTCGCATCGCCATTGGCGAGTATTTTCAGGGTCTGTATCAGACCGCTTTGCAGCCCGATGAGTTGCTGGTCGCGGTCGAGTTTCCATTGGCTCAAGCCGGTCAGGTGTTTCACTTTGACGAGCTCTCGCGCCGACGTGGCGACTACGCCATGGTGGGGTTGGCCTGTGCTTTGCGCCTGCAGGGTCAACAAGTTCAAGACGCACGGCTGGCCTATCTGGCGGTGGGAGACGGTCCCGTGTTGGCCACCCAGGCCATGGCCGCCTTGCAGGGGAAGTCTCTCGATGCTGCCGCCATTCAGGCGGCCCAGCAAGCCCTGAGCCGTGACCTGAGCCCCAACGGCGACTTGCAGGCCGACCCGGCCACCAAAATCCATTTGGCCCGCGTTTTGCTGGGCCGTGCCCTCAACGCACTGCGGAGCGCGTCATGAGCGAAAAGAAAATCAACACCACTTTTGAATTGAACGGCGCACGTGTCGAGCGGGAAGTGCCGGTGCGCATGCACCTGATCGACATGTTGCGCGAAGACCTGGGCTTGACCGGTTCGCACCTGGGGTGTGAGCATGGTGTGTGCGGCGCTTGTCAGGTCATGGTCGATGGCAAGGTCGTGCGCGGCTGCCTGACGCTGGGCGTGGCGGTCGAAGGCAAATCGGTCGAAACCATCGAGGGTTTGTCTGACAGCGGCCAGCTGGCGGTGTTGCAGCAGGCTTTCTTGCAGCACAACGCTTTTCAGTGCGGGTTTTGCTCTTCGGGCATGCTGATCAGCGCGCTGGATATCGTGCGCCATCACCCCGATGCCAACCGCGACGAGATTCGCGACCTGATCTCGGGCAACTATTGCCGTTGCACCGGTTACCAAGCGATTGTCGATGCCATTGAATCTGTTCTGAAGGCGCAGCGCGTGCTGCCCATTGCCCAAGGAGCCGCCGCATGAACGCCCGTTCCGAACTGCCCTCGAACCCAGTCGATACCCGCACACAAGAAAAATACATCGGCACTTCGGTGCCGCGAGCCGGCGCGCGCAAATTGCTGCAAGGCCGTGGCGTCTATCTGGACGATGTGCGTTTGCCACGACTGGCCCATGTGGTGTTTTTCCGCAGCCCGCACGCCCACGCACGGATCAAATCGCTCGATTTGAGCCGCGCGCGCCAGCAGCCTGGCGTGATCGGGGCTTTTGATGGTGCAGCCATCGCCGAGTACTGCACCCCTTGGGTGGGGGTACTGAGCCACCTCAAAGGACTCAAGTCTGCCGTGCAGCACGCCGTGGCCATAGACCGGGTGTGCTGGCAAGGCGAAGCGGTGGCCGCCATTGTGGCCGAAACCCGCCGCCAGGCCGAGGATGCGCTGGACCACGTGATGGCCGAATTTGAGCCCCTGCCTGCCGTGATCGACATGCGCGAATCGCTCAAAGGCGATGTGGTGATCCACCCCGAGCTGGGCGACAACATCTGTTTCACGCGCTCGATGGAGACTGAAGGCTTTGCCGAGGCTTGGGCCAAGGCCGATGTGGTGGTCGAGAAAACCTATGATTTCGGCCGCCACACCGGTGTGACCAACGAACCGCGTGCGCTGATGGCCGATTACAACCCGGCCGAGCACTCGCTCACGGTCTATCACGCCAATCAGGCGCCGCACATGATGCAAGACATCATCTCGCGCCACCTCAACATCCCCGAATCCAATGTGCGGGTGATCTGTAAAGATGTGGGTGGATCGTTCGGCATCAAGGTGCACGTGTACGCTGACGAGATGGCCACTGCCGCGCTGTCGGTGATGTTGCGCCGTCCAGTCAAGTTTTTGGCCGACCGGATCGAATCTTTTTTGACCGACATCCATGCGCGCGAGCACACCGCCACTGTGCGTCTGGCTTGCACCAAAGCCGGTGACATCATCGGTTTTGATCTGGACGATCTGACCGGTATCGGGCCGTATTCGGTGTATCCGCGCACCAGCGGCATCGAGGGCAATCAGGTCGTCAACCTAACCGGCGGCCCTTATAAGCACAAGCACTATCGGGCGCGTCTGAATGTGGTGTTCACCAATAAAAACGTGACCTGTCAATACCGTGCCGTCGGGCACCCGATTGCCATGGCCTTGACCGAGGGTATTGTCGATGAAGCGGCCCGCGCGATCGGCATGGACCCGGCCGAGTTCCGTCGCCGCAACCTGATCCCCGACGATGCTTACCCCTACACCTTTGTCTCGGGGACCAAGTACGAAAAGCTGTCTCATCAGCAGTGCATGGACAAGTTGCTCAAGCTGATGGATTACGACGCTTTGCGTGCCGAACAGGCGGCCTTGCGTCAAAAGGGCGTCTATCGCGGCATTGGCCTGGCGGCGATGATCGAGGTGACCAACCCGTCACCGGCCTTTTACGGCGTGGGCGGAGCGCGCATTTCGGCTCAGGATGGCGCGACCATCCGCATGGACCCTCAAGGGATGCTCAATGTCATGGTCAGCGTGACCGAGCAAGGGCAGGGTACCGAGGCGGTGTTTGCCCAGATCGCCGCGCAGACGGTCGGCGTGTCGGTGGATCGCGTGCGAGTGATCACGGGCGACACGGGGGTCACGCCCTATGGCGGTGGCACCTGGGCTTCACGTGGCGCGGGCATCGGTGGTGAGGCGGTGCTGCAGTCGGGCAAGGTGCTCAAGAGCAACATCCTGGATATCGCTGCCGCCATTTTGACCCTGGACAAGGCCACGCTCGATGTGGTCAACAACCAGGTGGTGGACAAGCTCACCGGCGAGGCCAAGATGCCTTTGGCCGAGGTCGGTCGCGTGGCTTACTTCCGGCCCGACACGCTGCCGATGAACTTCCAGTCCGAGTTGACCGTCACACGCCACTACACCCCGCGCGAGTATGGCTTTACCTTCACCAACGGGATTCAGGCCTCGTATGTCGAAGTCGATCCTGAGACGGGTTTTGTCAAGCTGCTCAAGCATTGGTGCGTCGAAGATTGCGGCACTGTGATCAACCCCATGCTGGTCGATGAGCAGATCCGTGGCGGCATCGTGCAGGGCATCGGCGGCGCGCTGTTTGAAGAGTGCCTGTACAGCGAGGATGGCCAGTTGCTCAACGGCTCCATGGCTGACTATCTGGTGCCCATGGCGTCCGAGATGCCCGACATCATCGTCGGTCACGTCGAAACGCCCACCCGGGGTTCTGAGTTGGGCGCCAAAGGCGCGGGCGAGGCCGGTACCGCCGGTGCGCCCGGCGCGGTCATGAATGCCGTGAACGACGCCCTGGCGCCCTTGGGTGCCGGGGTGACGGCCCAGCCCTTTACCCCGCAGCGGGTGCTCAAGGCTTTGGGCAAAGTCTGAGCGGGCCCACCGCCCGGCCTTTAGGCCAGGTGGGCCACGCCTGGAATTTCAACGGCGGTTTCGCGGATCAGATTGACCGGGTCGGCGAAGTATCTGGCCCACTCAGCCATTTCAGTGCTGGGCGGCGCGATCACCGCGCCCATTTGCTGCGCCATCTTGACGGCCAAATGTCCGACCGGCACGCGCAAGGCCGAAAACTCCCGCAAGGCCTGCGGGACGTTGTCGGGATTCGCGCCCAGGCGCTCGACCATGGCCAGCGCGTCGCCGGCGGCCTTGACCACCCCTTGACCCACATGGGGACGTGCCACAAAGGCCGAATCCCCCACCAGCGCCACCCGGTTCAGCGCCATGTTGTCGCACCAACCATCGTTGATGGCCTGCACCAGCACTTCGGGCGAACGGTTGACCACCTCGGCCCAGGCCGGGTGCAGCATGCGGGTGGCCTCGTCGCGGGCCCACTGCACGATGTCAGGTCGTAACCATTGCGGCGCAATGCCCTCGGGGTGATGGACGCCCTTGGCATCGGTCAGGATGTCGCGCAAACGATCAGGGTCAGTGCGGCGGTACCAAACGATGTTGACGCCGACTTGGCCGTTTTCGGGGCTGAGCACCGCATAGCCCACCATCTGGTCGCCAGGCACCTGCTGAAAGCCAAA
>Ga0255276_1000101_pt1 | contig 10671 bp, 7 predicted proteins | sample AtltaT_8_FD_183692 | JGI IMG/M metagenome (GOLD analysis project Ga0255276, IMG submission 183692) | Metatranscriptome of freshwater microbial communities from Altamaha River, Georgia, United States - Atl_UVDOM_RepB_8h (Metagenome... | ecosystem: Environmental > Aquatic > Freshwater > River...
ATTACAAATCGCCAGAACACGGGCTTAATCTCAATGGATCGTAGGACAAGCCTACTCTCACACGTACAATACCCAGTTCCATATCAAAGTCGTCTACAAAGGATTTATCGCTCTCAGTGCCCGAAAGGCGACTGAATTTGGTGTTGGGCCGAAGCCTATCGCTACGCGTGAACACAGAGAGCGGTGGATATCGTCGCTTTCCAGCATAGATTCTGACTTAGAGGCGTTCAGTCATTATCCTGCAGATGGTAGCTTCGGGGCACTGGCTGTTCAGCCAACCCCATAAACCAATTGTCTGAACCAACGGTTCCTCTCGTACTAAGTGGACCCAGCGAGCCGATCAGCATCCCGGCCAGACTGGCCAGCACGCCGGCGAGCTGGGCCGGAAACACCTCGCCGGCAGGCGTCAGTAACAAGAGCAGCCAGGTCAGCAGCCCCAGCACGATGGCAAAAATCGCGCCCTGGGTGGTCGCCTTGGGCCAGTACAGGCCAAAGGCCAGCGGCACGAACGCCCCCACCAGGGTCACCTGGTAGGCGCCCGAGACCATCTCGTAGATGGACGAGCCTTGCATGGAGATGGCGTAGGCCAGCACCAGCAGGCTGAACACCAGCACGGTCACGCGCATGGCCTTGAGCTCCTGTTTGTCGGACTGGTGCGGTCGGAACTGGCGCCAGATGTTTTCGGTGAAGGTCACGCTGGGCGCGAGCAAGGTGGCCGAGGCGCAGGACTTGATGGCCGAGAGCAGCGCACCGAAAAACAGGATCTGCATGACAAAGGGCATTTTCTCCATGACCAGGGTGGGCAACACCTTTTGCGGGTCGTCCTGGATCAGGGCCTGGGCCTGCTCGGGCATGATGAGCAATGCACTGACCACCAGAAACATGGGCACAAAGGCGAACAGGATGTAGAACAGGCCACCAATCACCGGGCCATGGGTGGCGGCTTTGACACTGTTGGCCGACATGACGCGCTGGAACACGTCCTGCTGCGGGATCGAGCCGAGCATGATGGTGATGGCCGAGGCGATGAAGAACACCACATCGTGGAAGTTGGGCTCGGGCCAGAACTTGAACATGTCCTGGCTGATGGCCAGGGCGATCACTTTGTCGGCGCCGCCCGCCTGCTGACCGGCAAACACCGCCAGGATGGCCAGACCAAGCACCAGGATGATCATCTGGATGAAGTCGGTCACCGCCACCGACCACATGCCGCCAAACAGCGTGTAGGCCAGGATGGAGACGACGCCGATCACCATGCCCATGGGCATGCTCACCACACCACCCGAGAGCAGGTTGAAGACCAGGCCCAGCGCGGTGACCTGCGCCGATACCCAGCCCAGGTAGCTGACCATGATGATGAGCGAGCAGATCACCTCGACCGAGCGGCCATAGCGCTCACGGTAATAGTCGCTGATGGTCAGCAGCGTCATGCGGTACAGGCGGGCTGCGAAAAACAGCCCCACCAGGATCAGACAGCTGCCCGCGCCAAAGGGGTCTTCGACCACCCCGTGCAGGCCGCTGTTGACGAACTTGGCAGGGATGCCCAGCACCGTCTCCGAGCCAAACCAGGTGGCAAACGTGGTGGTGATGATCATGTACAGCGGCAGGTGGCGACCCGCAATCGCAAAGTCGGCCGAGTTCCGCACACGCTTGGCGGCCATCAGTCCAATCGCAATGGTCACCAGCAGGTAAGCAATCACAAGCGTCAGCAACATGGTCGGGTCTTCCGTGGTTACGCTCAGAAATAAGGGCCCAGGTGGGTCCACACCAGCAAGATGAACAGGCTGGTGACAAAGCCCAGGGCCAGGTACAACAGGATCTGCAACAAAGCGTTGGTGCGGCGCTGCTCGATCAGCAGGGCCTGCAGCTGCTGCGCATCGCTGCGGCGCGGCTGCTGCAAGAAGTCGTGCATCAGGCGCGGCAACTGCGGCAGCAACTTGGCGTATTGCGGCGCCTGCGCCTTGAGCTCACGCCAAAGCCGCTTGGGGCCCACCTGCTCGAGCATCCACTGCTCCAGAAAGGGCTTGGCCGTGCTCCACAGGTCCAGCTCGGGGTCGAGCTGGCGACCCAGGCCTTCGATGTTGAGCAGGGTTTTTTGCAGCAGCACCAGCTGCGGCTGGATCTCCACATGGAAACGGCGCGAGGTCTGGAACAGGCGCATGAGCACCATCCCCAGCGAAATCTCCTTGAGGGGACGGTCAAAGTAGGGTTCGCAGACCGCGCGGATCGCGGCCTCGAGCTCGTCCACGCGGGTCTGTGGCGGCACCCAGCCCGACTCGATGTGCAGCTCGGCCACGCGCTTGTAGTCGCGGCGAAAAAACGCCGTGAAGTTTTGCGCCAGGTACTCCTTGTCGTACTCGGTGAGCGTGCCCACGATGCCGAAATCGAGCGAGATGTAGCGCCCGAACGTGCCCGGCTCCAGGCTGACCTGGATGTTGCCCGGGTGCATGTCGGCATGGAAGAAACCGTCGCGGAAGACCTGGGTGAAAAAAATCGTCACGCCGTCACGCGCGAGTTTGGGAATGTCCACACCCGCGCGGCGCAATTGCTCGACCTGGCTGATCGGCACGCCCTTCATGCGCTCCATGACGATCACCTCGGGGTGGCAATGGTCCCAGAACATTTCGGGGATGAGCACCAGGTCCAGACCCTGCATATTGCGTCGCAGCTGCGCGGCATTGGATGCCTCGCGCACCAGGTCCAGCTCGTCATGGAGGTATTTGTCGAACTCGGCCACCACCTCGCGCGGTTTGAGGCGCTTGCCGTCGTCGCTCAGCCGCTCGACCCAGCCGGCCATGGTGCGCATGAGCGCGAGGTCTTTCTCGATCACGGGCAGCATGCCCGGGCGCAACACCTTGACCGCGACTTCGCGGGGGTGACCCGTTTTGTCGCGCAGCGTGGCGAAATGAACCTGCGCAATGGAGGCGCTGGCGATGGGCTCGCGCTCGAAGTTCTCAAACAGCTGGTCGACCGATTGGCCGAAAGCGCGCTCGATGGTGGCCACCGCCACCGCCGAGCTGAAGGGCGGCACGCGGTCTTGCAGCTTGGCCAGTTCTTCGGCAATGTCCGGCGGCAGCAGGTCGCGCCGGGTCGAGAGCACCTGGCCAAATTTCACGAAGATCGGACCCAGGCGCTCGAGCGCCTCGCGCAAACGCTCACCGCGCGGCGCGCGCAGGTTGCGCCCGATCGTCAGCACACGCGTGAGCAGCTTGAGCCAGGGGTGGCGAAAGCCCGAGAGCACCAGCTCGTCCAGGCCGTAGCGCAGGACCACCAGCACGATGAATGCACCGCGCGTGAGGCGGTTCATGGCACGCTGCCTGCGGCAACTGGCGCACGGCGCGCCACGAAAGCGCGCAAGGCTTGCAGCGCCTGGCGACCCAGCTGGGCCAGGGTGTGGGCCGGCGCGTCACCGAGCAGGCGCGCGAGGTCCTCCTCGGCGTCCCAGCGCACATTGTCGATGAGCCAGTTGACCTCGGCGGCCAGCTGCACATCGCCCTCGATGTGCACACGCGGCTTGTCACCGCGGGCCAGGGCGGCGAGCACATCCAGCGGCGATGTCTCGGTGACGGTCAGGCGCAGGTCAAAACCCTCAAAGGCGGCGCGCTCGAGCAGGCCCGCCGGGGTGGCCTGCAGCTGCAGACGCATCTGCTGCCAGACCAGTTCGATGCGGCGGCCTTTTTGACGCGCCAGGCGCTGCATCGCCTCGGACTCGCTGGCGAGCACGTGGTTGAGGAAGAGCACGAGACGGTTGAGGGTTTCGTCCACCACCCAGTCGGGTGGCTGCAGGTTGGACAGCGCCTGCGCGGCCCAAGAAAAAGGGGACTGTGTTGCCATGGTCCCCGATTATTCCCGAAAGACACGCCAGCGCCGGGCGCCGGCGCCTTATTGCAGGGCTTGCACGCCGGCCACCAGCCAGCCGCTGCCACCGCTCTTGGGCTTGGTCATGTTCCAGACCTCACGGAACGGGCTCGGACCGGCTGAGGGCTCCTCGCGGATCATGCCGTTGAATTCAACGCTGGCCATGTAGGCATCGGGCAGGTCTTCGATGCCCAGCAGCTGTGCTTCGAGCATCACCACCTCGGTCTTGTTGGGCTGGCCCGGGAACTGGGCCTCGCGCTCGCTGAGCTGGCTCTGGATCTCGGCCACCATGGCGTCGGTCATCATCGAGCGCAGCAGGGCGATGTCCGAGCGGTCCCAGGCGTCCTGGAGGGTGATGAAGTTGCGCTTGGCGGCTTCAACAAAGCCGTTGGCGTCAAAGTCGGCGGGGATGCCCCAGCCTTGCGGGCCGCGCAGACCCGCGCCAATCATGGAGCCCCCCTGCACAGCCGAGGCGTCAAACTGCGTGGCCGTGCTCTCCCAGGGGCGGGCCGAGGCGTCGTTGCCCACCGTCTCGGGCTTGTACTGCTTGAAGGCGGCGGGCTCCTGCGCACTGGCGCCTGCCCCTTGGTAAGCCATTTGGGGCTGCGAAGCCGCAGCACGGCGACGCAGGAACATGCCGATGACCGCCACCGCAACCAGACCGAGCAGCAAGACCAGCAGCACATTGCCAAAGGCCTCGCCCATGCCCAGCGAATGGGCCAGCCAGGCCAGGCCCAAACCGGCGGCCAGACCGCCCAGCATGGCGCCCCAGGGCTTCTTGGGCGCGGCTTGCGCAGCAGCGGGCGCAGGTTTGTTGACCGGTGACGGGGCTGGCGCAGCCTGTTGCGCAGGTGCAACAGGCGCCTGTGGCCGAACCGCTTCGCGCTGGGTCACATTGCCCGATTGCTGGCCTACCGATTTGCCACCGCCCAGGCGCCGCGCCGCTTCGGCGTTCAGACTGCCCAGGGCCAACACACCAGCGAGCATGAGGGTCAGGATCTTGTTCACTTTGTCTCCATGAGGTTCACAAGCCGGGCACCGGTTCAAATTTTGATACCCACATGCAAGGCTACCACCCCCGCACTGAGATTGTGAAAATCCACATGCACAAAACCGGCATTTTTCATGAGGGCTTTGAGCTCCTGCTGGCCCGGGTGCATGCGAATCGACTCGGCCAGGTAGCGGTAGCTGTCGGCGTCGCCAGCCACCAGCTGGCCCATGCGCGGCAGCACCTTGAAGCTGTACCAGTCGTAGGCCTTCTCCAGCGGCTTGGCCACCTTGGAGAACTCCAGCACCATCAGCTTGCCGCCGGGCTTGAGCACGCGACACATCTCGGCCAGGGCCCTGTCTTTGTGGGTCATGTTGCGCAGGCCGAAAGCCACACTGACCAGATCGAAGTGGCCATCAACAAAAGGCAGCTTTTCGGCATCGCACACCAGGGTCGGCAGCACCAGGCCGTGGTTGAGCAGGCGATCTCGCCCGGTCGAGAGCATGGCCTCGTTGATGTCGGTGTGGAACACGCGCCCCGTGGGCCCGACCTGCTTGGCAAAAGCCATCGCCAGGTCGCCGGTGCCGCCGGCGATGTCCAGCACCTGCTGGCCCGGCTGCAAATTGGCCACCTGCACGGTGTAAGCCTTCCAGAGGCGGTGCAGGCCCATCGACATGAGGTCGTTCATCACGTCGTACTTGGAGGCCACGGAGTCGAAGACGCTGCGCACATGGCGCGCCTTGTCCTGCTCGTCGACCGTCTTGAAACCGAAATGGGTGGTGCTCATGCGCCGCTTTCAGTGGTGGTGACCGCAGCTGCCGCCGCTGGCCACAGGCATGGGGTCATCGCGCTCGCGGCCGGCCGCTTGCAGGCGCTGCGCGTACTCCTGCCACAGCGCCTCTTGCTGCGCACCCAGGAAGTACAGGTACTCCCAGGTGAACAGGCCCGAGTCGTGGCCGTCGGAAAACGTGGGTTTGACGGCGTAGTTGCCCACCGGCTCGAGCTCGACGATGGTGACCTCGCGCTTGCCGGTCTGCAGCACCTCCTGGCCGGGGCCGTGGCCCTGCACTTCGGCCGAGGGCGAGTACACGCGCATCAGCTCGAAGGGAATGCGGAAGGTCTTGCCGTCGGAAAAACCGATCTCGAGCACGCGCGTGGCGCCGTGCACGGTCAGGGATTGGGGATGGGGCGTTGCGGTCTGGGTCATGCGTGTGCTCACACCAAGACCCGCTCGATGCCACCGGCATTGGCCTGGCGCACGTACTCGGGCATCCAGTCCTCACCCAGGATCTTGCGGGCCATTTCAATGACGATGTAGTCGGCCTCGAGCAGGCCGTTTTGCAGGTCGTCGCCGTAGCGCGAGAGGCCTTGCAGGCAACTCGGGCAGCTGGTCAGGATCTTGAGGTTGTCTTGCACAGCCACCGCGCCGCTCTCGCGCAGCTGGCGTTCGGCCTTGCGGATTTCCTCTTCCTTGCGAAAGCGCACCTGGGTGGATACATCGGGACGCGTGACGCCCAGCGTGCCCGACTCGCCGCAGCAGCGCTCGCTCTTGACGACCTGCTCGCCCACCAGGGCCTTGACGGTCTTCATCGGGTCCTGCAGCTTCATGGGCGAGTGGCAGGGGTCGTGGTAGAGGTAAGCGCCCGCGCCTTCGAGGCGCAGGCCTTTTTCCAGCAGGAACTCGTGGATGTCGACAATGCGGCAGCCCGGGAAAATTTCCTCGAACTTGTAGCCCTGCAGCTGGTCATAACAGGTGCCACAGCTGACCACCACGGTCTTGATGTCCAGGTAGTTGAGGGTGTTGGCCACGCGGTGGAACAGCACCCGGTTGTCGGTGATGATTTTCTCGGCCTTGTCGAACTGCCCGCTGCCGCGCTGCGGGTAACCACAGCACAAATAGCCCGGCGGCAGCACCGTCTGCACGCCCGCATGCCAGAGCATGGCCTGGGTGGCCAGACCCACCTGGCTGAACAGGCGCTCGGAGCCGCAACCGGGAAAGTAGAACACCGCTTCGCTCTCGCTGCTGGTGGTCTGCGGGTTGCGGATGATGGGCACGTAGTCGCGGTCCTCGATGTCGAGCAGCGCGCGCGCGGTTTTCTTGGGCAGGTTGCCCGGCATCTTTTTGTTGACGAAGTGGATCACCTGCTCCTTGATCGGCGCGGCGCCCACCGTGGCCGGCGGCTGTCGGGTTTGCTTGCGCGCGGCGACCTTCAAGAGGTCGGCAGCCCAGCGCTGGGCTTTCATGCCCACGTCCACCATCAAGCTGCGGGCGAGCTTGATGGTCTCGGGCCGCGTGGCGTTGAGCATGAACATGGCCGCAGCGTTGCCTGGGCGGAAGCTCTTCTTGCCCATCTTGCGCAAGAGGTTGCGCATGTTCATGGTGACGTCGCCAAAATCGATCTTGACTGGGCAAGGCGAGAGGCATTTGTGGCACACCGTGCAATGGTCGGCCACATCCTCGAACTCCTGCCAGTGCTTGACCGAAATGCCACGACGGGTTTGTTCTTCGTAGAGAAAAGCCTCGACCAGCAGCGAGGTCGCCAGAATCTTGTTGCGCGGCGAGTACAGCAAATTGGCGCGCGGCACATGGGTGGCGCACTGGGGCTTGCACTTGCCGCAGCGCAGGCAGTCCTTGACGCTGGCAGCGATGTCGCCAATGTCCGACTGCTGCATGATCAGCGACTCGTGGCCCATCAGGCCGAAGCTGGGGGTGTAGGCGTGCGAGAGGTCGGCCGCATGCACATCGTCACCCAGCCGCTTGAGGGCGTCCCCGCGCAGCAGCTTGCCCTTGTTGAAGCGGCCTTCGGGGTCCACCTTGGCCTTGTAGGCGGTGAAGTTGGCCAGCTCGTCGTCGCTCAGAAACTCGAGCTTGGTGATGCCAATGCCGTGCTCGCCCGAGATCACGCCGTCCAGGCTGCGCGCGAGCACCATGATGCGCGCCACCGCCTCGTGCGCGGTTTGCAGCATCTCGTAGTTGTCGCTGTTGACCGGGATGTTGGTGTGCACATTGCCGTCGCCGGCGTGCATGTGCAGCGCCACCCAGACGCGACCGCGCAGCACGCGTTGGTGGATGGCGTTGCATTCTTCGAGGATGGGCCCGAAAGCCGAGCCCGAGAAAATGTCCTGGAAGGGCGCGCGGATCTGCGTCTTCCAGCTCGCGCGCAGGGTGTGGTCCTGCAGCTGTGGGAACAGCGCGTCCACCTGCGAGAGCCACTGGGCCCACAGGTCGCGCACATCGCGCAGCACCGCCAGCGCCTGGGCCACGCGGTCTTCGAGCAGCTCGGCCGGGGCGATGTCGCTGGTTTCGTCGGACTTGCCCAGCGGCAGCTGGCCTCGGCTCAAAAAAGCCTCGAGCTCGGCGCACAGCTGCAGCTTGTTGCGCAGGCTCAGCTCGATGTTGATGCGCTCGATGCCGTCGGTGTACTCGGCCATGCGCGGCAGGGGAATCACCACGTCCTCGTTGACCTTGAAAGCGTTGGTGTGGCGGCTGATGGCCGCGGTGCGCTTGCGGTCGGCCCAGAATTTCTTGCGCGCGTCGGCGCTGATGGCGATGAATCCCTCGCCGCTGCGCGAGTTGGCAATGCGCACCACCTCCGAGGTGGCCTTGGCCACATCATCGGCGTTGTCACCGGCGATGTCGCCGATCAGCACCATCTTGGGAAAGCCGCCGCGCTTGCTCTTGGTGGAATAACCCACCGCGCGCAGGTAGCGGTCGTCCAGGTGCTCCAAACCGGCCAGCACGGTGCCCGAGCGCTTTTGCTCGGCGAACATGAAGTCCTTGATTTCCACAATGCTGGGCACCGCGTCGCGCGCATGGCCAAAGAACTCCAGGCACACGGTGCGGGTGTGCTCGGGCATGCGGTGCACCACCCAGCGCGCGCTGGTGATCAGGCCGTCACAGCCCTCTTTCTGCACTCCGGGCAGGCCCGAGAGGAACTTGTCGGTGACGTCCTTGCCCAGACCTTCCTTGCGGAAGGTGGCGCCCGGGATGCGCAGCGTCTCGGTGCGCAACGGGGTCTTGCCATCGGCCTGGAAGTAGCGCAGCTCGAAGGTGGCGAATTCGGCGTCGTGGATCTTGCCCAGGTTGTGGTCCATGCGCACCACGTCCAGCCATTCGGCATCGGGGGTGACCATGCGCCAGCTCGCCAAATTGTCCAGGGCCGTGCCCCAAAGCACCGCCTTCTTGCCTCCGGCGTTCATGGCGATGTTGCCGCCCACGCAGCTGGCCTCGGCCGAGGTCGGGTCGACCGCGAAAACAAAGCCCGCGCGCTCGGCCGCATCGGCCACGCGTTGCGTGACCACGCCGGCCTCGGTCCAGATGGTGGGCACCGGCTGGGCGATGCCGGGCAAGGCCAGGTGTTCGACCTCGGTCATGGCTTCGAGCTTTTCGGTGTTGATGACCACGCTTTTCCAGGTCAGCGGCACCGCCCCGCCGGTGTAGCCGGTACCACCGCCACGCGGCACAATGGTCAAGCCCAGCTCGATGCAGCCCTTGACCAGGCGTGCCATCTCGGCCTCGGTGTCGGGGGTCAGCACCACAAAGGGGTACTCGACGCGCCAGTCGGTGGCGTCGGTGACGTGGCTCACACGCGAGAGCCCGTCGAATTTGATGTTGTCCTTGGCGGTCAGGCGCCCCAGCACGCGCTGCACCTTGCGGCGCAATTCGGCGCGCAGGGCAAAGCGCTGGTTGAAGGCCTGCACCGCATCCTGCGCCAGCGCCAGCAGTTCGCCCACCAGCGCGTCGCGAACCCGATCGGCCTGCGGCGTGCGGCGTTTTTGCACCTCGCCCAAGCGGTGCTGCAAGGCCTCCACCAGCAGCTTGCGGCGGGCCGGGTTGTCCAGCAGGTCGTCCTGCAAATACGGGTTGCGCTCGACCACCCAGATGTCGCCCAGCACCTCGTAGAGCATGCGCGCCGAGCGGCCGGTGCGACGCTCCTGGCGCAGCTGACCGAGCAGCGTCCAGGCTTTCTCGCCGAGCAGGCGCAGGACGATTTCGCGGTCGGAGAAACTGGTGTAGTTGTACGGAATCTCGCGCAAACGTGGCGCGTCCGATTCGGCCTGCATCAGGTGCTGGAGGGTGGTGGGTGCATTCATAGGGCTCGGCGATCACAGCCCGCCTGGTTGCGGCAAGCCGCAAGACCCCACAGCGGGCCGGCTCGGACTGAGGACGCATGTTACCGCAGTGCAGCATTCTCGCGCCCGCTGTGGGGCCACCGTGGCGGCCGGTCCAAGGGGCTGCACAGCAGCCCAGAACAGCCCTTAATCGAGCCGCGCGCCCGATTGTTTGACGACTTCGGCCCAGCGCGGCATTTCGCTGCTCAAATAGCGGGCAAAGTCCTCGGCGCCCAGAAAAGCCGGATCGGCGCCTTGCGTGACCATGCGGCTGCGCACATCGGGCTGCGCCAGCACCTGGCGAAAGGCCTCGCTCAAGCGCTGCACCACATCCTTGGGCGTGCCGGCAGGGGCCAGAAAACCGTAAAACCCCACCACCTCGAAATTGCGCAGACCCGCCTCGATGGCGGTCGGCACCTCGGGCAAGGCCGGGTTGCGCTCGCGGCTGGTGACCGCCAGGGCCCGCACCTTGCCCTGCTTGTGGTACTGGGCCGCCTGCGGAATGCTCTCGGCCATGAACTGCACCTGGCCGGCGATCAGGTCGGTGAAGGCCGGCGCGCTGCCACGGTAGGGGATGTGGACCATGAAGATGCCGGTCGCGCTCTTGAGCATCTCGGGCACCAGGTGGCTGCTGCCGCCATTGCCGGCCGAGCCGTAGTTGACCTGGCCAGGGCGGGCACGGGCGTATTCGATGAACTCGGGCAGGGTTCTGG
>Ga0255276_1000107_pt1 | contig 10551 bp, 11 predicted proteins | sample AtltaT_8_FD_183692 | JGI IMG/M metagenome (GOLD analysis project Ga0255276, IMG submission 183692) | Metatranscriptome of freshwater microbial communities from Altamaha River, Georgia, United States - Atl_UVDOM_RepB_8h (Metagenome... | ecosystem: Environmental > Aquatic > Freshwater > River...
AGCCCACAGCTCAACTTGTTCTCGGTCGGATTTACGGTCTCCGTACCGATTGCATTTTTACTCCTTATGATCTTCCTGCCCGATATGCCAGGTATCGTGATTAAGGTTTTGGAGGGCCCGATGGGCCTTGTGCGTAAAGGCCTTAACCCTGGTTTGAACTAGCTCGAGAGCAGGGTGATTGGCAGGTATTGCCGATTTGCAATAAGCGCCACTGCAAAAATTGCCGTTTGGCTGAATCTACCTCATTTTGACAGTTTTTTGGCTCACCTAAAATGTTATTAAGTCATTGATTTATATAATAATTATTAGATATATCTAAAACTGGCACAGCAATTGCTTTATTTCAAGTGAAGTTGGGGGTGTTCCCCAGCATAGCGAGAGAAAAGCAGATGTTGCGAGTACCACAATACGATTCGATCCAATTTGGTGAGGCCGCGCTCAAGTTGCGCACCTATCGCCAAGAGCTGATCACATCGAACCTGGTCAATGCAGACACCCCAGGCTTTCGTGCCATGGATATCCAGTTTGGTGATGTCCTCAAGCAAACCTTAGATAACACCTTGGGCAATGGCAGCGTTGCATTGGCAACGACCAATGCCCGTCATATTGGCGCATCGCCAGCAAATGCAATTCCGGTGGAGTATCGCAACTCCGTTCAGCCATCACTGGATGGCAACACCGTTGATCCCGATGTCGAGCGTTCTGAGTTTTTGAAGAATGCCTTCTTTACTGAAGCAACTCTGAGTTTTCTGAGTTCCACCATTAAAACCCGTATTTCAGCGATTACAGGACAAGCACAATGAGTCTCTTAGGCGCCTTTAATATTGGTACCACAGGACTCGTGGCACAAGCCATGCGTCTGAACATTACGGCTTCGAACGTAGCTAATGCCGAGAGCGTTGCCGGCCCAGATGGCCGCACGTATCGTGCCCGCCAAGTATTGTTTGCCCCAGTCCCTGTTGAGAACACCCAAGGTGCTGGCGTACAAGTGACCGAGATCGTTGAGAGCAACGAGCCACTCCGTCAAGAATACAAACCTTATCACCCCATGGCCGACAAGAACGGCTATGTGCAAATGCCGAATGTGAACCCGGTTGAAGAGATGGTGAACATGATCTCGGCATCGCGTTCGTATCAAATGAACATCGAGATGATGAACACCACTCGTCAGCTCATGCTTAAAACCCTCGATCTTGGCCGTTAATAAAGGACTCCAGACATGTCAACCTTATCGAACTTAAGTCAGATTCGTCAGTACGATCCAAACGCCTCAAAGGCGAACTACGATCCAACCTCGACCAAGGATCTGACCCAGAACTTTTTGAAGATGCTAACGGCTCAGCTCCAGAACCAGGATCCATTAAATCCAATGGACTCTGCTGGTATGACTACCCAATTGGCGCAGCTCAATATGGTCGATGGCATCAATAAGATGAGCACCACCATGACGAGTCTTTTGAGTCAGATTCAGTCAACGGACTTTATCAATATGTCAACGACCGTTGGTAAGACTGCCATGGCAGAGGGCAATAAGGTTCTATTTGATGGCCAATCGGTCAACTTGGCAGCCAAGCTCTTAAATGACGCAACGTCCGTAACAGCCACCATTAAGGATTCTCAAGGAAATACTGTTGCGGAAACCGATCTAGGTCAAGGTAGCGCCGGGCTATTTAATTTTATCTGGGATGGTTTAGACGGTGAGGGCAATGTCTTGCCTGGTGGATTCTATTCAGTATCCATCGTCGCCAAGACCGCTGAAGGTAATACGGAGTATCCAAAGGTATATACCAGCGCTAGGGTAGCAACCGTTGGTAAAGAAGGTTCAGAAATAGAAGTGACATTGGCGGATGGCCGAACCATTAAGCCAAGTGAAATTGAGCAGTGGGTAGCGTAAACATCAACCAATTCATTTAAATAGATTTCAAAAGGAGCTTGAAACATGAGTAACTACACAATCGGTCTAGCTGGCTTGCAAAACACCTCGTTGGCAATTGATAACACCAGCAATAACATTGCTAATGCCCAAACCGTTGGTTATAAGGCAGGTGAGTACATTTTTGCTGACCAATACTTTAAAGCGATTGATCCATCTGACGTGAATCGCGTTGGTCAAGGATCGCAGCGCTTAGCGGTGCGTCGCCCATTGACCTATGGCACCATCCAGAACTCACAAAACCCATTGGATATGGCCATCGGTGGTGACGGCTGGTTCCGTGTACTCAGCAATCCAGAAGATCCAAGCTCCTTGCATTACACCCGCAACGGCCAGTTTGCGATTGATAAAAATGGCTGGATCGTTAACCAAAACGGCATGTATCTGACTGGCTATCAACCAACCTCAGATGGCACCGCAGTTAGTGATGACGTTCGTGGCTTAGGAACCATCAACGGTAAGCTCCGCATGCCGCCTGATTACGCAAATGGAGTGGGAACTAGTTTATCCAAAATTAGTGCAATTTTAGATAAGCGTGAAAATGCATTTGTTACGGCTGGTAACGTTGCCTTCGATCCAACCCAAAATACATTCAATTCAAAAACTACTCAAACAGTTTTTGATTCAAATGGTACCGGCCATACTCTCGAAGTCTATTACCGACGCGTTTCTGATACAAATTTACAAATAACATCAGAAAGTGATGGATCTGGATTTTCTTATTCACCTGGATTTAATAAGAGCCCAAATACCGCTAATGCAAGTCAGACAGGAAAAGTATTTATTCCAGGAACATCATCTCTTACCGTTCAAACTAAAGAAATCGCTCGGGTAGTTGGCGACGATACTGGATTGACAGGAATTACTGACGGAGATGAAATTACATTTGCAGATGGAGTTGAATTGTCAGCCGATGTTGAAGATGGCGCCAAAATATTTATGAATGGTGTCGATACTGGATTAACTGTTGATGGTGCGTTAACTGCGGGAACGATTGAGGCCATTCTTGTTGCAGGTTCTGCAACCATTGATATCCCCGCAAATGCCTCTTTCACCTTTTACAAAGCTGATTTGATTGTTGATGCAGAACCTACAAACGCCATCGATGTTACAAGAAAAATAATTACTTTGGGATTAGATGAGGCCACTGAAAATATGGAGGGTCGCAGATTATTTATTGATGGTGTGGATACTGGCTTGACTGTTAGTTCTGTTGATCCAGCTGATGGCGAGATTTATCTTAGCGGCGCACTAGGGGTTGGTTTTGATGTCGATGACGAATTAACATTTAAACAGACTCTTGATATGAATTTATTGGCTCCAGATGGGACAAAAATTCTTGTTCAAGGTACAACGAATCAAAAAAATTCGGGAACTATTTTAAATGCCATTCAAGAAAATCTTGAAGTCTACGCATCTATCAATGGTGTTTTTTATAACTACGCTGATAATGACACAACAATTTCTGATAGACCTGGCGACCCAGATGTAGAGTCTTCTCTTGGTTATCAGACTGTTGCAAAAATCGGTTTGATTGCCGGCCGCAATATTGATTCTTTGATGGTTGATACTGCTTCTGGTAAGCCGGTATTTAGCACATCAGCAACCTTGTCAACAAGAGTGAGCGCCGGTTCTCAGCAGAGCACCACCATTCCTCTTATATTTGATTTAGATCTTTCAGACACTCAACTACAGGCATCATCGTTTGTAGTTAATCAGAGCTACCAAAACGGTGAGCCACGCTCTGAGTTGTCCAGTGTTTCGATTGACTCGAGTGGAACGATTGTTGGTGTATACGGTAACGGTCGTAAGATTGTTGCTGGCCAGATTGCACTCGCCCAGTTCGATGCCGATGAGCAGTTGATCCCAGTTGGTAACAATGCCTTCGCACCAAGCTATCGTTCTGGTACCGAGGGTGATAATGGTGTTCGCATCGGTCGTGCTGGTGAAGGCTCGTTTGGCGAAATCAAGTCGATGGCTGTTGAAGCTTCAACTGTTGATCTCTCAAACGAGTTGGTTAAATTGATGATCTTGCAGCGCATGTACTCTGCAAACTCACAAAGTATTCGTGCGTTTGACCAGACCTTGCGTGACACCATTCAGATGACTTCTTAATTAAGAAAGTAATCAAGGGATAAGTCATGTTAGATCGGTTTGCATACGTCGCGATGACTGGGGCCAAACATGCCATGGGGCAGTTGGCCACCACCACGCACAATCTCGCGAACACCCAGACTCCTGGGTTTCGGGAGATGTTTACTGCATTCCGATCGGTTCCTGTGGATGGTGAGGGCGCTGATACTCGCGCATTTGTGGTGGATAGCACACCAGGATCGGACTTTACCCAAGGTTCCATTCAAACCACTGGCAACCCCTTTGATGTCGCCATTAAGAATGCGCAAGGCTTTTTTGCAGTCCGCCGTCCCGATGGCTCCGAGGCTTATACCCGCGCTGGACGCTTTAGTGTGGATGAAAACGGTATCCTGCGCTTAGGTAAGAACGAAGTTCTGGGTCAAATTGACCGCATCACCATTCCAGTTGAGGCCAAAAAGATTGAGATCTCCCAAGACGGTACGATCTCGACCCAATTTGTTGGCACTACAGCATTTGATGAAGCAAGCAAAACACCTTTCGAGGAAATTGAAAGACTGCGCCTTGTCAATATTGACCCCAAATTACTAACGCGTGGTGAAGATGGTTTATTTAACTACGCCGGTATTGAGCGTCCGGATACAGACCCGATGTTGCGCGTGCAGCAGGGTGCTGTAGAGCTTAGTAACGTCAATCCCACCACCGCGATGGTGCAAATGATTGAACAAAACAGAATGTTTGACCTCAATATGCGTTTTATCCAGACCGCTGACCAGAATGCGAAGTCAGCGAACTCATTGATGTCATTATCACGCGGCTAATTTTTAAGAGAAAGCGAACACTATCATGATGCGCTCACTTTGGATCTCGAAAACAGGTTTAGATGCCCAGCAGATGAACCTGGACACGATTGCTAATAACTTAGCAAACGCCTCCACGACCGCCTATAAAACCATGCGTCCGATGTTTGAGGATCTCATGTATCAAACATTACGTGAGCCAGGTTCCTACACATTGGGTCAAGCAACCTTGCCCGATGGTTTGCAGGTTGGTGCTGGTGCGCGCTTAGCTACCACCGAGCGTATTAATACCCAAGGCCCATTGCTGTTAACTGGCAATGCCCTAGACGTCGCAATAAAAGGGAATGGATTTTTCCAGATCACCATGCCTGACGGCAGCCTCACATACACTCGTGATGGCGCATTCACTCTTGACCAAAATGGTCTGATCGTGACTCAGGGAGGCTTTACGGTAGGTAATGGAATTTCTATTCCATCGGGTAGTACCAGTATCACGATTAGTGCGGATGGCGTGGTGCAGTACACCATGGATGATCCCACCAAGATATTCACTGCCGGTAATTTGGTCGTAGCCAACTTTATTAACCCCGATGGCTTGATTGCTACCGGTGGTAACTTATTTGTAGAGACGCCTGCTTCTGGCATTCCTGTGATTAACGTTCCTGGAACCAATGGAACGGGTGTGGTTGCTCAGCGTAATTTGGAGCAATCGAACGTCAACATTGCCGAGCAGTTAGTGCAAATGATTGCAGCACAACGTTTGTATGAGATTCAGGCTCGAGCCATTACTGCATCGGATCAGATGCTTCAGCGGATTGGACAAGTATGATGATTAAGAAACTATTTCTTGGCATTGGCGTTCTCGCCACCGTCTATCTAACGGGCTGCGCTTCGGTTGATCGTCAGCCTTTAGTCAGAACACAAACCTCAGCACGCCCACAGCCTCCATCGGAGATGGGTGCAAGTCCGGGCAGCTTGTTCCCGGTCGCACAGTTAGGTATGACCGGTGCATATCGCCCCCTGTTTGAAGATCGCCGTGCTCGTGCGGTTGGTGACACCTTAACGATTCTGCTCAATGAGACCACTAGCGCTAGCAAGAACTCTGGCTCGACCGCAAAACGCAAGAACAATGCTGAAATTGCTGGTAGCCTTTCCAACGTTGGACCTGGCAGCAACAACTACAGTAATAAAGGAACGGTTGGTGTGGGTGGCAACGTCGCGCACGATGGTTCGGGTAGTAGCACAGCATCCAATAACTTCAATGGCTTTATCACGGTTACAGTGATCGAAGTATTGCCAAACGGCAATATGGTGGTTGCTGGAGAGAAGCAATTGGCAGTTGGCTTTGAAGAAGAGTTCATCCGCTTTGGCGGCATTGTGAACCCCAATAATCTAGTTAATAACACGGTTTCTTCCTTACAGGTTGCCGATGCTCGGATTGAGTACCGCGGCAAAGGCGTAACGGATGATGTGCGTGAGCCTGGTTGGTTAACCCGTATTTTGCTCAAAGCAAGCCCATTCTGAGTGAGTCATGATCATGAACATCAAACTTAATTTCAGCAAAGTATTAATCGCGATTGGCTTAGTGGTATTCGGTCATACCGCATTTATTGGTGATGCCAGTGCACAGCGGGTTAAAGAAATTACCGATATCGCTGGCCATCGTCCTAACCAACTCGTTGGCTATGGCTTGGTTGTTGGCTTAGATGGCACAGGCGATCTCACGGCTCAAACCCCATTTACGGTCCAGAGTATTCGTCAGATGTTGTCTGCCTTAGGTGTGACCATTCCAGATACGCCTGCCTATAACAATCAAACTTGGTTGCGTAACATTGCTGCCGTGATGGTGACCGCTGAGTTACCTGCTTATCCAAAGCCAGGTCAGAAGATCGATGTGACGGTCTCTGCCATGGGAAGCTCACGTAGCCTCAAGGGCGGCACCTTATTGATGACCCCATTACGTGCTGCCGATGGCCAAGTGTATGCCCAGGCTCAAGGATCCTTGGTCATTACGGGTTATGGTTACGCAAACTTGAATGCTCGTCAAAATAACCATTTATCGGCCGGCCGTATTCCAGCTGGCGGATTGGTTGAGCGCGAAGTTCCTGTTGAGCAGCCCGCCGAATTTGTTCAGTTGAACCTCAAGAATGGCGACTATTCCTTAATGCAACGGACTGCTGAGGCTATTGTTCGTCGTTTTGGTCAAGGAACTGTATTGCCATTGGATGGTCGCTCGATGAATGTGCGCGTGCCATCGAACCCAGTTGATCGCTTGAGCTTTATGGCTCAGTTGCAAGAGTTAGAAGTAGTTGCCTTGCCCGAGTCTGCCAAAGTCGTGGTGAACTCTAGAACCGGTTCAGTGGTTATGAACCAGTCGGTACGCTTGGGTGCCTTTGCTGCAGCCCATGGCAACCTGTCGGTTCGAGTAGAGACCAAGGTTGACCAATCGCGTGTTGTCTTGCAACCACCCCCATTTTCAGGTCAGCCTACAACGGCTGCCGCAGTGGATAACATCAATATTGAGCGCGGTAGTCAAAATGCCCTCAAGTTCTCTGGCCCCAGCATTTCCTTGGAAGCAGTGGTTAAGGCATTAAATCTGTTGGGTGCAACCCCACAAGATTTGATTGCCATCCTCCAGGCCATGAAAGTATCGGGCGCCTTGAAAGCGGATTTAGAGGTTATCTAATGAACGTTGGCTCTAGCACTGCGGTTGTTGATAAAAAATCCTCCTTGTGGGATTTGGGGACGAATGTTGCCCTAAATTCCGCAAAGACGGATGCCATGAATCAGCGCGAGAAGGTGGCTGAGGCGGCACGTGGTTTTGAGACCACCTTGGTTCGTCAAATGCTGCGTGAAATCCATAACTCACCATTTAATCCTGAAAAGCAAACGAAACGGGATGGCTATTTGGAGATGGTAGACGACCAAATGGCTGCTTTGATTACCAGGGGTGATGGTTTGGGCTTTGCTAAAAAGATGACAGAACAGCTGTTAAACCAGTCCAATATCGCCAAACAAATTAATTCTAAAAACTAATGAAATTAGAAAAATATCCGTATCTAAAGAGGAAGCTATAACTAATTGATTTAGTCACTACTTAATACTGGAAAACTCTGTGAGCATCAATAACATATCAATCATCAATAATGCCTATTCTGCTCTGGAGATAGCCCAGGCTGGAATGACCATTACCTCGCAGAACGTCAGCGGGGCCAATGTCGAAGGATTCTCAAGACGCCGTGCCAATAATGTGATTGGATTGATGGCACCCACATCACGTGATTTTGGGAGTACCGCATTTGCTGTCGAGGGCTTCACACGCTTTATCGACAACTTACTCACGAAGCAAATGTTGGATCAGCGCAGCAAAACCAGCTACACCAATACCTTATTGCAATCGGTTGCAGGTTTGGATTCACTAATGATGGATCCAGCATCATCAATTTCGGCTGCGGTATCGAAATTCTTAAATGCTGCCGGTACTTTGGCAAATGACGATCAAAGCCTTACAAATAAACAGAACTTTGCTGGAGCTGCCGAACTTCTTGCCAATCGAATTAGTAGTTTTAATACTTATTTGGGTGATGTCAAGAAAAGCACACAAATAAATTTTACTGGCATTTTGAATGAAGCAAATAGTCTTGCTCCAGCCTTAAGAAGCATTAATCAAAAAATACTCGCAAGTTCTTCTCCGGGATACTCGACACCATCAGCCGACTTGCTAGATGAACGTGATCGAATTACGATGCGCTTGCAGGATTTGATGGGTGGAACAACCATCATTAATGAAGACGGAACAGCAACCTTTCAGATTGGAGGGGTGTCGTTAGTTGATCGAATGCATGCTAACCAATTTGTAAATACCGATATCGGTGTTTCAGATGGTGCGCTATTTAACGTCTTCATGAAAAATGAACAAACTGGATATTTAGTTGGACCGTTATCGACCAATGTGCGAGATAGCGAGGAGCCATATTTGAGTGTAAAAACAATTTTTACCGCTGGACAGGCTGGTGGAGCATTCGAAATTTTGTCAAACTTTTTACCTAAAGTTCAACGTGAACTAAGTGCGTTTACAGTTGGGTTATTTCGAGATGTTAACTATATCAATTATGATCCCGATACTTATGATCCAGACAATATTGATGAAAGTATCACTCAAGTATTTGGATTTAAGTCATCAGGTGGCACAAGTACCACATTTTTTCCCTCTGAATATGCCGATGCTTTGCTGGAAACCGATGAGAATGGTTTCGTAATGAAAATTGAGGACATTATGGATGCTGCTGATCCAAGTTCTCAAAATTATGACCCTAACATTGCTGCCATCGTTAATAATCGAGTACCAGGCGCCTCATTTGATTTATCTTCGTTTGTTTCGATGCTATCTTACGGTCCAGATATTGTTAATAATTTTCCAATTGAAGCAAGTGCAGCAAACAGAATTGAGCAACTTCGCAGCTCCCTAACAAATCCCCTCAGTCTAATAACAAGCGATGTTGCAACTACGATATCGAGTTGGAAAAGTACTGATAAGGTAAATCAGGTAATTGCTAAGCAATTATCGGATCGGCGTGAGTCAATTTCTGGGGTTAATTTGGATGAGGAAGCTGCAAACCTTGTTAAGTTTCAGCAAATGTATGCAGCAGCAAGTAAGGTCATGCAAACAGCTAACCAAATGTTCAATTTACTCCTCAATATGCTCTCTGAATAAGCAAAGGCCTAGTTCGTTATGAGACTTTCCACTAATCAAATTTATGATGCAAGCCTGACATCAATTCAGCAGCAGGCAGGCGATGTTATGAAATATCAGACTCAAATTTCGTCTGGTCAAAAGTATCAAAATATTTCAGATAATCCTCAAGCAGTTGGTTACGGACTAAAGCTCGACTTTGATAAAGCCCAATATGACATGTTTGTCATTAATCAAAAGAAAATGTATGAGCGTATTAGTAATGTAGATGCACAATTAATTAGTATTAATTCAGCGCTTACACAAATGAAACAAGTTGTTGTGGAGTCTGGCGGGGCATTCGCTCAAGATATTCGCTCTACGACCCTTTATCAAAAAGCTGTTTCTTTGAGAGATTCGGTTCTTAATTATGCTCAAGCAAAAGATTCAAGTGGACAGCCCATCTTAAAACCATTAGAGGAAAATCAATCCCTATCAAGAGTCGCAATTGATATGAATATTGATATCGATGAGACTGTGAGCCTAAAAGAATCTATGGGTATTTATGGAAATGGTGATGTAGGATCGCGAGAGGTTGTGGAGGGGGCAGTTGATGTTCTGAGTCTTCTTGACGATATTGTTTCCAGTCTCGAAAATGGTAACAATCCCGCTATGGAGGAACCTAATTTATCCCTAATGCTTGATCAAGCTGTTCTCCAAGTCCGGGCCGCCCAGGTGAAGGTGGGTCTTATGAATGCCCAGGTGACCAATGCCCAGGATTCGGTTGAGTTGAAAAAGCTGAATGCCGATAATGCTCGTTCTGCGGTCCTTGATACCGATATAGCCGAGTCTTCGGCCAATTTGGCCAAATCCCAAGCCTTACTTCAGGCAGCACAATCAATATTTGCTAAGATACAGTCATCGTCACTCTTTGACAAAATTTGATAGGCAAATTCTATGAACTTAAGCGTCGGATTACTCCTCGCGTTGGGCTGCATATTTGGTGGATATGTAGGGGTTAGCCTTGGCTCCGATGGTTTTGACATGGATAAGGC
>Ga0255276_1000118_pt1 | contig 10395 bp, 4 predicted proteins | sample AtltaT_8_FD_183692 | JGI IMG/M metagenome (GOLD analysis project Ga0255276, IMG submission 183692) | Metatranscriptome of freshwater microbial communities from Altamaha River, Georgia, United States - Atl_UVDOM_RepB_8h (Metagenome... | ecosystem: Environmental > Aquatic > Freshwater > River...
GTGGTCGCGCGCGACACCAAGCTCGGGCCGGAAGAGATCACCCGCGACATCTCGAACCTGTCGGAGAACCAGCTCGGTCACCTCGACGAGTCGGGCATCATCTACATCGGCGCGGAAGTCGAGGCCGGCGACGTGCTGGTGGGCAAGGTCACGCCGAAGGGCGAAACGCAGCTCACGCCGGAAGAGAAACTCCTGCGCGCGATCTTCGGCGAGAAGGCGTCGGACGTGAAGGACACCTCGCTGCGCGTGCCCTCGGGCATGTCGGGCACGGTGATCGACGTCCAGGTGTTTACGCGCGAAGGCATCGAACGCGACAAGCGGGCGCAGCAGATCATCGACGACGAGCTGAAGCGCTACAAGAAAGACCTCGCCGACCAGTTGCGCATCGTCGAGAACGACGCGTTCGAGCGTCTCGAGCGCCTGCTCATCGGCAAGGTCGCCAACGGCGGTCCGAAGAAGCTCGCGAAGGGCGCCAAGATCACCAAGGCCTACCTCGACGAGGTCGAGCGTCACGGCTGGTTCGACATCCGTCTCGCGGCGGAAGACGTGAGCCAGCAGATGGAGCAGATCCAGGAAAGCCTCGCGCAGACCAAGATCCTGTTCGACAAGGCCTACGAAGAGAAGAAGAAAAAACTGACGCAGGGCGACGAACTGCCGCCGGGCGTGCAGAAGATGGTCAAGGTTTACCTGGCGGTCAAGCGGCGCCTGCAGCCCGGCGACAAGATGGCCGGCCGTCACGGTAACAAAGGCGTGATTTCGAAAATCACCCCGGTGGAAGACATGCCGTACATGGCCGACGGCACGACCGTCGACATCGTGCTGAATCCGCTCGGCGTGCCGTCGCGGATGAACGTCGGTCAGATTCTCGAAACGCACCTCGGCTGGGCCGCGAAGGGTCTCGGCCTGCGCATCGGGGAAATGGTTAAGTCGCAGGCGAACGCTGCGGAAATCCGGCAGTTGCTCGACAAGGTGTATAACACCAACGGGCGCCCGGAGGACATCAAGTCGCTGAACGAGCAGGAAGTGCTCGAGCTGGCCCAGAACCTGAGCCTCGGCGTGCCGTTCGCGACTCCGGTGTTCGACGGCGCGACCGAAACCGAGATCAAGACGATGCTCGACCTCGCCTATCCGGACGGCGACGAGCGCACCCGGCGCATCGGTTTCACGCCGAGCAAGACCCAGGTGACGCTCTACGACGGCCGCACGGGTGAGGCGTTCGAGCGCACGGTGACGGTGGGCTACATGCACATGCTGAAGCTGCACCACCTGGTCGACGACAAGATGCACGCGCGTTCTACCGGACCGTACAGCCTGGTCACGCAGCAGCCGCTCGGCGGCAAGGCGCAGTTCGGCGGTCAGCGTTTCGGCGAGATGGAGGTCTGGGCGCTCGAGGCTTACGGCGCCGCCTACACGCTGCAGGAGATGCTCACGGTCAAGTCGGACGACACCGAGGGTCGCCGCAAGGTCTACGAGTCGATCGTCAAGGGCGATCACCGGATCGAGGCGGGCATGCCGGAATCCTTCAACGTGCTGGTGAAGGAAATCCGTTCGCTCGCGATCGACATCGACCTGGACCACAACCGCTATTGATATGAAGTGCGTGAGGTGTGAGGAGTAAGGTGTGAGGTGTGACCCTCCGCTTACCCTCCTCACCCCTCACTCCTAACTCCTCACGCATTTAGGAGTAATACATGAAAGCACTGCTCGATCTTTTCAAACAGGTTACGCAGGAAGAGGAATTCGACGCGATCAAGATCGGTCTCGCGTCGCCGGAGAAGATCCGGTCCTGGTCGTACGGCGAGGTGAAGAAGCCCGAGACGATCAACTACCGTACGTTCAAGCCTGAGCGGGACGGCCTCTTCTGCGCCAAGATCTTCGGCCCGACCAAGGACTACGAGTGCCTGTGCGGCAAGTACAAGCGCCTCAAGCACCGCGGCGTGATCTGCGAGAAGTGCGGCGTCGAGGTGACGCTGTCGAAGGTGCGCCGCGAGCGCATGGGCCACATCGAGCTCGCGAGCCCGGTTGCCCACATCTGGTTCCTGAAGTCGCTGCCGTCGCGTCTGGGCATGGTGCTCGACATGACGCTGCGCGACATCGAGCGCGTGCTGTACTTCGAGGCGTACGTCGTCGTCGATCCCGGCATGACGCCGCTCAAGCGCGGCCAGCTCATGACCGAGGACGATTATCTCACCAAGGTCGAGGAGTTCGGTGACGACTTCGCCGCCGCGATGGGCGCGGAAGGCGTGCGCGAGCTGCTGCGCTCGCTCGATCTCAAGCACGAGATCGAGACGCTGCGCACCGAACTCGCTGCCACCAGCTCCGATACCAAGATCAAGAAGATCGCCAAGCGCCTGAAGGTGCTCGAGGCCTTCAACAAGTCCGGCATCAAGCCCGACTGGATGATTCTCGAAGTGCTGCCGGTGCTGCCGCCGGAACTGCGCCCGCTGGTGCCGCTCGACGGCGGTCGTTTCGCGACCTCGGACCTGAACGACCTCTATCGTCGCGTCATCAACCGCAACAACCGTCTGAAGCGCCTGCTCGAACTGAAGGCGCCGGAAATCATTGTGCGCAACGAGAAGCGGATGCTGCAGGAAGCCGTCGACTCGCTGCTCGACAACGGTCGCCGCGGCAAGGCGATGACCGGCGCGAACAAGCGTCCGCTGAAGTCGCTCGCCGACATGATCAAGGGCAAGGGCGGTCGCTTCCGTCAGAACCTGCTCGGCAAGCGCGTGGACTACTCCGGCCGTTCGGTGATCGTGGTCGGTCCGCAACTGAAGCTCCACCAGTGCGGCCTGCCGAAGAAAATGGCGCTCGAGCTGTTCAAGCCGTTCATCTTCAACAAGCTCGAAGTCATGGGGCTCGCGACGACCATCAAGGCCGCGAAGCGCATGGTGGAGAGCGAAGAGCCGATCGTGTGGGACATCCTGGAAGAGGTGATCCGCGAGCATCCGGTGATGCTGAACCGTGCGCCGACGCTGCACCGCCTCGGCATCCAGGCGTTCGAGCCGGTGCTGATCGAAGGCAAGGCGATTCAGCTGCATCCGCTCGTCTGCGCGGCGTTCAACGCCGACTTCGACGGCGACCAGATGGCCGTCCATGTCCCGCTGTCGCTCGAAGCGCAGATGGAAGCGCGCACGCTGATGCTGTCGTCGAACAACATCCTGTCGCCCGCCAACGGTGAGCCGATCATCGTGCCGTCGCAGGACATCGTGCTCGGTCTCTACTACATCACGCGCGAGAAGGTCGGCGCGCGCGGCGAAGGTTCGATGTTCCTCAACCTCGCGGAAGTGTCGCGGGCGTATGAAAGCGGTCAGGTCGAAATCAATGCGCGCGTCCAGGCGCGCATCCGGGAAATCGATCTCGACGCGGATGGCAACCGCATCGAGCGCGTGAAGCGCTACGAGACGACCGTGGGCCGTGCGCTGCTGTCGGAGATCCTCCCGCCGGGCCTGTCGTTCGAGGTGATCAACAAGGCCCTCAAGAAGAAGGAAATCTCGAAGCTGATCAACGCGGCATTCCGTCGCTGCGGTCTGCGCGAGACCGTCATTTTCGCCGACAAGCTGATGTACACCGGCTTCTCGATGGCGACCCGCGCGGGTCTGTCCATCGCAGTCGACGACATGCTCGTGCCGAAGCAGAAGGACGACATCATCGCCGAGGCCGAGAAGGAAGTGCAGGAGATCGAGAAGCAGTACACCTCGGGTCTCGTGACGCAGGGCGAGCGCTACAACAAGGTGGTCGACATCTGGGGCCGCGCCGGCGACCTCGTCGCCAAGGCGATGATGGAGCAGCTTTCCGTGGAGCCGGTGCGTGACTGGGATGCCAAGTCGGGCCTCTGGAAGATGCGCGCCGACGCCAAGGGTCAGCCGGTGATGCAGGAATCGCTGAACTCGATCTACATGATGGCCGACTCGGGCGCGCGGGGTTCCGCGGCGCAGATCCGTCAGCTCGCCGGCATGCGGGGCCTGATGGCGAAGCCGGACGGCTCGATCATCGAGACGCCGATCACGGCGAACTTCCGCGAAGGTCTGAACGTGCTGCAGTACTTCATCTCGACGCACGGCGCCCGCAAGGGTCTTGCCGACACCGCGCTGAAGACCGCGAACTCGGGCTACCTCACGCGTCGTCTGGTCGACGTGACGCAGGATCTCGTGGTCACGGAAGACGATTGCAAGACCGCGCAGGGCGTGTCCATGAAGGCGCTGATCGAAGGCGGCGAAGTGGTCGAGTCGCTGCGCGAGCGCATCCTCGGCCGCGTCGCCGCGGTGGATGTGTTCAATCCGGAAAGCGGCGAGACGATATTCGAAGCGAACACGCTGCTCGACGAAGAGGCGGTCGACGCCATCGAGGCGGCCGGTATCGACGAGGTCAAAGTACGCACGCCGCTTACCTGCGAAACCCGTCATGGCCTGTGCGCGAAGTGCTACGGCCGCGATCTTGGCCGCGGTGTGCCGGTGAACGTCGGCGAAGCAGTCGGCGTCATCGCCGCCCAGTCGATCGGCGAACCGGGCACGCAGCTCACGATGCGCACCTTCCACATCGGCGGCGCCGCTTCGCGGACGGCCGTGGTGAGCCAGGTGGAAAGCAAGTCGGCCGGTGTCGTGCGCTACACCGCCGGCGTGCGTTACGTCACCAACTCGCGCAATGAGCTGATCGCCATTTCGCGCAACAGTGAGGTCGTCATTCACGACGACGCCAATCGCGAACGCGAGCGTCACAAGGTGCCCTATGGCGCCACGCTGATGGCGCGCGACGGCGAGGCGGTCAAGGCGGGGCACGTGCTCGCCAACTGGGATCCGCACACCCGTCCGATCATCACGGAGTACGCCGGCCGCGTGAAGTTCGAGAACGTGGAAGAAGGTGTGACCGTGGCCCGTCAGATCGACGAGGTTACGGGGCTGTCGACGCTCGTGGTCGTCGATCCGAAGCGTCGTGGCGGCACGCAGGCGAAGGGCCTGCGTCCGCAGGTGAAGCTGCTCGACGAAGCGGGCAACGAAGTGAAGATCGCCGGCTCCGAGATTTCGGTGAACATCACGTTCCAGATCGGCTCGATCATCACCGTGCGCGACGGTCAGGAAGTGGGCGTGGGCGAAGTGCTCGCCCGCATGCCGCAGGAAACATCGAAGACGCGCGACATCACGGGCGGTCTGCCGCGCGTGGCCGAGCTGTTCGAAGCGCGTTCGCCGAAGGACGCGGGGCTGCTCGCGGAAGTCACCGGCACGGTGTCGTTCGGCAAGGACACCAAGGGCAAGCAGCGGCTGGTGATCACCGACCTCGACGGCGTCGCTCACGAGTACCTGATCCCGAAGGACAAGCACGTGATGGCGCACGACGGCCAGGTCGTCAACAAAGGCGAGCTGATCGTCGACGGTCCGGCGGATCCGCACGACATCCTGCGTCTGCAGGGCGTCGAGGCGCTCGCCCGCTACATCTGCAACGAGGTGCAGGACGTCTACCGGCTGCAGGGCGTGAAGATCAACGACAAGCACATCGAGGTGATCGTGCGCCAGATGCTGCGGCGCGTGTCCATCGTCGATCCGGGCGACACCCGGTTCATCACCGGTGAACAGCTCGAGCGTGCGGAAGTGCTCGAGGAGAACGAACGCGTGCAGGCCGAGGACAAGAATCCGGCGGTATACGAGCACATGCTGCTCGGCATCACCAAGGCTTCGCTCTCGACCGACTCGTTCATCTCGGCGGCGTCGTTCCAGGAAACGACCCGGGTGCTGACCGAGGCGGCGATCATGGGCAAGCGCGACGAACTGCGCGGGCTGAAGGAAAACGTGATCGTCGGCCGCCTGATCCCGGCCGGTACCGGCCTCGCCTACCACAGCATCCGCCGGCGCCAGGCCGCGCTGGCCGATGCGGCGCAGGAGGAGGCACCGGAAGCCCCGGCGCTCGGTACCGAAAATCAGGAGCAGGTTGCTTGACAGGGGGTAGTGTAACTCCCTAAAATCCCCAGTCTTTTTCGCTGCGAAACCAGCGGCGAAAGCTCGAAAGTGCCGGGACGGTGGCAACGCCGTCCCCGCTTTTTTGGGCAACCGGATTTGGGTTTAACGGCGCGCGAACACCGCGTGCTCGATGCGGACCGCTGCCGTGCGGCGGTAAAAATACTTCGGATTCATAACGTTATGCCAACCATAAACCAGCTCGTTCGCAAACCGCGGCAAGCGCCGCGCACCAAGAGCAAGGTTCCTGCGCTCGCCGGTTCGCCCCAGCGCCGCGGAGTCTGCACCCGCGTCTACACCACGACCCCGAAGAAGCCGAACTCGGCGCTGCGCAAGGTCGCCAAGGTGCGCCTCACCAACGGTTTCGAGGTGATCGGCTACATCGGCGGTGAGGGCCACAACCTGCAGGAGCACTCGGTGGTGCTGATCCGCGGCGGTCGTGTGAAAGACCTCCCGGGTGTGCGCTATCACGTGGTGCGCGGCAGCCTCGATACGGCTGGCGTGAAGGACCGTAAGCAGTCGCGCTCGAAATACGGCGCGAAGAAAGCCAAGGCGGCTTAAGCCGGATGGCAAGCCAAGGCGGCGCGTGACTGCGCCGCCGACGATTGAGCGAAACAGTATTCAGCGAGACAGAAAATGCCGCGACGCAGAGAGATACCGAAACGGGTGGTGCTGCCCGATCCCAAGTTCGCCAGCCAGGATGTGGCGAAGTTCATCAACGTGCTGATGACGCGTGGCAAGAAGTCCGTCGCCGAACGTATCCTCTACGGTGCACTCGACCAGATCCAGAAGAAGTCCGCGAAGGATCCGCTCGAGGTGTTCAACCAGGCGATCGGCAACGTGAAGCCGATCGTCGAGGTGAAAAGCCGCCGCGTCGGCGGTGCGAACTACCAGGTCCCGGTCGAAGTCCGTCCGGTCCGTCGCGCGGCGCTCGCCATGCGCTGGCTGCGTGATGCGGCGCGTGCGCGCGGCGAGAAATCGATGCAGGCGCGTCTCGCCGGCGAGCTGTCCGAGGCGGCCGAAGGTCGCGGCGGTGCGATGAAGAAGCGTGATGAGGTGCACCGGATGGCAGAGGCCAACAAGGCCTTCTCGCACTACCGGTTCTAGTGTCGCCGCCCGGGGCCAGAAGCGCCGGGCCGAGCGAGGACATAGTCACAAACTATTTGAGGCCGCCGCGGGCTTTCGGCGCAATGCACAGCGCAGCGAGCCGACGGCGGTCTGAGGGTTTTTAAAAGTGCCACGCAAGACTCCGATCGAACGTTACCGCAACATCGGCATCATGGCCCACATCGATGCCGGCAAGACCACGACCACCGAGCGCATCCTGTTCTACACGGGTGTGTCGCACAAGCTCGGCGAAGTGCACGACGGCACGGCGGTCATGGACTGGATGGAGCAGGAGCAGGAGCGTGGCATCACCATCACGTCCGCTGCGACGACGTGTTTCTGGAAGGGGATGGACGGCAACCTTCCCGAGCATCGCGTGAACATCATCGACACTCCGGGTCACGTGGACTTCACCATCGAGGTGGAGCGCAGCCTGCGCGTGCTCGACGGGGCGTGCACGGTGCTGTGCGCCGTGGGCGGCGTGCAGCCGCAGACCGAGACGGTGTGGCGTCAGGGCAACAAGTATCGCGTCCCCCGCATGTTCTTCGTGAACAAGATGGACCGCCAGGGCGCGGACTTCATGCGCGTCTACGAGCAGGTCAAGGCGCGTCTGAAGGCGAACCCGGTCCCCATCCAGCTGCCGATCGGCGCCGAAGAGCGTTTCGAGGGCGTGGTCGACCTCGTCAAGATGAAGGCGATTTACTGGGATGAGTCGACCCAGGGCATGAAATACGAAGCGCGCGACATTCCGGCCGACCTCGCGGAGCAGGCCAAGGAGTGGCGAGAGAAGCTCGTCGAGTCCGCCGCCGAGGCGAACGAGGAGCTGATGAACAAGTACCTCGAGAACGGCGATCTGTCCGAAGCCGAGGTGAAGCAGGGCCTGCGTCTGCGCACCATCAACAACGAAATCTTCCCGATGATGTGCGGCTCGGCGTTCAAGAACAAGGGCGTGCAGGCCATGCTCGACGCCGTCGTCGAGTACCTGCCCTCGCCGGTCGACATTCCGGCGGTGAAGGGCGTCAAGGAGAACGGCGAGGAGGGCGAGCGCAAGGCCGCCGACAGCGAGCCGTTCTCGGCGCTCGCGTTCAAGATCATGACCGACCCGTTCGTCGGCCAGCTCACGTTCTTCCGCGTTTATTCGGGCGTGGTGAACTCGGGCGACACGATTTACAACCCGATCAAGGGTCGCAAGGAACGCATCGGCCGCATTCTGCAGATGCACGCCAACGAGCGTGAAGAGATCAAGGAGGTGCGCGCGGGCGACATCGCCGCCGCGGTGGGCCTCAAGGAAGCGATCACCGGCGACACGCTGTGCACCCCCGACCACGTGATCACGCTCGAGAAGATGGAATTCCCCGAGCCGGTCATTCACGTCGCCGTCGAGCCGAAGACCAAGGCCGACCAGGAAAAGATGGGCATGGCGCTCAACCGTCTCGCCCAGGAAGATCCGTCGTTCCGCGTGCGGACCGACGAGGAGTCGGGCCAGACCATCATCTCGGGCATGGGCGAGCTGCACCTCGAAATCATCGTCGACCGCATGAAGCGCGAGTTCAGCGTCGAGGCGAACGTCGGTGCGCCCCAGGTCGCGTATCGCGAGACGATCAGGAAGATCGTCGAGAAGGTCGAGGGCAAGTTCGTCAAGCAGTCCGGCGGTCGCGGCCAGTACGGCCACGTGTGGCTCAAGCTCGAGCCGCAGGAGCCGGGCAAGGGCTTCGAGTTCGTCGACATGATCAAGGGTGGTTCGGTGCCGCGTGAGTACATCCCCGCGGTGCAGAAGGGGCTCGAGGACACGCTGCCGAACGGCGTGCTCGCCGGCTTCCCGATCGTCGACGTCAAGGTCACCCTGTTCGACGGTTCGTATCACGAAGTCGACTCGAACGAAAACGCCTTCAAGATGGCCGCCTCGATGGGCTTCAAGGAAGGCATGCGCCGGGCGACCCCGACGCTGCTCGAGCCGATCATGCAGGTGGAGGTCGAGACGCCCGAAGACTTCATGGGCAACGTGGTCGGCGACCTGTCGAGCCGTCGTGGCACGATCCAGGGCATGGACGACCTCGCGGGTGGCGGCAAAGCCGTGCGCGCCGAAGTGCCGCTCGCGGAGATGTTCGGCTACTCGACGACGCTGCGCTCGCTGTCCCAGGGGCGTGCGACCTACACGATGGAATTCAAGCATTACGCCGAAGCGCCGAAGAACGTCGCCGAAGCGATCATCAACAAGCACACCGGTAAAGACGAAAAGAAGTGAGAAAGTGAAGAAGTGAAGGAGTGAAGGCGGCGTCGGTTTTTTCACTCAGTCACTCAATCACGCATTCACTGGTAAGGACGATAGGAGCTAAAGCATGGCCAAGGGCAAGTTTGAGCGGACCAAGCCGCACGTGAACGTAGGGACGATTGGTCACGTGGATCATGGCAAGACCACGCTGACTGCGGCGATCACGACGGTGCTGTCGAAGAAGTTTGGTGGTGAGGCGAAGGCCTACGACCAGATCGACGCGGCACCGGAAGAGAAGGCGCGTGGTATTACGATCAACACGGCGCACGTGGAGTATGAGACGGAGAAGCGTCACTACGCGCACGTGGACTGCCCTGGTCACGCCGACTATGTGAAGAACATGATCACGGGCGCGGCGCAGATGGACGGTGCGATTCTGGTGGTGTCGGCGGCCGACGGCCCGATGCCGCAGACGCGCGAGCACATTCTGCTCGCCCGTCAGGTGGGTGTGCCGTATATCGTGGTGTTCATGAACAAGGCGGACATGGTCGACGACAAGGAGCTCTTGGAGCTCGTCGAGATGGAGGTCCGTGAGCTGCTGTCGAAGTATGAGTTCCCTGGCGACACGACGCCGATCGTGATTGGTTCGGCGCTGAAGGCGATGGAAGGGGACAAGGGCGATCTGGGCGAGGGCGCGATTCTGAAGCTGGCCGAGGCGCTGGACAGCTACATTCCGGAGCCCAAGCGCGCGCTGGACGGCACGTTCCTGATGCCGGTGGAAGACGTGTTTTCGATCTCGGGCCGCGGCACGGTGGTGACCGGTCGTGTGGAGCGCGGGATCATCAAGGTGGGTGAAGAGATCGAGATCGTGGGTCTGAAGCCGACGGTCAAGACGGTGTGCACGGGTGTCGAGATGTTCCGCAAGCTGCTGGATCAGGGGCAGGCGGGTGACAACGTGGGGATTCTGCTGCGCGGCACGAAGCGCGAAGAAGTGGAGCGCGGTCAGGTGCTGGCGAAGCCGGGCTCGATCACGCCGCACACGAAGTTCACGGCTGAGATTTACGTGCTGTCGAAGGACGAGGGTGGTCGTCACACGCCGTTCTTCAACGGTTACCGTCCGCAGTTTTA
>Ga0255276_1000119_pt1 | contig 10344 bp, 15 predicted proteins | sample AtltaT_8_FD_183692 | JGI IMG/M metagenome (GOLD analysis project Ga0255276, IMG submission 183692) | Metatranscriptome of freshwater microbial communities from Altamaha River, Georgia, United States - Atl_UVDOM_RepB_8h (Metagenome... | ecosystem: Environmental > Aquatic > Freshwater > River...
GAGCACGGTGCCGGTCTTGCCGGCGTCCTTGCCCGAGCGAACGACGACCTTGTCGCCCTTACGAATGCGCGCAGCCATCAGAGAACCTCGGGAGCAAGCGAAATGATCTTCATGAACTTCTTGCCACGGAGCTCACGCGCCACCGGGCCGAAGATACGGGTTCCGACCGGCTCGTGGTCCTTGTTCACGAGGACCGCGCTGTTCTCATCGAACTTGATGAGGGTGCCGTCGGTGCGCTGGCACTCGCGGACGGTGCGAACGACGACCGCACGCGCGGTGTCGCCCTTCTTCACCTTGGCGCCCGCCATGGCTTCCTTCACCGCAACAACGATGACGTCGCCAACTTCAGCGTAACGACGGCGCGAGCCGCCGAGCACCTTGATGCACTGAACCCGCTTGGCGCCGCTGTTGTCGGCGACCTCGAGGATGGTTCGCATCTGGATCATGGTTCAAATCTCCTTGCGAACTTACTTGGTGTCGGGAGCGGCCTTCACGAGGCGCACCACCACGAAACGCTTTTCGCGGGAAAGGGGACGGTGCTCTTCGATCTCGACGAGGTCACCGACCTTGAATTCGTTCTTCTCGTCGTGCGCCTTGAACTTCTTGCGGGTGCGCACGAACTTGCCATAGAGCGCGTCGCGCTTGCGCGAAACGCACTCGACGACGACCGTCTTGTCCATTTTGTCGGACGTGACGGTGCCGACGATCTTGCGGCGAAAGCCGCGGGCTTCTTGGGTGGCCGTAGCCTGGGTGTTCTCGGTCATAGGAGTGGCCTCGCCCATCACTTCTTGGCAGCTTCGGCAGCGCGCTGAGCCATCACCGTGTGAACGCGCGCGAGGTCGCGCTTCGCCTTACGGATGCTGCTCGTGTCGTCAAGCCGATTCGTATGATTCTTCATGCGGGCATCGAAAAGCTCACGCTCGATGCGCTTCGCGACGGCCGGGAGCTCCTCGACAGGGAGCGCGCGGAGTTCAGAGGCCTTCATTTTGCCAACCCTCGGGGGAGAAAGCGCGTCGCGACCGGAAGCTTGTGACCAGCAAGCCGGAACGCCTCGCGAGCGAGCGCCTCGTCGACGCCCTGGAGTTCGAAGAGAACGAACCCAGGCTGCACGTCGGCGGCCCAGAATTCGACGCCACCCTTACCGCCACCCATGCGGACTTCGAGGGGCTTCTTGGTGACGGGGCGGTGCGGGAAGACGCGGATCCAGAGCTTGCCGGCGCGCTTCACGCAGCGGGTGATCGCCATACGGCCGGCTTCGATCTGACGCGCGGTGACGCGGCCATTCTCGAGAGCCTGCAGGGCGAAATCGCCAAAGGAGACGTCGGACCCGCGACGGGCGATGCCGCCGTTCGAGCCCTTCTGCATTTTGCGGAACTTGGTACGCTTCGGAGAAAGCATGGCTTACCTCAGGGCTCAGGCGGTGGCGCCTGCACCCGTGCGACGGCTGCGGCGCTGAAGCACCTCGCCCTTGAAGACCCAGACCTTGACGCCGATGATGCCGTACTTCGTGCGGCCTTCGGCGAGGCCGAACTCGATGTCGGCGCGGAGCGTGTGCAACGGCACGCGCCCCTCGCGGTAGGTCTCGACACGCGACATGTCACCGCCGCCGAGACGGCCGCAGCAACGGATACGGATGCCCTTCGCGCCGGCCTTCATGCCGGTCTGAAGCGACTTCTTCATCGCGCGGCGGTACGCGACACGACGCTCGAGCTGCGCCGCGATGTTCTCGGCGACGAGCTGCGCGCTGGTCTCCGGCTTGCGGATCTCCTGCACGTCGATGAAGACCTCGTTCTCCGTGAACGCCTCGACGCCCGCGAAGACGGTTTCGCCCTTTTGGGCGCTGCCGACGTTGCCGGACTTGAGGATCTCGATGCCACGACCACCCTTGCCGATGACCATGCCGGGGCGCGCCGTGAAGACGATCACCTTGCACTTGTTCGCCGCGCGCTCGACCTCAACGGAGGCGACGCTTGCATTGTTCAAGTACTCCTTGACCGCACGCTTGATGCGGATGTCCTCGTGGAGCCACTTCTGGTAGTTCTTGGCGTCGAACCACTTCGAGTTCCACGTCTTGATGACGCCGAGACGAAAGCCAAACGGATGCGTTTTCTGACCCATGGTGTTCCTGCGTGGTTCAGCGGTCGCGCTGGCCCAGAACGATGGTGATGTGGCTCATGCCCTTCTGAATGCGCGTCGCGCGGCCCATGGCGCGCGGGCGCCAGCGGCGCATGTGCGAATCGGAGGCCTTGTCGACGAAGCAGGTCTCGACGAACAGAGCGTCGAGGTCGAGACCGGGCTGCGCCTGACGGGCATTCGCAACGGCGCTCTCGAGGAGCTTCTTGACGAGGGGGGCGGCGGACTTGGGCGTGAACTCGAGGAGCTGAAGCGCCTCGCCAGCCTGACGGCCGCGGATCATGTCGATGACCATGCGCGCCTTGCGCACGGCGATCCGGGTGTTTCGGGCAGTGGCTTTGCTGACCATTTCGTTTCTCAATTCAGAGCGGAGGGATGGCCTTCGCTTACTTCTTGCCCTTGACCTTGGCCTTCTTGTCGCCGGAGTGGCCCGAGAAGGTGCGGGTCGGTGCGAACTCGCCGAGCTTGTGGCCGACCATGTTCTCCGTCACGAAGACCGGAACGAACTTGCGGCCGTTGTGCACGGCGAAGGTGAGGCCGATGGCATCGGGGGTGATGGTGCTGCGGCGCGACCAGGTCTTGATGACCTTCTTGGACTGGGTAGCCGAAGCGGCGGCGACCTTCTCAGCGAGATGGCCGTCGACGAACGGACCTTTCTTAATCGAACGAGGCATCGAAGACTCCTAAATCAGCCGCGGCGCTTGATGATCATGCCGTCGGTGCGCTTGTTGTTGCGCGTCTTGAGGCCCTTCGCGAGCTGGCCCCACGGCGAACACGGGTGACGACCACCGGACGTACGACCCTCGCCACCGCCCATCGGGTGATCGACGGGGTTCATCGTGACGCCGCGGTTGTGCGGGCGGCGACCGAGCCAACGAGCGCGACCGGCCTTACCGAGCGAGATGTTCGAGTGGTCACCGTTCGACACTTGGCCGATGGTGGCGTGGCACTCGAGGTGAACGAGGCGAACCTCGCCCGACGGGAGACGAACCTGCGCGTACTCGCCGTCCTTCGCCACGAGCGTGGCGGCGGTGCCGGCGGAGCGCACGAGCTGACCGCCACGGCCCTTCTTGAGTTCCACGTTGTGGATCAAGGTGCCGAGCGGAATGTGGCGCAGGCGCATGTTGTTGCCCGGCTTGATGTCCGCGTTGCGGGACGCCATGACCGAGTCGCCGACCTTGAGGCCGTCCGGGGCGAGAATGTAAGCGCGCTCGCCGTCCGCGTAGTGAAGGCGCGCGATGCGGCCCGTGCGGTTCGGATCGTACTCAATCGCGGCGACGACGGCGGGGACGCCGATCTTCTTGCGCTTGAAGTCGATGAGGCGGAAGCGCTGCTTGTGGCCACCGCCACGGAAGCGCGAGGTGATGCGGCCGTTGGCATTGCGGCCACCGGTCGAGGTCTGGTGCTCGAGAAGCCCCTTGAGCGGCTCGACACCCTTGGTGATGTCGGCGAAGTCGCTCACCGTGTAGTAACGGCGCGCGGGGGACGTCGGCTTGAAGCTACGAATACCCATGGCTCTCTACTCTCAGGTCGTCTCGTTGAAGAGGTCGATGGTCTGGCCCTCGGCGAGGGTCACGATCGCCTTCTTCCAGTTCTGCGTCTTGGCGAAGCCACGACCCATGCGACGCTCTTTGCCACGCACGATCATGGTGTTGACGGCCGTCACCTTGACGCTGAAGGCGGTCTCGACCGCCTGACGGATTTCAGCCTTGTTCGCGTCGCGACCGACCTCGAACACGAACTGGTTGTTCGCGCGGAGCTTGGTGGCCTTCTCGGTGAAGGCGATCGGGCGACGGATGATTTCATCGATACGCATTGAGATCACTCCGCGCAGCGGTCCGTGAGGGCCTTGACCGCTTCCTTCGTCACGACGAGCTTGTCGTGGCGGAGGAGGTCGTAGACGTTGACGCCTTCCGGCGGCAGGAAGTTGTGGGTCGCGCTGTTGCGGATCGAGCGGACGAGGTTCTCGTTCGTCGACACGTCGACGATGAGGCCCTTCTTGCCGCCGCAGAGCGCGTCGACGATCGAGACGGTCTTCTTCGTCTTGGCCTCGGCCAGGGCGAAGCCGTCGACGACGACGAGATTCTTGTCGCGGAAGAGCATCGAGAGGGCGCTGCGGAGCGCGCCGACACGGACCTTGCGCGGCGGACGAATGGTCCAGTTGCGCGGCATCGGGCCGTGCGCCTGGCCACCGCCGACGTAGCTCGGCGCACGGATCGAACCGTGACGCGAGTTGCCGGTGCCCTTCTGCTTGTAGACCTTCTTCGTGCTGCCACGGACGGCGGCGCGGTTCTTGGTCGCTGCGGTGCCCTGACGACGGGACGAAAGCTGAGCCTTCACCACCTCGTAGAGGAGCGCTTCGTTGACTTCGGAGCCGAAAGCCACGTCGGAGAGCTCGAGCTCGCCGACCTTCTCGGCCTTCAGGTTGAGGACGTCGATCTTAGCCATTTTGCTTTACCTCAGGACTTGATCTCGACGTCGACGCCGGCGCTGAGGTCGAGCTTCATGAGCGCGTCGAGGGTCTGCTGGGTGGGGTCGATGATGTCGATCACGCGCTTGTGCGTGCGAATCTCGAACTGCTCGCGCGACTTCTTGTCAACGTGCGGGCCGCGCAGAACGGTGTAGCGGGAGATCGTCGTCGGGAGGGGGATGGGCCCCGCGACGCGGGCGCCCGTGCGCTTCGCCGTCTCCACGATGTCGCCAGTCGACTTATCGAGGAGCTGGTGGTCGAAGGCACGGAGCCGGATGCGGATCTTCGTGGCAGTCGCCATGTTTCTCTATTTCCGATGTTCTCGCCGAATCAGGCGATGATCTTGGTGACGATACCGGCGCCGACGGTGCGGCCGCCTTCGCGGATGGCGAAGCGCATCTTCTCTTCGATGCCGACCGGCGTGATGAGCTCGACCGTCATGGTGACGTTGTCGCCCGGCATGACCATCTTGGTGCCTTCCGGCAGCGCGATGGTGCCCGTGACGTCCGTCGTGCGCATGTAGAACTGCGGACGGTAGTTCGTCACGAACGGCGTGTGACGGCCGCCTTCTTCCTTCTTGAGGACGTAGACTTCCGCCTCGAACTTCGTGTGCGGGGTCACCGTGCCGGGCTTCGCGAGGATCTGGCCGCGCTCGACGTCCGTCTTCTCGATGCCGCGGAGGAGAACGCCGACGTTGTCACCCGCCTGCCCCTGGTCGAGGAGCTTGCGGAACATTTCGACGCCCGTCACGACCGTCTTGCGCGTGTCGCGGTAGCCCACGATCTCGGCTTCGTCCGAGACCTTGATGATGCCACGCTCGATACGGCCGGTGACGACCGTGCCGCGGCCCTTGATCGAGAACACGTCTTCGATCGCCATGAGGAACGGACGGTCGATCTCGCGGACCGGGTCCGGGATGCTCTTGTCGAGCGCCGCCACGAGCGCCGTGATCGAGTCTTCCCACTTCGCCTCGCCCTGGAGCGCCGGGAGGGCCGCGCCACGGACGATGGTGCTGTTGCGGTCGAACTTGTACTTGTCGAGGAGGTCACGGACCTCTTCCTCGACGAGCTCGATCATGTCGGCGTCTTCCACCGCGTCGCACTTGTTGAGGAACACGACGATGTTCTGGAGACCGACCTGGCGCGCCAGGAGCACGTGCTCGCGGGTCTGCGGCATGACGGAGTCGAGCGCCGAGACCACGAGGATCGCGCCGTCCATCTGGGCCGCGCCCGTGATCATGTTCTTGATGTAGTCCGCGTGGCCGGGGCAGTCGACGTGCGCGTAGTGGCGCGTCTCGCTCTCGTACTCGACGTGCGAGACCGCGATCGTCACGGTCTTCGTCTCGTCACGAACGGTGCCGCCCTTCGCGATGTCCTGGTAGCTGATGACCTTCGCGAGGCCCTTCTTCGACTGCACCTTCACGAGCGCTGCGGTCGTCGTCGTCTTGCCGTGGTCGATGTGACCGATGGTGCCAACGTTGACGTGCGGCTTCGTGCGGTTGAATTTCTCCTTAGCCATGACTTACTCCAGCAAACCGTTCAGACAATTTTCAAAAATCAGGACCCCTTGACCTTCGCCACCACCTGTTCCTGCACGAAAGCAGGCGTCGGGGCGTAGTGGCTGAAGTGGAGCGAGCTCGTCGCGCGACCTTGGGTCAGCGAACGGAGGTCGGTCACGTAGCCGAAAAGCGACGCGAGGGGAACCTCAGAATCGACGACCTGTGCATTTCCGCGCTGGGTCATGCCCAAAATGCGGCCGCGGCGGCTGTTGAGGTCGCCGATGACCGAACCCATGTACTCCTCGGGAACGACGACTTCGTTCTTCATGATGGGCTCGAGGAGCGTGAGACCGGCCTTCTTGGCCGCTTCCTGGAACGCGATCGAGGCGCAGATTTCGAAGGCCTGCGCCGACGAGTCGACGTCGTGGTAGCTGCCGTCGTAGAGGCGGGCCTTGATGTCCACGAGCGGGTACCCGGCGAGAACGCCGCGGCCCATGGCTTCCTTGATGCCCTTCTCGATGGCCGGGATGAACTCCTTCGGAATGACACCGCCGACGATGTCGTTGTCGAAGACGAAGCCCGTACCACGCTCGCCCGGCTCGATCTCGATGCAGACGTGACCGAACTGGCCGCGACCGCCGGACTGCTTGGCGTACTTGTACTCCTGGTCGACCTTCTTGCTGATCGCCTCACGGTACGCGACTTCGGGCTTGCCGACGTTCGCCTCGACCTTGAACTCGCGGCGGAGACGGTCGACGATGATCTCGAGGTGGAGCTCGCCCATGCCCGAGATGATGGTCTGACCCGACTCTTCGTCCGTGTGCATGCGGAACGACGGGTCCTCCGCGCTGAGCTTCTGGAGGGCAATGCCGAGCTTGTCGACGTCCGCCTTGGCCTTCGGCTCGATGGCGATCGAGATGACGGGCTCGGGGAAGATCATGCGCTCGAGGATGATCGGCGCCTTCTCGTCGCAGAGCGTGTCACCGGTGCGGGTGTCCTTGAGACCGACCGCAGCGTAGATGTTGCCGGCGTCGGCTTCGGTGAGCTCCTCGCGCTTGTTCGCGTGCATACGGAGGATGCGGCCGATGCGCTCGCGCTTGTCGCGGGTGCTGTTGAGCACCATCGTGCCCGAACCGATCTTGCCCGAGTAAACACGGAAAAAGGTGAGGTTTCCGTGCGGGTCGTTGATGATCTTGAACGCGAGCGCCGAGAAGGGCTCGTCGTCCGACGCCTTGCGCTCGATCACTTCGCCGTCCGCGCCCTCACCCTTCGTGTTCGGCACTTCGACCGGCGACGGGAGGTAGTTGACGACGGCGTCGAGGAGGAGCTGAACACCCTTGTTCTTGAACGCCGAACCGCAGGTGACGGGGATGAGCTTGAAGGCGCAGGTGCCGGCGCGGAGCGCGCGGTGGATCATCGGCTCGGTGACCTCGCTGGCCTTGCCGTCGAGGTAGAGCGCCATGATCTCTTCGTCGACGTCCGCGCAGGACTCGATGAGCTTGTCACGCCACTCGTTGCAGGTGTCGACGAGGTCCGCCGGAATCTCGCCCCAGATGATGGTCTGGCCCTTCGACGCTTCGTCGAAGATCGCCGACTTCATCTTGACGAGGTCGACGACGCCCTTGTGGCGGTCCTCTTCGCCGATGGGCCACTGGATCGGCACGGGGTTCGTGCCGAGGCGGTCCTTCATGCTGTTGACGCACATGAGGAAGTCCGCGCCCGTCTTGTCCATCTTGTTCATGAACGCGATGCGGGGGACGTTGTACTTGTCGGCCTGGCGCCAGACGGTCTCCGACTGAGGCTCGACGCCGTTGCCACCGTCGAACACCGCCACGGCGCCGTCGAGGACGCGGAGCGAACGCTCGACTTCGATCGTGAAGTCGACGTGCCCGGGGGTGTCGATGATGTTGATGCGGTGGCGGAGCTGGCCGTAGGGGCCGTCCGCGGGCATCCAGAAACAGTTGGTGGCCGCGGAGGTGATCGTGATGCCACGCTCCTGCTCCTGGACCATGTAGTCCATCGTGGCGGCGCCCTCGTGCACTTCACCGATCTTGTAGTTTACACCGGTGTAGTAGAGCACGCGCTCCGTGGTCGTCGTCTTGCCGGCATCGATGTGAGCCATGATGCCGATGTTTCGGGTGCGTTCGAGCGAATACTCACGAGCCACGAGGGGCCTCCACGAATCAGAGCAGGTTGAGAAAGACCGGAAAAACTTCGAAACGGGCGATGGCTACCGCGGATTACCAGCGGTAGTGCGCGAAGGCCCGGTTAGCCTCCGCCATCTTGTGCGTGTCTTCACGCTTCTTGACCGAGTTGCCACGGCCGTTGGCCGCGTCGATGATTTCGCCCGCAAGGCGGTCGGTCATCGTCTTCTCGCCGCGGGCGCGGCTGTAGGCCACGAGCCAGCGCATGGCGAGCGTGATACGGCGCTCCGGGCGCACTTCGACGGGAACCTGGTAGGTCGCACCACCGACACGGCGGCTCTTGACCTCGAGCTTCGGCTTGACGTTGTCGAGCGCCTTGCGGAAGGCCTCGATGGGGTCTTCCTTGTAGCGCTCCTGGAGCGTATCGAACGCACCGTAGAGGATGCCTTCGCTCGTGGACTTCTTGCCACCGAGCATGAGCATGTTCATGAACTTCGACACGAGCTTGTCGTTGAACTTGGGATCCGGGTTGATCTTGCGCTTCGGAACTTCGCGACGGCGGGACATAGGAAATCTCCGGATACCTGAATTACTTCTTCGGGCGCTTCACGCCGTACTTGGAGCGGCTGCGGTTACGCGTCGACTTGTTGGTCGGCGACGGACCCGCGGCACCCGAGGCGTCGAGCGCACCACGAACCACGTGGTAACGAACACCCGGGAGGTCCTTCACACGACCGCCGCGAATGAGCACCACGCTGTGCTCCTGCAGGTTGTGCCCTTCGCCGGGGATGTACGAGGTCACTTCCATGCCGTTCGTGAGGCGAACGCGGCACACCTTGCGGAGCGCGGAGTTCGGCTTCTTCGGGGTCGTCGTGTAGACGCGGGTGCAGACGCCGCGCTTCTGGGGGCACGACTTGAGGGCCGGCGAGGCCGTCTTCGTGCGGGCGGCAGTGCGCCCCTTGCGAATGAGCTGGTTGATCGTGGGCATGGTGCGATTCTTCGGCGAATCCCGAGGGGAGCGCGGGCTTACTCGTTTGGCCGCGTTCCGTCAAGCGCGAACGCTTTCGGGAGGGATCTTTTTTCTTGCCTCGAGGGCAAAACTATGGAGTTTGCGGGGATTCTTGGGCCAAACGACGAGGCGGGTTCACCCTCGCCTCGCCGTTCGGACCGCGGAGGTCACTCCTCGTTGGCGGCCGCGAGCGTCTCGTAGGAGCGCGCAGGAGCCACGGGAGCGGCCGAGGCAGCCTCTTCGCCCTCGCGGACGATGCGGAGCTGCTTGTAGGCCGGGAGGCCCGTGCCGGCCGGGATGAGGCGGCCCATGATGACGTTCTCCTTGAGGCCGCGGAGGTAGTCGGTCTTGCCTTCCACTGCCGCTTCCGTGAGGACCTTGGTCGACTCCTGGAAGGAGGCGGCCGAGATGAACGAGTCGCTCGAGAGCGAGGCCTTCGTGATGCCGAGGAGCAGCGGGTCGTGCTTGGCGACGATGCCGTTCTTCTCCGCCACGCGGCGGTTCTCCGCTTCGAATTCGAAGCGGTCCACCTGCTGATCGACGAGGAAGCTCGTGTCGCCCGGGTCCGTGACGCGAACGCGACGGAGCATCTGGCGGACGATGACCTCGATGTGCTTGTCGTTGATGCCGACGCCCTGCAGGCGGTAAACCTGCTGGATCTCGTTGACGAGGAAGCTCGCGAGCTCCTTTTCGCCCTTGATCTTGAGGATGTCGTGCGGGTTCTCCGGGCCGTCGACGAGCGCGTGACCCGCGCGGATCTTGTCGCCGTCCTGGACGAGGAGGTGCTTGCCCTTCGGGATGAGGTACTCGAAGGACTCGCCGTCCGGCGTGGTGAGCTGGACCTTGCGCTTGCCCTTGGTGTCGTTGCCGAAGCTGATCACGCCGTCTTCGTCGGCGACGATGGCGTGGTTCTTCGGCTTGCGGGCGTCGAAGAGCTCGGAGACGCGCGGGAGACCACCGGTGATGTCCTGGGTCTTCGCGGCGTCGCGCGGCATCTTGGCGATGATGTCGCCGGCTTCGATCTGGTCGCCGTCCGCGACGATGATGTTCGCGCCGACGGGGATGAAGTAGCGGGCCTCGATCTGGCTGC
>Ga0255276_1000120_pt1 | contig 10325 bp, 9 predicted proteins | sample AtltaT_8_FD_183692 | JGI IMG/M metagenome (GOLD analysis project Ga0255276, IMG submission 183692) | Metatranscriptome of freshwater microbial communities from Altamaha River, Georgia, United States - Atl_UVDOM_RepB_8h (Metagenome... | ecosystem: Environmental > Aquatic > Freshwater > River...
CGGTGATGAGCTTGCGGGGCATCGTGTCGGTCCGTTTCGTTTAACCGACACCCTATATAAACCCTATGCGACATTCGTACAAGCACTTTATTGTTAACAGGCTCTAAGCAAAAGGGGTGAGGATTTTACTCCTCACCCCTCACGCTTGACTCCTCACCGCGAGGCGGCGCCTCGCTAGGTTTCCTGCGCCGGCGTCGTCGTCGCCGCCGGTGCGCTCGGCGTGTCGCGCGGCGGCTGCGAGGCCGGTGGCGCCGCAGGCTTGGGCGGACGCGGCGGACGGCCTTCCATGATGTCGTTGATCTGCTCGGCGTCGATGGTTTCCCACTCGAGCAACGCCTTCGCCATCACTTCGACCTTGTCGCGGTTTTCCTCGATCAGGCGCCGGGCGAGGCCGTACTGCTCATCGATGATGCGGCGGATTTCGCCGTCCACCTGCTGCATGGTCGATTCGGACACGTTCTTGTGCGTGGTGATCGAGCGGCCGAGGAACACCTCGCCCTCGTTCTCGCCGTACACCATCGGACCGAGCGATTCGCTCATGCCCCAGCGCATGACCATGTTGCGCGCCATTTCGGTGGCCCGCTCGAAGTCGTTGGAGGCGCCGGTGGTCATCTGCTTCATGAACACTTCCTCGGCGATGCGCCCGCCGAACAGCACCGAAATGTTCTGCAGGATCTGCTCGCGGTCCATGCTGTAGCGGTCTTCCGTCGGCAACTGCATGGTGACGCCCAGCGCGCGACCGCGCGGAATGATGGTCACCTTGTGCACCGGATCGGTCCGCGTCAGCAGGCGCGCGACGACCGCGTGGCCAGCCTCGTGGTACGCCGTGTTCTTGCGCTCGTGCTCGGGCATCACGATGGAACGCCGCTCGGCGCCCATGATGATCTTGTCCTTCGCGCGCTCGAAGTCGTCCATGTCGACGAGCCGCTTGTTGCCGCGGGCGGCGAAGAGCGACGCTTCGTTGACGAGGTTCGCGAGGTCGGCGCCGGAGAAGCCCGGCGTGCCGCGCGCGAGGATGTCCGGCTTGACGTCGGGCGCGATCGGCACCTTCCGCATGTGGACCTGGAGAATCTGCTCGCGGCCGCGGATGTCGGGCAGCGGCACCACCACCTGGCGGTCGAAGCGGCCCGGACGCAGCAGCGCCGGATCGAGCACGTCGGGGCGGTTGGTCGCAGCGATCACGATCACGCCGGAGTTCGCCTCGAAACCGTCCATCTCGACCAGCAACTGGTTGAGGGTCTGCTCGCGCTCGTCGTTGCCGCCGCCGAGTCCGGCGCCGCGCTGACGGCCGACCGCGTCGATCTCGTCGATGAACACGATGCACGGCGAATGCTTTTTCGCCTGCTCGAACATGTCGCGCACGCGGGCTGCGCCCACGCCGACGAACATTTCGACGAAGTCCGAACCCGAGATGCTGAAGAACGGCACTTTCGCCTCGCCGGCGATCGCACGGGCGAGCAGCGTCTTGCCGGTGCCGGGATTGCCGACCATCAGCACGCCGCGGGGAATGCGCCCGCCCAGTTTCTGGAACTTGGACGGATCGCGCAGGAATTCGACCAGCTCGGCCACCTCTTCCTTCGCTTCCTCGCAGCCCGCGACGTCCGCGAACGTCACGGTGTTGTTCGACTCATCGAGCATCCGCGCCCGGCTCTTGCCGAACGAGAAGGCGCCGCCACGACCGCCGCCCTGCATCTGGCGCATGAAGAAAATCCACACGCCGATCAGCAGCAGCATTGGGAACCACGAGACGAAAATGTTCATCAGCAGCGACGGCTCCTCTTCGGGCTTCGCTTCGATGATCACGCCGTTCTTGAGCAGATCGGACACCAGCCAGGGGTCCGAGGGCGAGTAGGTCGTGAAGCGCTCGCCGGTGGTCTTCACCCCCTTGAGCACCCGACCCTCGATGGTTACCTTGGCGATGTGCCCCTGCTTCACCTCTTCGATGAACTGGGAATACTCGATCGCCTTCTGGGTGCTCTGACGCGTGCTGAACTGGTTGAACACGGTCATGAGGACCAGTGCTATCACCAGCCAGATCGCCACGTTCTTGATGAGATTGTTCAAGCCGTCTCCTTGCGCCGCAACTGGCCTACGCCATTGGTACGTGTCAATTCTAGACTCATTTGGGGCGCCCCGCAGCCCGGAACAGAGCGGCAATCACCGTTCACGCAGTCCCTTGCCGAGCAGATAGACTTCGTTGGAACGACTGCGCGACGCCTCGGGTTTACGGGTCACGACCTGGTCGAACTGCGCTCGCATGGCCTTCACGAAGTCATCGTAACCTGCGCCCTGAAACGATTTGACCAGAAAGTTGCCCCGGGGTTTCAGGTGTTTCACTGCGAAATCAAGGGCAAGTTCCGCCAGTCCGGCATGCCGGGCCTGATCCACCAGCGGAATACCCGAGATATTGGGGGCCATGTCGGACATCACAAGGTCGGCCGGTCGACCGTCCAGCGCGGCCTCGACCTGCGCGAGCACCGCGTCGTCCTGAAAGTCACCCTCGATCACTGTGACACCGTGCATCGGCGTGAACGGCAGCAGATCGACCGCCACCACCCGGCCGCGCTCGCCGACGGTCTTCGCGGCGACCTGGGACCAGCCACCGGGGGCCGCCCCCAGATCGACGACCAGCATGCCGGCGGCCAGCAGGTGGTCGCGGTCCGCGAGTTGCTGGAGCTTGTAGGCAGCACGCGAACGATAGCCTTCCGCGTTGGCGCGTTTCACGTAGGGGTCGTTGACGTGCTCGTGCATCCACGCCTTGCTGGTCTTGGACCTCGCCATCGCTTACACTCCCGTCCCTAATGAATATCACACCGACCGAACGCCGGGCGCTCCGCGCCCGCGCCCACCACCTGCAACCGGTGGTCATCATCGGCGACGCCGGCATCCGGCCCGCCGTCCTGCGCGAAATCGACGTCGCGCTCAAACACCACGAACTGATCAAGGTTCGGCTGATGATCGCAGAGCGCGAAGACCGTGCCGGCATGGCGGCCGAAATCGCCGAGGCGGTCGAGGCGGCCGTGGTGCAGACGATAGGTCGGATGTTCGTGCTCTACCGTCCGCCGTCGGAGGACGAGAAAAAGGCGGCCATCAAGAAGCAGCGGCCGCGCCGGCGCGAACCGCGGCGGACGAAACGCAGCTATCAAATGCAGTGAGCGGTGAGCAGCAACCCTCCCGCTTCCTGCCTCACTAGACGTACTTGACGTCCAGTATTTCGTATTCCCGCAGTCCGCCCGGGGCCTGCACCTCGGCCACGTCACCGACCGTCTTGCCGATCAGCGCACGGGCAAGCGGTGAACTGACCGAAATCTTGCCCTGCTTGATGTCCGCCTCGTCCTCGCCGACGATCTGATAGGTCACCACTTCACCGGCCTCCATGTCCTCGAGGTCGACGGTCGCGCCGAACACGCAGCGGCCGTCGGCGTCGAGCAGCGCCGGGTTGATGATCTGCGCGTTGGAGAGCTTGCCCTCGACTTCGGCAATGCGACCCTCGATGAAGCTCTGGCGCTCCTTGGCCGCGGCATATTCCGCATTCTCGGAAAGATCACCGTGCGCGCGTGCTTCCGCGATGGCGTTGATGATCGCCGGCCGCTGCACGCTTTTCAGGTCCTGCAGTTCCGCGCGCAGCCGCTCGGCGCCCGCGACGGTCAAAGGTATCTTGGTCATGACGAACCCCGGGGTCCGGTTGATCAGTGTGCCGCGGCGAGGCGCGCGTGCAGCGCCTGGATCGCGTAGACGCGCAGTTCGCGCGACTCTTCCATGCCGGCGCAGGCCGCGCGGGCGCCCGCGATGGTGGTGAACAGCGACACCCGGTGCTGCAGCGCCGCCCGGCGTATCGAGTAGGAATCCCGCACCGCGCTGCGCTTGTCCTCGACGGTGTTGACGATCAGCGTCACTTCACCGTTCTTGATCAGGTCGACGATGTTCGGACGTCCCTCGCCAACCTTGTTCACGGGCGTCACCGCGACGCCGGCCGCCGTCAGCGCCGCCGCCGTGCCACGGGTGGCGACGACGGTGAAGCCGAGCTTGCCGAAGGTGCGTGCAAGGTCGATCACGCGTGGCTTGTCCTCGTCGCGCACGCTGATGAACACCTTGCCGCTCGCGGGCAGGCGTTCGCCCGCGGCGAGTTGCGCTTTCACGAATGCCGCGGGGAAGCTTTCCGCGACACCCATCACTTCGCCGGTCGATTTCATTTCCGGACCGAGGATGGTGTCGGCGCCGGGGAACTTGATGAACGGGAACACCGCCTCCTTCACCGAGTAGTACGGCGGCACGATCTCGCGCGTCACGTTCTGCGACGCGAGCGACTGGCCGACCATGCAGCGCGCCGCGATCTTGGCGAGAGGCAGGCCGGTGGCCTTGGAGACGAACGGCACGGTGCGCGAGGCGCGCGGATTCACTTCCAGCACGTAGACGATGTCCTCGTCGCCCTGCTTCTGGATGGCGAACTGGACGTTCATCAGGCCGACCACTTTCAGCGCGGTCGCCATCGCGACGGTCTGCCGGCGCAGTTCGTCCTGCAGTTCGGCGGAGAGCGAGAACGGCGGCAGCGAACAGGCCGAATCGCCCGAATGCACGCCCGCCTGCTCGATGTGCTCCATCACGCCGCCGATGATCACCTGCTTGCCGTCGGACACGGCATCGACGTCGACCTCGATCGCGTCGTTGAGGAAGCGGTCGAGCAGCACCGGCGAATCGTTCGACACCTTGATCGCCTCGCGCATGTAGCGCTCGAGCTCGGCCTGCTGGTGCACGATTTCCATCGCGCGTCCGCCCAGCACGTACGATGGACGGACGACCAGCGGGTAGCCGATTTCGGCCGCCGCGGCGAGCGCCTTGGCCGCGCTGCGCGCCGTGCGGTTGGGCGGCTGTTTCAGCTTGAGCTTGTTCAGCAGCTTCTGGAAACGCTCGCGGTCTTCGGCGACGTCGATTGCATCCGGCGTGGTGCCAATGATCGGCACGCCGTTCGCCTCGAGATCGCGCGCGAGCTTGAGCGGCGTCTGGCCGCCGAACTGCACGATGACGCCGAAGGGCTTTTCGACGTGCACGATTTCCAGCACGTCTTCCAGCGTGAGCGGCTCGAAATACAGGCGATCCGAGGTGTCGTAGTCGGTCGACACGGTTTCCGGATTGCAGTTGACCATGATGGTCTCGTAGCCGTCCTCGCGCAGCGCGAGGGCGGCATGGACGCAGCAGTAGTCGAACTCGATGCCCTGGCCAATACGGTTGGGACCGCCGCCGAGCACCATCACCTTCTTGCGGTCCGACGGATACGCCTCGCACTCCTCCTCGTAGGTCGAGTACATATAGGCGGTGTGCGTCGCGAATTCCGCGGCACAGGTATCGACGCGCTTGTACACGGGCCGGATGCCGAACGACTGACGACGCGTACGCACCTCGGTCTGGTCGGTGGCGAGGAGCTTCGCCAGCCGCCGATCCGAGAAGCCCGCGCGCTTGAGCTCACGCAGTTCGTCGGCATCGATGGCGTCGAGGGTGCGGCCGATGAGAGACTTCTCGCGCAGCATCAGGTCCTCGATCTGCGCGAGGAACCACGGATCGATGTGCGAGATCGCGAATACTTCGTCGATCGTCATGCCGACTCGGAACGCATCGGCGACGTAGTACAGGCGCTCCGGACCGGGGTCACCCATTTCCGCTTCGATGACGTCGCGGTCGGTGGTCTTCTCGTCGAAGCCGTCGACGCCCGTTTCCAGCCCGCGCAGCGCTTTCTGCACCGACTCCTGGAACGTGCGCCCCATCGCCATCACCTCGCCCACCGACTTCATCTGGGTGGTGAGGCGGTCGTTCGCCTGCGGGAATTTCTCGAAGGCGAAGCGCGGGATCTTGGTGACCACGTAGTCGATGGTCGGCTCGAACGACGCCGGCGTCGCGCCGCCGGTGATTTCGTTGCGCAGTTCGTTGAGCGTGTAGCCGACGGCGAGCTTGGCCGCGACCTTGGCGATCGGGAAACCGGTCGCCTTGGACGCGAGCGCCGAGGACCGCGACACGCGCGGATTCATTTCGATGATGACCATGCGGCCGTCGCGCGGATTGATCGCGAACTGCACGTTCGAGCCGCCGGTATCGACGCCGATTTCGCGCAGACACGCAATCGAGGCGTCGCGCAGGATCTGGTATTCCTTGTCCGTCAGCGTCTGCGCCGGCGCGACGGTGATCGAGTCGCCGGTGTGCACGCCCATCGGATCGAGGTTCTCGATCGAGCAGACGATGATGCAGTTGTCGTGCTTGTCGCGCACGACCTCCATCTCGTATTCCTTCCAGCCGATCAGCGATTCCTCGATGAGGATTTCGCGCGTCGGGCTCGCCTCGAGTCCGCGCTCGACGATGGCGATGAACTCTTCCTTGTTGTAGGCGATGCCGCCGCCGGTGCCGCCGAGGGTGAACGAGGGCCGCAGCACGGTCGGGAAGCCGAGCGCCGCCTGCACCTGGAGCGCCTCCTCCATGCTGTGCGCGAGCGCCGACCGCGCGCTGGCGAGACCGATCTTCGCCATTGCCGCCTTGAACTTCTCGCGGTCCTCGGCCTTGTCGATCGCTTCCTTGCTCGCGCCGATCATTTCCACGCCGTACTTCTCGAGCACGCCGTGCTTGGCGAGATCGAGCGCGCAGTTGAGTGCGGTCTGCCCGCCCATCGTCGGCAGCAGCGCATCGGGGCGCTCGGCTGCGATCACTTTCTCCACCATCTGCCAGGTGACCGGCTCGATGTAGGTCGCATCGGCGACTTCCGGATCGGTCATGATCGTCGCTGGATTCGAGTTGACCAGGACGACCCGATAGCCCTCCTGCTTCAGCGCCTTGCAGGCCTGCACGCCGGAATAGTCGAACTCGCACGCCTGGCCGATGACGATCGGCCCGGCGCCCAGGATCAGGATGGACTTGATGTCGGTGCGTTTAGGCATCTGGCTTCACTGTCGTTAGCAAGTGAGGCGTGAGGCGGGAGGAGTGAGGCGTAACGGCGCTCCTGCTCCTCACCCCTGCCCCCTACCCCTCACGGCTTTTTGTTGTCTTCGACCAGCTTCACGAAACGGTCGAACAGATAATCCACGTCGTGCGGACCGGGGCTCGCTTCGGGGTGCCCCTGGAAACAGAACGCCGGCTTGTCCGTACGCGCGAAGCCCTGCAGGCTGCCGTCGAAGAGCGACACGTGCGTGACCCGCGCATTCGCGGGCAGCGTCGCGCTGTCCACGGCGAAACCGTGGTTCTGGCTCGTAATCATGACGCGGCCGTTATCGACGTCCTGCACCGGATGGTTCGCGCCGTGGTGGCCGAATTTCATCTTGGTGGTCTTCGCGCCGCTCGCGAGCGCCATCAACTGATGACCAAGGCAGATGCCGAACATCGGCACGCCGCGATCCATGATTTTGCGGATCGCCTCGATGGCGTAGTCGCAGGGCGCGGGATCGCCGGGGCCGTTCGACAGGAACACGCCGTCCGGTTTCATCGCGAGGACGTCTTCGGCCGGGGTCTGCGCCGGCACCACGGTGAGCCGGCAATGCCGGTCCGCGAGCATGCGCAAGATGTTGTGCTTGATCCCGTAATCGTAGGCGACGACGTGATGCTTGGGTGCAGCAACCGGCTGATAGCCCTGACCCAGCGCCCAGGTGCTTTCGTTCCAGTCGTACGGCTGCGCGGTGCTGACCACTTTCGCGAGGTCCATGCCGACGAGGCCGGGGAACTCGCGGGCCGCGGCGAGCGCCGCCTGCTCGTCGACCTTGCCCGCCATGATGCAGCCGTCCTGGGCGCCGGTGTCGCGGAGGATGCGCGTGAGCTTCCGGGTGTCGATGTCGGCGATGGCGACGATACCCTCGCGCTTGAGGTACTCGGGCAGCGTCCACGTCTTGCGCCAGTTCGACGCCATGACGGGGAGACTGCGGATGACGAGGCCCGAAGCACAGATCTTCTTCGACTCGACGTCTTCCGGGTTGACGCCGTAGTTGCCGATGTGCGGATACGTGAGGGTCACGATCTGCCGGCAGTACGACGGGTCGGTCAGGATTTCCTGATAGCCGGTAATGGCGGTATTGAATACCACCTCACCGGTGGTGAGGCCGTCGGCGCCTATAGAGGTGCCGCGAAATACCGTTCCATCCTTGAGTACGAGGATGGCGGGTGTACGCGCGGACACGATAAATTCCTGATTCTGCGGGATTAGATGTGGAAAGCGGGGCGCGCCCAGAGGCTGCCCCGCCGCTTGAAGACGAAATTATACGCACATCGCCCGCGCCCGACAAACCGCGGGGACTCCCTGTCGCGCTAGCGCAGGTTGAGGACGTCCCACATGTCGTAAAGGCCGGCGCCGCGCCCGGCGAGGAACTGGGCGGCCTTCAGCGCGCCCGCGGCGTAATTCGCCCGGCTGTTGGAACGGTGGGTGATTTCGACGCGCTCGCCGGTGCCGATGAACATCACCGTATGGTCGCCAACGATGTCACCGCCGCGGATGGTGCTGAAGCCGATAGTGTCGGGCTGGCGCTCGCCGGTGACGCCTTCGCGCCCGTAGATCGCGTGTTCCCTGAGGTTGCGCCCGGTCGCCTCGGCCACGATCTCGCCCATCCGCAGCGCGGTGCCCGACGGCGCATCGACCTTGTGCTTATGATGGGCTTCGACGATTTCGATTTCGTAGCCCTGCAGCCCTTTGGCGGCCTGTTCGAGGAGCTTGAACACGACGTTCACGCCGACGCTCATGTTGGGTGCGAACACGACGCCGATCTCGCGTGCCGCCGCACCGATATCCGCCTTCTGCTCCGGCGTGAAGCCGGTGGTGCCGATCACGAGTCCTTTGCGCAGTTTGCGACAGCACGCGAGGTGATGCAGCGTGCCCTCGGGCCGCGTGAAATCGATCAGCACGTCACTCGCCGCGAGCGCCGCCTCGATGTCGTCCGTGACGCGCACGCCACACGGCGCGCCGGAAAGTTCGCCAATGTCGCGGCCGAGCAGCGGACTGCCGGCGATTTCGAGCGCGGCGGAAAGCTGCGCGGCCGGATCGGCGCGCACGGCATCGATGAGCATGCGCCCCATGCGGCCGGTACTGCCCGCGATCGCGACTTTCATGCGGAACTCCTAGGGTTTCGGCGCGGGTGCGGCCGGTGCAGCCGGCTTCGCAGCGGGCTTCGCGGCAGGTGCGGCAGCCGCCGGCACGACGTCGCCTTCGATACGTTCGAGCTTGTTGTCCTTGAACAGCAGGATCACCCGGCGGTATTCGGTGACGGTGCCCGCCTTGTTGAAGAGATAGACGTAGTCCCAGCGCTCGGCGTGGAACGGATCGGCCACCAGCGGCGTGCCGAGCAGGTAGCGGACCTGGCTGCGCGTCATGCCGGCCTGCAGTTTCGCGACGGTTTCCTGATCGACGTAATTGCCCTGCTGGATGTCGATCTTGTAAGGCTTGAACACGTTGAGCAGGGGCACGCCGGAGCAGCCGGCGATGGCGAGAGTCAGGGCAATCAGCAGTACACGCATGATGTGAGCGGATTAACGGGCGGCATGCCCCCGCGCCGGGCGCGGTTTTCTCTTGAAATAATTCCTAATATCATAGCGGAGAACCCCCTCCACCGATAGGAATTCCCGCGTGACCTCTCCCGCCGATCTGAAAACGATGGGGCTCAAAGCCACGCTGCCGCGGCTGCGCATCCTCGAGCTCTTCGAGAAATCGGCCGCGCGGCACCTGTCGGCCGAGGATGTTTACCGCATCCTGCTCGCCGAAGGTATGGACACCGGACTTGCCACCGTCTACCGCGTGCTCACGCAGTTCGAGCAGGCCGGGCTGCTCGTGCGCCATCACTTCGAGAGCGGCAAGGCGGTCTTCGAGCTGAACCGGGGCGATCATCACGATCACCTCGTTTGCATGCAATGCGGCCACGTCGAGGAATTCTACGACGCCGAAATCGAGAAGCGTCAGACCAAGATCGCCGAGTCGCGCGGCTTCACCATCCACGATCATTCGCTGCACATCTACGCCAACTGCACGCGGAAGAATTGTCCCAACAAGAGAACGTGAAGAGTGAGGGGTGAAGGGTGAGGAGTAACGACGCTACGCCTCCCGCCTCCCACCTCACCGCGCCGCCGTCCCCACCGCGTCCGCCACGCTCGCATAGCCGTCCGCCTTCAGACACGCGGCCAGGTCGCGGTTGATCTCGTCCACCAGTCCCGGCCCGTGATAGACGAGCGCGGAATAGAGCTGGACGAGTGAAGCGCCCGCGCGGATTTTGGCATACGCGTCCCGCCCGCTCGCCACGCCGCCGCAGCCGATGAGTGGTATACGGCCGCCGGTGGCGCGGTACATTTTCGCGAGACACGTCGTCGCATAGTCGAAC